>Ga0310696_10007322_pt1 | contig 12978 bp, 8 predicted proteins | sample AusTroGonzalo_MG_4_FD_203885 | JGI IMG/M metagenome (GOLD analysis project Ga0310696, IMG submission 203885) | Bovine rumen microbial communities from tropical cattle in Woodstock, Queensland, Australia - Gonzalo_02 (v2) (version 2) | ecosystem: Host-associated > Mammals > Digestive system >... | reverse complement strand
TGCTGCGTGACAGGTAAAGTCGTGGGGGCGGGTTCCGGCGACGTTGTGCAGTGGGGCGGCAAAGTCTATGGTAAAGAACCGGGAGTCGATCACTCCGTCCGGCTCGGACGCTATGCATCGCACAGGGGATTCTACTACATGGCGGGCGGCGAATTCGCCAGTGCCGCCGGGATGAGCGTCGGGCGTACGACCAACGCGCATGGCGAGTTGTGGCAGACGGGCGGTACGGTGAAGCCGAACACCGAACTCATCATTGGCGATTTCGACGCCGCAACAGGCGTCGTCCATGTTGTCGGCGGCGAGGTGCGTCCGAACTCCGGCTGCGTTCGCGTGAGCAAGCACGGCGTCGGCGAACTCGTCGTGCGCGGCGCGGGCGTGGTCAAGACCGGCACTGCGCTTAGCCTTGGTCACGAGAGCGAGACAGCCAGGGGACGCGTGATGCTCTGCAAGGGTGGTGTAATCGAGGCCGCGCAGGTGGTCGGGCACGGCACGACGGCGGGTGGACTCTACGCGGAATTCATCTTCGACGGCGGAACGCTCCGCGCGTCTGCGGACTCCGCGCTGTACGTCAGCAACCTCACGTCGTTCGCGGTCGGGACGGGCGGCGGCGCGGTCGATACCGACGGACACGACGTGACGTTCGCCCAGCCGCTTACGGCAACCGCACTCAACAGCGACCTCGCGCACCGTTGGAGCTTCAACGGCGACTACGTGGATTCCGTGACGGGCGAAACGGCAATCGACAACAAGGGCGGAACGTTTATCACCGGCAAGGATGACCTTGGCCAAGCTGTGAAGCTCGCGGGCGGGAACAAGGGAACGTCGTACATCAGCCTCGGGCCGAAGAAGCTCCCAGTTGACGGCAGCGAGTGCACGATCGAGTTCTGGGCGCGGGTTGATGTACACCGCAACTGGCAGCGCGCGTTTGACATCGGTAAGGACGGCAACGCCTTCTTCACGCTCACATTCCGTAGGAACGAGAACGAAGTCAACTCGGACTACTGCGGCATCAAGTACAACGGCGTGCAGACGGGTGTCTCTGACGTGCTCGTGACGTATGACGTCGGCAAAAGGCCGTGGGGCCACATCTGTGTCGTCTGCAAGAGGGGCGACGACGGGCGCTGGAAGATACGCGGGTACAGGAAGTACCGCGACGGCGAGGACATCATCAAACGGTTCGAGTACGACGCGCCGGAAGGGTGGTCGCTCGCAAACCAGGATCAGACCTATACCTACATCGGGCGGTCGCTTCAGAACAACTACGATACGAGCGCGGCATTCGACGAGTTCCGCATCTGGAAGCGTGCGCTGACGGACGAGGAGATCGAGGAGAATGGCGAGCTGGGGCCAGATACGCTTCCTACTACGGTGTTCGAGAAGCGCGGCAACGGCACGCTCACGCTCACCGGCGCGAACACCTACGCGCAGCCCACGGTCGTGAGCGGCGGCACGCTCGCGCTTGCGGCGGGAGCGACACTGCCCGCGTCGACGGCGGTCACGGTTGCGGAGGGCGCGACGCTCGACCTTGGCGGCAACGCGGCGGCGGCGGCCTCGCTCACCGGCGCGGGTACGCTCGCGAACGGTACGCTCGCGCTCACCGGCGCGGCGGACATCTCGGCGATGTCTCTTGATTTGCGGGGCTTCGCCATGCCGGACAATGTCCGTTCGATGGTCGTCATCGATGCGGAGGGCGGCGTGACGGGACGGTTCGTCCACGTGTCGTTGCCGAAAGGCTACAGGATTCGCTACTCGGGCAATCAGGCCAAGATCGTCAAAGGCGGCTTCGTACTCATCGTCAGGTAGCCCACGGCAGCGGGCAAGTTGCCCGTACACCAGAAAAGGTGTCAATGGACAAACCCCATGCAAACGGATTGCATGGGGTTTGCTTTGTGAATGAAATTGCGGCGTCGTGTCCCAGTCGTCCCGTAAGTCCCAGCCGTCCCAGTCTCGTCTCGCACGGCTGGCATCCTTGCCGAAACTGCGTCACTAGATATTACAACTTGCCTATAACTTGATTGTTCACAAATCCTCATTGTTCACAAATGCCACCATTGTAATCAATATCAATTGCTGTTGACGATTGATGAACAATGACGATTGAAGATTTATGAACAATCGTAACAGTTATCGTCATTTACATTCCCGTGCGAAGCGCGGGCGGCGGGCTTTCATAGAAGAAACTTTCGCGCCGACCCCTTGAAACCGTGAGGGGGATTGTGGTATAATGTCTATCCAACGGGGTGCTGCTGCGCACGGTGCGCGGCGGCTGAGATGAGACCCGAGAACCTGAACAGGGTAATTCCTGCGGAGGAAGGAGAAGAATGACGCAGCTTGAATCAGCCCGCAAGGGCATCGTCACCGAGGCAATGAGGTCTGTGGCCGCAGCCGAGAACGTGGACGCCGAGGCCGTCCGCGCGGCGGTCGCGTCCGGCGAGGCGGTGATTCCGCTCAACATCCACCATGCGAACGCCCGTCCCGTCGGCGTCGGGCGGATGTTCACGACGAAGATAAACGCCAACCTCGGACGCAGCGTGACGCACTCCGGGAAGGGCGACGAGCTGGAGAAGCTGAAGGTCGCGCTCGACGCGGGGGCGGACTTCGTGATGGACCTCTCTGTCGGCACCGACGACCTGAAGGCGATCCGCCAGGGGATGCTCGACGCGAGCCCCGCGCCCCTGGGGACTGTCCCCGTGTACGAGACTGTTTCGCGTCTCGACGGCGACATACCGCACATGGATCCATCGTTTCTCCTCGACGTCATCCGCTCCCAGGCCGAGCAGGGAGTCGATTTCATGACGCTCCATGCGGGCCTCCTGCTCCGACACATTCCGCTCGCGATGCGGCGCAAGATGGGCATCGTCTCGCGCGGCGGCGCGATCATGGCCGAGTGGATGATGGACAACCGCAAGGAGAATCCGCTATACGAGCGCTGGGACGAGGTGATGGACATCCTCGCGGAGCACGACGTAACCGTCTCGCTCGGCGACGGACTCCGCCCCGGCTGCCTCGCTGACGCCTCCGACACGGCGCAGTTCGGCGAACTGGACGTCCTCGGCGAGCTCGTTGCGCGCTGCCGCGCGCGCGGGGTCCAGGTCATGGTAGAGGGCCCTGGGCACGTCCCGTTCGACCAGATCAGGATGAACATGGAGCGCCAGCAGGAGGTCTGCGCGAAGGCCCCGTTCTACGTGCTGGGTCCGGTCACCACCGACATCGCGCCCGGGTACGACCACATCGTCTCCGCCATCGGCGCAACTGCCGCCGCGACATACGGTGCGTCGCTCCTCTGCTACGTGACGCCCGCCGAGCATCTCGGACTTCCGGACGCGGAGGAGGTCCGGCAGGGCTGCATAGCGTACAGGATCGCCGCGCATGCGGGCGACGTCGCGCGGCATCTTCCGGGCGCGCGTGACCGCGACGACGCGATGTCCGACGCGCGCGCCGCCTTCGACTGGGAACGCCAGTTCGCGCTGTGCCTCGATCCGGAGCGGGCGCGGGAGCGCTGGCTTAGGACGCGCGCGTCCGCCGACGAGGCGCACAGCGACGACCATTGCTCGATGTGCGGCAGGCAGTTCTGCGCGGTGAGGACGTCCCGCCGCGTCAGGAAGCTTGCGGAGGACATGTTCGGCGGGGAGGCGGCCAAATGACGATTACGTACAGGGGCGCGCCAGTGGAGACCGAGGCGCGGACGGTCGCGGAGTTCCTTGCGGAGCGTGGCCTCGACCCTGCGCGTGCGATAGTGGAGTACGACGGCGAGGTGTATCCGCCTGGCGCGGATCTTTCGTCCCTGCCGCTCCGCGACGGCGCGGCGCTTGACGTGTTCCGCCTTACGGCGGGGGGCTGAGATGACGGCGGACACGTACCTGACGGAGCGTGAGCGCGCGGCGCTCGGGTCCGTGCGCGTCGGAATCGCCGGAGCCGGCGGGCTTGGATCGAACTGCGCCATGCACCTCGTGCGCGCGGGAGTGCGACATCTCGTCGTCGCGGACTTCGACGTGGTGTGCGAATCGAACCTCAACAGGCAGTTCTACTTCCGCGACCAGCTCGGGATGCGCAAGGTCGAGGCGCTCAGGACGAACCTTTTCCGCATCGACCCGGAGGCCGACGTGCGGGCGGTGGACGTCCGCCTCGATGCGGAATCGGCGCGCGAGGTGTTCGCGGACTGCGACATCGTCGTCGAGGCGTTCGATGCGGCGGAGGCGAAGGCGATGCTCGTCGCCGCGCTCGCCGGCAGGCGCATGGTCGTCGCGAGCGGCATCGCAGGGTGGGGCAGGTCCAACGCCATCCGCGCGAGGGGCTTCGGGGACAGGCTCGTCGTCGTCGGCGACGGGGAGAGCGAGGTCGGGGATGGGCTGTCCCCGCACAGTCCGCGCGTCGGCATCGCGGCGGCGATGCAGGCAAATGCGGTTGTCGCGATGGCGCTCGGGATGCCGCTGGATATGGTATAATACATCCTATGAGACAGAACGGAAACGATTTCGCGGGAGAAGATCCCATTAGCAGGCGATATGCGCGCGCGCGCATCCGCCAGGTTGCGGCGATGCTCTTCGTATACGCAACGTTCTACGTGTGCAGGCTGGCGTTCTCCGCCTCGAAGAAGGGCATGATAGAGCAGGGCGCGTACACCCCGGCCGAGATCGGCTACGTCGGCTCCGCGCTCCTCTTCGCGTACGCCATCGGCAAGATCGTCAACGGATTCATCGCCGACCGCGTGAACGTCAAGCGGTACATAATGCTTGGCCTGTTCGTCTCGTCGCTTGCGAACCTTCTCGTAGGGTTCCACATCCCCGCGCTCATCCTCGCCGTGATCTGGTTCGTGAACGGATTCGCCCAGGCGACGGGCGCGCCGTGCTGCGTCGTGGCGCTGTCGCGCTGGTGGCCGAAGGAGAAGCGCGGCACGTACTACGGCATCTGGAGCTGCTCGAACAACCTCGGCGAGGTCCTCGCGTACGTGCTGTCGGCGGGGCTCGTCGTCCTCGTCGGCAAGCTGTGGGGTCCGGACTGGGCGTGGCGCAGCTGCTTCTGGGGCGCCGCCGCGTTCGGGCTCGTCGGCATAACCGCCGCGTCGCTGTTCTTCGGCAACTCGCCGGAGGACGAGGGCCTGCCGCCCGTCCCGACAAGTCCTACAGACACGACGGTGGACACGACGGGCGGGCAGAAGATCGCCCTCTCCTCGCCGGTGGTGTGGATGATCGCGCTCGCGGGCGGGTTCTTCGCGGCGAGCAGGTACGCGGTGATAGACTGGGGTATGTTCTTCCTGCAGGTAAAGAAGGGGTACACCGAGGGCGGCGCGGCGACGGTGGTCTCGGTGAACTCCGCAGTCGGCGCCGTGTCGTCCGCCCTCTCGGGGATAATCTCGGACCGTTTCTTCAAGTCCAGCCGCCAGGGACTCGCGCTCTCGGCGGGCGTCATGAACATCGTCGCGCTCGCGCTCTTCATGCTCGTCCCCGGGCGGCATCCGTGGCTTGACGTCGTGGCGATGGTGCTGTTCGGCTTTGCCGCCGGTATACTGCTCACCTTCCTCGGCGGGCTCATGGCGGTTGACCGCGTCCCGAAGTGCGCGGCGGGCGCGGCGCTTGGGATAGCCGGCCTGGGCAACTACATCGGCGCGGGCCTCCAGTCCATCGTCTCGGGCTATCTCGTGGAGCGCGCCGAGGACGGCACGGCGACGCTCATCGGCCGGACGTTCTCAAACGGCTACACGCTCGACTACCTCGCCGTCCTCTGGGTGGGCATGGCGACGCTTTCCGTCGTCTGCGTGATAATCGCCGGGATGATAAAGACCGGGAACGGTAAGTGAAGGTCGCGGCCGTTCCCGGCAGGGGATGGTGACGAAGGTGCGCCATCCCGCTGCGGAATTTTGGTATAATAGGGGGCATGAAACCTACACTGGTGGTATTGGCCGCGGGCATGGGCTCGCGATATGGCGGACTAAAGCAGGTGGATCCCGTCGGCCCTTCGGGCGAGGCGATCCTCGACTATTCCGTATTCGACGCGGTGCGCGCCGGATTCGGCAAGGTCGTCTTTGTGATAAGGCGCGACTTCGAGGCCGAGTTCAAGGAGAAGATCGGCAGGAAGTTCGAGGGCATGGTCGCAGTTGACTACTGCTTCCAGGACATAGCGGACCTCCCCGCGCCGTACACGGTCCCGGAGGGGCGCGTGAAGCCCTGGGGGACCGCGCACGCGACGCGCGCGGCGCGCGCGGCGGTGCACGAGCCGTTCGCGCTCATCAACGCGGACGACTTCTACGGGCGCGACGCCTACGTGAAACTCGGCGAGTTCCTCTCCTCTTCTCCAGACGACGCTAAACTTCATTTCGCCATGGTTGGGTTCAGGCTGGACCTTACGCTCAGCGAGAACGGCAGCGTCGCGCGCGGCATCTGCGACATTGCGCCCGACGGCACGCTCAAGCGCGTCACCGAGATGACCAAGCTCGTCCGCGTCGGCGACATCGCCGAGAACCGCGAGGGCGACGTGCCTGTGAAGGTTCCGCTCGACGCGCGCGCCTCCATGAACTGCTGGGGCTTCACGCCCGGGCTCTTCGCCGAGCTCGAGAAGCGCTTCCCCGCGTGGCTCGCCGAGAACGGCACGAAGGAGAAGAGCGAATGGTACATTCCGTTCGTGGTTGACGAGCTTATCCGCGAGGGCAAGGCGGACTGCCGCGTGCTGCCTACGGACTCCAGCTGGTTCGGCGTCACGTACCGCGAGGACAAGCCGCGCGTGATGGAGTCCATACGCGCGCTCGTCGCCGCCGGGGAATACCCTGAGAACCTGTTTAAGTAAAGGGGAGAGCAGATGATAGACATCAAGAGACTTAGGGACGATTTCGACGCCACCGCCGCCGAGCTTGCGCGGCGCGGCGTGGAGAAGGAGAAGCTGGAGCGCGCGCGCGACCTCGACGCGAAGCGCCGCGCGCTCGTCGGCGAGACCGAGGCGCTGAAGGCGAAGCGCAACGCGGCTTCCAAGGAGATCGGCAAGGTCGCCGCCGCCGGAGGCGACATCGCCGCCGCGAAGGAGGAGATGCGCAAGGTCGGCGACCGCATCGCGGAGATCGACCGCGAGCTCGCGACGGTGGACCATGACCTGCGCGAGACGCTGCTGATGATACCGAACATCCCCGCGCCGGAGATTCCGACCGGGCCCGACAGCTCGACGAACAAGGTCGTGAGGATGGTCGGCGAGTGGAAGGATCCGGGCTATCCGATCCCGGACCACACGCAGATTGGCGAGAGGCTCGGCATATTCGACTTCCCGCGCGGGGTGAAGCTCACGGGGACGGGCTTCCCCGTAATCCTCGGACAGGGCGCGAAGCTCCAGCGCGCGCTCATCCAGTACATGCTCGACCTCCACTGCCGGAAGCAGGGCTACACCGAGATGCTGCCTCCGTTCGTCGTGAACAGCGACTCGATGACGGGTACGGGCCAGCTCCCCAAGTTCGCGGAAGACCTGTACCACTGCCAGATCGACGACTTCTGGCTCATCCCGACCGCCGAGGTGCCCGTCACCAACTTCTACCGCGACGACATCTTCGACGGCGTGAACCTTCCGAAGATCACGCCCGAGACTCCGGTGAAGCTCACGGCCTACACGCCGTGCTTCCGCCGCGAGGCGGGTTCCGCCGGAAAGATGACGCGCGGCATGCTGCGCGTCCACCAGTTCGACAAGGTCGAGATGGTGAACTTTGTCCATCCGTCCGTCTCGTTCCAGCAGCTCGAGACGCTCGTCAAGGAGGCGGAGGAAGTGCTGACCGGGCTTGGGCTCGCGTTCCGCGTCATCATGCTCTCGTCCGGCGACATGGGCTTCTCCGCCGCGAAGTGCTACGACCTGGAGCTCTGGGCGCCCGGCGAGCAGCAGTGGCTTGAGGTCAGCTCGTGCAGCTGCTTCACGGACTACCAGGCGCGGCGCCTCAACTGCCGCTTCAAGGACTCCGACGGCAAGACGAAGCTCGTCCACACGCTGAACGGATCTGGCGTCGCGCTGCCGCGCCTCGTGGTCGCGCTCCTCGAGCAGCACCTGAACGAGGACGGCTCGGTGACGATTCCGGAGGTGCTGCGCCCCTACATGGGCGGAGTTGAGAGGCTTCAGCCGGTCAAGTGAAAGGAGATGGGAGAATGAGCATGACGAGAAGGGGTTTCATCGGTTCCGCCGCAGCCGCTGCGGCGTTCCCGACGATCATACCGTCGCGCGTCCTCGGCGCAGAGTCGCCGAGCAACACGCTGAACGTGGCGCAGATCGGCTGCGGCCGCATCGGGCTTACGATGGACGTGCCGGGCTTCCTGCGCGCGAAGGGCGCCAAGGTGGTCGCGGCGTGCGACCTCGACTCGCGCAGGCTCGAGTACATGCGCAGCTTCGTCGCGAAGAAGAACGGCGAGAAGTCGGCTAACGCGATATTCGGCGCGAGGGACTTCCACGACGTCATCTCGCGCAAGGACATAGACATCGTGTCGATCTCGACGCCCGACCACTGGCACGCGCAGATCGCGATCGAGGCGGCGTTCGCCGGCAAGCACGTTTACATGCAGAAGCCGGCGTCGCTGACGATTCGCGAGGGACGCCTTTTCGCCGACGCGATCGCGGAGACGGGGCGGACGTTCCTGCTCGGCTCGCAGCAGCGCTCGTGGGAGCACTTCCAGAAGGCATGCGCGTTCGTGCGCGAGGGACGCCTCGGCAAGATCAAGTTCATCGAGGTCGGGCTCCCCGGCGACCCGGCGGGCGGCAACACTAAGGAGATGCCGATCCCGGACTGCCTCGACTACGAGTTCTGGCTCGGCTCAACGCCGATGGTTCCGTACACCGAGGACCGCGTGCACAGCCAGAACGCCAACATCGGGAAGGCGATAAACTCGCGCCCCGGCTGGCTCCGCTGCGAGCAGTTCGGCGCGGGCATGATCACGGGCTGGGGCTCGCACCACCTCGACATCGTCCACTGGGCGATGGGCTGGGAGTCCATCGGCGCGAAGTACATCGAGGGCAAGGGCCAGTTCCACACCGGCGGGCTCTGGGACGTCCACGGCGAATACGACATCACGCTGACGTATCCCGACGGGACGCCCGTGCGCGTCTGGAACAAGTACCCTTGCGGCGTCAGGTTCATAGGCGAGAAGGGATGGATATTCGTTAGCCGTGGTCCGGCGAAGGCTACGGCGTCCGATCCTGCGATCGGCGGCAAGCCGCTCAAGGCGCTCGACGCGAGCGATCCGTCGCTCATCGCGGGCACGCCCTCCATTGTCCTCTACAAGAACGCGCAGACCAAGACTTCGCTGCACCACCAGGGCATGATCGAGGCGATCAAGGCGGGCGTGCCGAGCATCGTCCCGGCGGAGACCGCGCACCGTTCCTGCACCGCGTGCCTCCTATCGTGGATCGGCATGAAGCTCGGCCGCAGGCTCGAGTGGGACTGGAAGAAGGAGCAGTTCGTGAACGACGCCGAGGCGAACGCGATGCTGGAGCGCGAGGAGCGCGCCCCGTACGGAGCAAGGCGCGCGTACGAGCGGCTCAGCCGCAAGAAGAAGGCCTGACCGCCTCATGGTTGACTACAGCGCGTTGCGCAAGAAGTTTCCGGTCAAGGACCCGAAGCGCAGGAAGAAGCTCGCGGCGATCAAGGCGATCGCGCGCGAGTACGAGGCGAAGCGCGCCGCGCTCGGACGCGGCGCGCCGGAGATGAAGAAGGGCGTGCTGTTCTACGCCGTCGTCATCATGGGGTTGATGATCCTCGGCTCTCTCGTCCTTTCCGTGACCGGGAAGGGCGGACGCGCCGAGGTGTCCCGCGCGCAGACGCTTGCGAGGAAGTCTGTTGACTCCCTCGCCGTCGCGCTCGGACGCTACCGCTACCACGTCGGGCGCTATCCGTCTGACGCGGAGGGACTTGCCGCGCTCTCTGAGATCACCCCGAAGAAAAAGGGATGGAACGGCCCCTACGTGAACCACGTCGTGAAGGATCCGTGGGGACACGAATACGTCTATGCCTGCAACGGCGAAGGCGATGTGCCTACGCTCTACTCGAAGGGCGCGGACGGCAAGGCGGGCACGACGGACGACGTGTTGCCCGACGCCGCGCTCTACGACGCGCCATTCAAGGACACGTCCTGGACGAAGGGCTGGATGCCTTACTACCTCAGGGGATACGTCCTCGCGCACGACGAGAAGGAGCGCGCGGCGCTGCGCGAAGAGGTCAGGGCCGTCCTCGCGGCGGAGCAGGGCCTGGCGGAGGGAGAGTTCGTCCTGCGCGACGGATGGGAGTTCTCGCGCGACCAGAAGGAATGGAAGAGCGTGCGCGTCCCGCACGACTGGGCGATAGCGGGTCCGTTCGACCCGAAGGAGCATGGCGGCACCGGCAAGCTTCCGTGGAAGGGCGTCGGATGGTACCGCCGCACGCTGGAGCTGCCGCAGGACGCGGCGGGCAAGTTCGTCGCGCTCAGGTTCGGCGGCGTGATGGCGAGCCCCGAGGTGTTCCTGAACGGCGAGAAGGTGGGCGGCTGGGACTACGGCTACATGTCGTTCGAGGTTGACATCTCCGCGAAGCTGAAGTTCGGCGAGAGGAACGAGCTGCTCGTCAAGGCCGACACGACGGGACACGGCAGCCGGTGGTATCCCGGCGCTGGTCTGTACCGCGACGTCGTCCTCGCCGTCGAGGACGCCGAGGACCGCGCGATATGGGGGTCCGTAAGGATCACGACGCCGGAGGTCACGCCCGAGCGCGCGAAGGTGCGCGTCACGTACAGGACGCCCGTGAGCAAGAGCGAGATCGTGAACGAGTTCGAGGTGGAGAGGCCCGTGCTGTGGGACGTCTCTAACCCGAAGCTGTACGAGACCAAGGTCTGCGGCAAGACGTACAGGTACGGCATCCGCACGGCGGAGTTCACGGCGGACGACGGCTTCCACCTCAACGGACGCCGCGTGCAGCTGAAAGGCGTGAACCTGCACTCCGACCTCGGACCCCTCGGCATGGCGTTCGACAAGGGCGCGATGCGCCGCCAGCTCGCCGTCATGAAGGACATGGGCGTCAACGCGCTCAGGACCTCGCACAACGCGCCAGACCCGGCGGTCCTCGACCTCTGCGACGAGATGGGCATCGTGGTGTGGGACGAGTGCTTCGACAAGTGGAACAGGACGGCGGGGCTCGCGAAGGGCGAGGCGCCCGACGACTTCGTGGCGCGCAACCTCGCGCAGTTCGTCAGGCGCGACAGGAACCATCCGTGCGTCGTCTGTTGGTCGATCGGCAACGAGATAGCGCCGAGCGACGAGAAGAATCCGAACGGCGTCAACGAGGCGCGGTGCCGCGCCTTCCGCGAGTCGGTCCTCGCCGAGGACGACACGCGCCCCGTGGGGATCGGATGCTGCCACACGAAGTCCGTGGAGCGCGGCGACTACGCCGCGATGGACCTGACCGGATGGAACTACGGCGAACATTACATGCCGATGCGGAAGAAGTACCCCGGCAAGCCCCTCGTGTACTCCGAGTCCGCATCCGCGTTCTCGAGCTGGGGGTACTACCCCGCGAGGCCGTCTTCGTCGCCGACGGGATACGACGGGAAGAAGGACGTCGAGATCGATTCCTACGACAGGTGCAGCGCGAGGTGGTCCGACATACCCGACATGGAGTTCGCTAGGATGGAGCGCGACAGGTTCGTCGCGGGCGAGTTCGTCTGGACCGGCATCGACTACCTCGGCGAGCCGACGCCGAATCCGACGCTGTGCCGCAGCTCGTTCTTCGGCATCTGCGACCTCTGCGTGATGCCCAAGGACCGCTTTTGGCTCTATCGTTCGCTGTGGAACGACAGGAGCGAGACCGTGCACCTTCTGCCGCACTGGAACTGGGAGGGCCGCGAGGGCGAGAAGGTCGTGGTCGTGTGCTACACGAGCGGGGACGAGGCGGAGCTGTTCGTGAACGGCGAGAGCGCGGGGAAGCGCAGGAAGCTCGCCGAGACGCCGCCAGTCGTCGCGAAGGGGAGTCCCGACTACTACAAGGTGACGGAGCGCTACCGCCTGTCGTGGGACGTCCCGTACGAGCCAGGCGAGATAAAGGTCGTCGCGTACCGTAACGGGCGTCCCATCGGGATCGCCGCGCGGAAGACCGCGTCGAAGGCCGTGGCGGTGAGGCTCACGCCGGAGGCGGACGAGGTCGCAGACGGCGAACTCGGGTTCGTCAAGGTCGAGGTCGAGGACGACGGCGGGGTGGTGCTGCCGCTCGCGAGCGACCGCATCGCCTTCAGCCTCGAGGGACCGGGCGAGATCGTCGCCGTGGGCAACGGCTCGCCGTACGGGCTCGACTCGTTCGCGGACACGTCGTCGCATCCGCTGTACTACGGGCGCGCGCTCGTGGTCGTCCGCCGCACGGGAGGGTCGGGGCTGCCGCTCAGGCTCACTGCGACGGCGAAGGGCCTGAGGCCCGCGACGGTGGCCATCGGCAGGAAGTAGCCCCGCAAATGAGTGGTGGAGCGCGCAGGGATTTCCCCGTGGAAGTTGCATGTAGATGACGGCTGACAGGATAGTGTGGATCCTCGCGAGCTCGTTCTTCCTCGCGCTTTACGACCTTGCGAAGAAGGCGAGCGTCGCCAACAACGCCGTACTGCCCGTCCTCTGTGGACTTGCTCTTGTCTGAGAAGCCGCCCGCAAAATGGGTAGCTCCTGTTCCGACAGGCTCAGCCCACGAATTCAGAAATCGGCGAGACGTTTCTAATTTTGTCAAGCGCGTTGTCCGCGCCCGCCGCAACAGGGTTGGTGCATGAAATTCTATACCAGATGTAATTTCCAGTCGTGGAACGAAAGGCATGACAACAAAGACGGTGTTGATTACGATCAGATGCTTTGTGTGTTGAACAATGCCCAAGTCGCATAACACCAATCTCAATCGTGAAACTGACCATGACCGCAACCGTACACAGAATCGCACAGAACCGCGCTCAAACGGCGCGTGGCGCGGCCGTGGACGGGACGAAGCCCGTCCCTCCCGACGCGGTGCGTTGGTGACACCGCGCCGTG
>Ga0310696_10007320_pt1 | contig 12979 bp, 1 predicted proteins | sample AusTroGonzalo_MG_4_FD_203885 | JGI IMG/M metagenome (GOLD analysis project Ga0310696, IMG submission 203885) | Bovine rumen microbial communities from tropical cattle in Woodstock, Queensland, Australia - Gonzalo_02 (v2) (version 2) | ecosystem: Host-associated > Mammals > Digestive system >... | reverse complement strand
TATTTCATTGTAATCGATCCAAGCTGAAGATTTGTGATATAAATATAACATTTCTTCTTTGGTATAAACTCGAAGTGGTTTATTATCCGGATGATATATCAATGTATCCGTATTATTTGGATCTTCTGCTTTCATACCAAGTCTGGTTATATTTATTTGATCTTCAACTGTAAGAGAATAATGATCGTCACCAATGTCAATTCCATATACTATTGAAGTATTACATAAATTACTCATAGCTTGAATTTTCATTGATCTGACTTCATCGACATGACATTGCTTTACAAAATCATCTGACATACGTTGGAATGTTTGTCCATCGTATGTATAATAGCTTAAATTTTCTCTGGCTTGTATTGGAATATCCCCATAGAATAATTCATATGCTGAATATCCTTCTGGAGGTTCTGGCTTACCACCTATTCCAACAAATCCAGTGATTAAATTATTTGAATCTGTTATGATGTAATTCATTTTAAATCACCTTTATAATGGATATACTCCGGCTATTTGTAACACAGTTATCGCAGTTGTACCCGGTCCAACAGTTAATTTCTTACCATCTGATGAAATTGTGAATTGGATAATATTTGCAGTAGTTGCACTTGAAGCACTCGAAACATTATTTATGACATTTAATGTGTCGGCTCTGATTTCACTTACACCTGTACCACCTGACACAGTCCATACTATTTTAATGAATCTATATTTATTTGCTGTGATTGCTGTAGTAAGTGTTATATCAGTTGAACTTCTGGCTGTACAAGATGTTGAACCGGACCAAAGTATTGTGTATATATTGCTTCTCAACATAAATTCAACATTATTCCATCTTGGAGTGCTACCATTTTTGTATAATGTCAAACCTGTGCCAGATGAACCATTATGCTCGATAGTTAAATCTCCAACGGCACCGGATTTACTTCCTGCAGCGCCACGTGCACCAATTAACCATTGACCATCAGCAGTTTGAGATGTAGAATTCGTTGGGCATCCTAATACTATATTACTCCAGTTATTAGAAGCTGATTTTCCTATACGCAAACCTTCATTATATGAACCGGTACTAGTTCCTGGATTTATTTGTATCGGGCCAGTAGTGGTTGCTCCAGATGATGCAATATAATCACCAGTAGATTTATATACTATGTCAGTCATACTACCTGCAGTAGATGGTAATGTAACAACATATCCCGACTGAGCCGTTGTTATAGTTGCTGGCGATACAAGAAATACACAACCATCCTGTTCACTATAAATTTCAATGTATCCACGAGCATTTCCAGCAGTACCCTTTTTAGTACCATTTCCAGCGATTACTCTACCTTGTCCAACGGCACTAGTTGTACCCAAACTCCATGCAGAAAGCATAGCCATATATTTATTATTTGTATAATCCCATGCCGCTATATTTGGTGCAAGTAAATATTCACCGCCTTGATTACCATGTACTGATAATGATGCGGGAGCTCGCACTGAGTCATAATCATTGAACACCAATTCAATATTTTGACTACCATCTGAATTTTCAAATCGAATAGCTGGATTTGATGATCCATATGACACTGATGCTGTGGTAGATCCTTTGACTCTTATAGCAGGAGTAACAGCCGTAAATGTTGCAGTTGATGAAAATGATGAAGTACTTGTAAAAGATGCTGTTGTAGTAACAGTTAATCCGCCACCATATACACTTAATCCATTACTCATTTTAACTAATCCAGTATCACAAGCAATATATAAAGGTCTCAATGTATTCCAGTTATTACCAGTTTTTTCGGATCCATCAGTCTTTTTATCTGTTAATAATATATACAAATTATCAGTATCTTTTCTAAATATAACACCTACACCGGAGCCATATAATCTAAAACCATTTGCAGAGGATGTTGATATTTCGCCAGTAACAGCTGTGGATCCTGATAATGGAATATATGAATGTGAATGTGATGAGGTAGCAGCCCCAATACTTGATGGTGTAATATATGATGAAAAATTGGATTCGTCAAGAACTCTTTTTTTACCTTCATTTTGGAAGAAATATCCATCTATACAACATGACAATTGTCCAGATGCCGGATAATTCTTCATAAATGCAATTTCACAACCATCACCCGCATTCCAAGCAGTAACATATGTTCCACCTGCTGCCCAAGATGCACCTGATGATCTTGATGAAAATCCAGCAGGTATGCTAGACGTGGTAGCATTACCAGATAATGAACCATATACTGCATCAATATATGCGGCTGAAAAATACCATGAAGATGTACCTATTGTTTGATGTCCTGATCCGGCAGCACCTGATTGATATGGTATAATACCAAGCGATGTTGTTCGTATCCATACATTATCAGCTCCGGAGTTATCACACATACCACAGTATCCATTTGCAGTTTTTGCGCCAAGTTTAGCTGGTATATATGAAGTATAATTTGATGATGTGAGTAGCATTGACCAAGATGTCCATGCATTTTCATTTTTAACTCGAAGGGCCATATTATTTGAACGGAAATCAACTGCTATTTGTGAACCCCATTGAGTACTATAACCTTGAGCTAGAATCATGTAGTCTAAATTTGAAGTATGCAATGACTTAAAAGGACTTGAAGAATCATTTCCACTATAATAAAAACCATTGATAGTACAATCTAATGAGGATAGACCAGTTGTTTGATATTCTTGTAATCTAACTGGTAATCTTGCATTTGCTAATGTTCCAGATGTAATATTACCTGCAGCATGATTGTGTGATGATGGTGCATAATCATGCGTATGACCTGACATGCTAAATTCTTTATTATTCCATCTTGGGGTATTACCATTTGCATATAATGTTAATCCAGCCCCAGTTGATGTATAATGCTCTATTATAAAATCTCCAGCTGCTCCCGTAACTGAACCTGCAGATCCTCTAACACCAATTATCCATTGGCCAGCTACAGATGATGACGTAGCATCATTAGCACATCCTAAATTTACATTACTCCAACCATTTACAGCTTTTCCTATACGTAAGCCCTCATTAAATGAAGCGCCAGTTGGATTAATTTGTAACTGGCTAACTGCTGTTATACCGGATGTGGCAATATAATTATGTGTATGAGAAGCAGCTGCTGCACCAATTTCAGCTAGTGACCAACTTACATTTCCAGAACCATCTACAGATTTACCAGTGGATCCAATTGTTAATGTTCGAGCAGTTTTCCATTTATTAGCAGAACTTGCATTACCATTAAAATATATCGATTGACCATTTGAATAACAAATCCAATCATTTACTGATGGGGTAAAATCATATAAACCACGATTTACACCACCTGAACCAACATGAATGCCAACAGATACAGAAGATGTTGATGCTGTTACTCTTGGTCCAGCTGTAGTTCCCATATAACAGTCAATAAAATTGCTAGTTGTAATTTTACCTGGAAATGATGCATTTTGATTATTATCACATGCATAAAGATGTCCAGTCTTTGCCATGGTTGAAGGTGCTGTCCATCCTTCACCCCCATATGCAGCAATTCGCCAAATTCGTAAACCTCGGTAATTACCGGATGTATCACCGCCAGTTATTTCAAATAAAAATCGTACATATTTAGCTTCTTTACCATCGCCACAACTTTTAACCGGTACTTGAAAAAAGTTAGTTCCACTCCATCCAGCTATGCCAGATTTAGCTAGCCATGATTTCCATGTTGATCCATCAGCTGAATAAGATATTGTAACTGAACAACCATTTGAACCCTGTGTGGATATATCTATTAAAAATGCAGATATATGAGTATATATTAATGCATTGGCTGTATTAATAGTAATTCTTGTTTTAAAATTCGCAGTTGCATACTCTGAGTCTGTATAATTACCAATTCTAAGATCACCAGAATCACCGAAAATTGATGAATCTGATAATGTTTGGGTTGACCATGAACTTCCCCCATTTTTTGTTTGTTCAACAGTTATACCAGCAGTTTTAGCGAATGCAAATCTATTAGCTCCTAAACGGTCATCAATATAATTATGAACATGTGATGGTAAATCGCTTGCTTCCACGGATGTAACAGCTGAAACATGTCCAGTTCCATCTACAGTAATTTTATATAATCCCGAACTTCTTGAGGTATACGCTGGATGCGAATATTGTGCTGGAGTTGTAAATATATAAGTGGAGCCGCCAGCCGTTAATTTATATTTAGTATTTGGGGTTAATGCTATTGATGAGGCACCGGAATCAGCTGCTATTGATAAAGTGTGTGTATGACCATTCATGCTAAATTCTTTATTATTCCATCTTGGAGTATTCCCATTTGCATAAAGCGTTAATCCAGTACCCGATGAACCATTATGTTCAATAGTAAAATCCCCGATAGCCCCTGCTGTACCGCCTGCAGCACCTCTTGCAGCCACTAACCATTGACCCACTTGGCGTCCTCGAACAGCATCATTAGCGCATCCTAAATTTATTTCGCTCCAACCATTTGAATCTTTACCAATTCTCAATCCTTCATCATAGTCACCATATCCGGAAGGATTAATTTGTAAATGACTTGTCGTAGTTGCATTGGAAGTTGCAATATAATTATGCGTGTGATTAGCCGCCGCAGCGCCTATGGTTGAATATGTTAAGTTACCTGAATGATAAACCGTATATGTCGTAGGATCACTTGTATCATCATTTGTTCGATTTGGTGTAAAATATATCACACCATTTTTGATCCAGAAATTATCATATGTATTTGATGAACGATAGAATGAGATACCCTCTTGAGAAGAGTCTGCTAAGTCTGCGAAGAATATTCTATTGACACCGGTAATATTTGAATTATTACAGTTCAAAGCGGTATCAGAAACACCATATTTATTAGCCACTAAATTAATAGCACCAGTCATAGTTCCACCGGATAATGGAAGATATGAATGTGTATGACCACTCATGCTAAATTCTACATTATTCCATCTTGGAGTATTGCCATTGGCATATAATGTCAATCCAGTTCCATTTGATCCATTATGTTCTATAGTGAGATCACCTACCGCTCCGGAAACGGATCCAGTGTGTCCACGAACACCAATTAGCCATTGTCCACTTTGAACGCCTGTTGTTTCACTTCTGGAGCAACCTAGAGTAATAATACTCCATCCATCAGTAGCTTTACTAATACGGATACCTTCAGAAAAATTACTACTATCTGCAGCTGGATTAATATGTAATTGAGTAGTTGTTGTCGCACCCGATGATGCAACATATGCTGTAGAAGCAGTATAAGCTGCACTACCCAATCCCTTAACAGATACATTATAAGCCGAACCAGATGATGGTGTTACTTTAATTTGACCGTTAGAATCACCAGTTGCAATCGTATAAGTAGTATTTGAATTTGGTGGTGTTGTAAATATATATGTTGATCCACCAGCAGTAAGTTTGTACTTAGTTGATGCTGCTAAAGTAATTGCAGATGTACCCGAATCTGTTGCCATTGATAATGTATGATTGTGTCCTGATGTTGCATAAGCTGAAGAATCCGTATAAGCTGCAGATCCTAAACCTTTGACAGATACATTCTGTGCTGTTCCTCCCGAAGGAGTAACTTTAATCTGTCCATTATTATCACCAGTAGCAAATGTATAAGTAGTATTAGTATCGGCAGGTGTTGTGAATATATAAGTAGATCCACCAGCTGTCAACTTATACTTCGTATTTGCAGCTAAAGATATCGCAGATGTTCCAGTATCGGTAGCCATCGATAATGTATGTGAATGTGATGGTAAATCACTTCCAGTTACAGCAGACGCATTAGTCACATGACCATAGTCATCCACAGCAAACTTATACAATCCTTGGGTCTTTGCAGTACCCGATGGATGTGTATAAATAGTATATGTAGATGCAGTTCCTCCAGCAGGAGTTACCTTCAATTGACCATTATTCACACCAGTTGTTGTAAATGTATATGTAGTATCAGTAAACACTGCATTTGCAGGTACTGATGCATTTAATGAATATGCACATGCAACCGGTTTTCCCGTAGTTGCATTAAAATATACAGGTCTTGTTTCAGAACCGATATCGGCACTTCCGATATTTAATTTATTTGCGGATGTGGCAGCTCCACCAGCTGTTGATGAACCAGCGTAGTCATGTGTGTGCCCTACCCACGATATATCTGTATACCATCTGGCAATTTTACCGAATGCGTGTGCGAGATTCTCGCCACTCAATAAGGCAGTTCTCTCAGCGTCTTTCGAGTAATCTTTATAGATTACATGCGATTTGACCATGTTGATAGATCTTTCTTTTGCCATTGATAATCCCTCCTTCTTACGAAATGTTTAACAATTCGTGCAGAATATAAAATATAATAAAAATACACATTGCTCCCCCATTGGGGGAGCTTTGTGTATATTCATTTTATGTTGGTTGATAATCATCTGGAACAAATGTGATTGTTAATTCATCATTTTCGGTTAACACATCATCATCCCATACACCATCACCACGTAAGTATGCATCATTATCTCCAGATGCTGGTGCGGGAACATAACCTGCTGAACCTGCTGTTGAAGCACCTGCTCCACCCATTTGTGAAATGACGGAAACTGGTGTTGTTGTTCCATCACCATTTGTGAGTGTGATAGAACCTGGAGTATTTGATGTTGGTGCAATTGATGTTACACCAGTAGCTTCGAGTGCATGTGTAGTCTGATTGATTTGTAAACCATTTCCTGCATTAACTGAGATTACTTTATCCCCAGTCTGTTGGTCGGTTGTTATGTTGATACCATTACCTTGGGCTACGGTATCTCCACTACCACCTCCACCGCCAGTTACTTGGATTGCTCCATTTGCATCAAATGATAATCCTGATCCAAGTTTAACTTGTAATGATCCTGCATTGATCAATGCCAAATCAATTAAGTCTTTAGCTGCTTGAATTTGATCTGATACAGCTGCATATGATCCAAGATATTCCAAGTTTCCAAGTTTATCTTCATGATCTGCAGCATTCAAGAAATCTGGATAACCTGAAGTGTACCATGTTTGACCAAGATACTGGAAAGTATTCTGATAGGTTACAGTCTGTTGTGTATCAGCTGTTGTATACTGAACGGATGTTGCTGTTGTACCAACAATCAATGGACCTGTCCACCAATAACCGGAATCTCCAACTTCCCAGATACAACATAATGCTGGATCAGTTGTAGTCTTCTGATATGTTCTATCAAAAGATGCATATGATGCATAATAATTATCGGTATGAATTTGACATTGAACTGTTGTATTGAAATAATATTCTGGTTTGAACTGAGAATGTGATACTATCTCAAGGCCATTACTATAATCTACTTCAAGTTCATTTCGTGCATTTACAGTTAATCCATCTCCATGTTTGACTGAGATTTCATTGTATTGATCTTCATCTTCAATGACTTCATACAATCTGACATTAGAATATGTATTTGAGTCACCTGCATATGCTATATCGAATCTAACTTGGATATATGTTGTGCTTGCTGATGTAGTAAATTCAAGATATGTTGCAGTTGCTTGATCAACTAAATGCATCATATCCCCATATTGACCATTTTCAAATACATACACATCACCATGTATGAGAGGATTAGCTGAATCCCATGCTAAACGATATTTTGTCGATGCTTTGACATTATATGGATATGAACCATTTGCTTCATATGATGCTCCTCGTGTATAACATCCATTTGCTGAAGCAGTTAAAGTGAATGATGAATTATCAGCTGCTTTTGTAACTGTTCCATTATGTGGAGTTGAAAGAGAGATTACAAAATCATTATTTGAATAATCGGTTGGTTGTAATCCACCAATTGTTTCAATTGATATTGCTTCACCTGCTTCGTATTGTGTTGCTGATGGGATTGTTTCATTTACAACATACTGGACATAGTAAACATTGTCGGTATAGTTTAATGATCCACCATAATCTGCACCTATCAATGTCAATACATTGGTTGAATCATTGAATGTAAATGTTCCTCGTCCTACATATGAAGTATTGTTCTGAGTCCACTGGAACATATATTGTGCTGTCGTGGTAGGATGCTGTATGTCGATTGGTTGTGTTATGATATCACCGATAGTTCCTAAAGGACCCGAAATGTTTAATACATAATCCGGAGTTTCAGGGAATTGAATATTGTTCGTTGCTGTACCCGTACCAACGTATGAGAATGTCTTAACTACTGATACTTCATTTGTTGTTGATGTACCACTTCCAGTATGTCCCTTCGTCAAATAGAACATCTGATATGTTTCACCAGACATATTGTATCTTGCACCTGGGTCAGGACCCCCAGAAAATGTCAATACATTTGTTGAGTCATTGTACGACATTGCACAACTTACAATACCACCACGATCCGGAGATGATGCAAAACCGTAAGCACCATTTAAGATTGGAGCATCTATAGGTGACGGTACTGCGAATATTTTTGGACTGTTGCTACCGGAACCAGCACCATACAATGCAAGAATACCTAACGGCTTCTTATCAAATGGAATAGAAATCGAGCTATTACCATCACCGATATAAGTCATCTTCTTTATTACAGTACCTTCAGGAAGTTGACCATCGAACATTAATGCACCAGTAACTGGATCAAATGTTAATCCTTCACCAGCATTAACAGCGATTGTTTTAACATCTGTCAATGGATCTGTTGTAATAGTAATACCGTTACCTTCGTCAATGGAGTCTCCCCCACCTCCTCCTCCGGTAACTTCGATAGCACCGTTAGAATCGAATCCTAAACCATTACCAAGTTTAGCTTGGATTGCATCATTTGAATCGAATTCTAAACCATCACCAATCTTTGCTGATATGGAGTTATCAGGCATTGGTATATAGAATTCAAGTGCAACTGATTTAATATCTGATGATGAAATAGTACGAGTGTTTTGATTATTCCATTTAACTTCAGGCTGAACATAAACAACTCCAGCAGGAATATCTACAAAGTCTCCAGGTTCAACACAGTTAACCCAATTAGTATGATGATGATTTGAATCAAATACATTAACACCACCACCCTGGAAAAGTGTATCATTCTCGGTTGATATTCCGTAAACTTTTACTTTGGTTGCTCCTTCTGGTATCGGAATATATTCCGATGGATTATAATGATATGTGTAGTACCAGTTGGTTACAAACGAATCAGAAGATCCTGATGTATAATCACCATTCAACCATCCAGTTCCACCGTTCCAAACATCTTGTGTTGTTACTGGTGAAATTAATCCGGCTGCTTCAAGTATTAATATACCGAGTTTATCAAGATTCTGTAATCCTGTTGTATCGATTGATGTTGCATCAATACTTGGTACATTGCCCATTAAATCAATACCACTTGAAGCAGTCAATGCATAATTATATGCAATATACCATGTCTGTCCACGATAATAGAATGTACCATCTGGACCAATTACAGTTGAATCATATGAGTTTGTATATTTACATGAATCAGCTGTTAAACCAATACATACAGCTGAAGTCCATATATCATTCGAACCTGTTGTTTGAGCAACTACCATAACACATGGTTCATCTGTTGATACACGTGTATATGTTCTTGGACCATAGTTACCATTGATCTGACATGATACTCGATAATCAAAATAATACTCAGTATTACGTACAGCAAAACCGTCTACAGATCTACTTAATTCGATACCAGGTCCTGCTTCATATACAATACCATCAAGTGTACCATCTTCATCAATTAATAAACCTGCACCTATCTTAACTCCACCGATTGCGTTTGCTGTGGCTGGAATTACGTTGATTTTGTGTACTGTGACATCCGGAGGATCCCCAGGAACAACTGCAAACAATGCATTGTTTGGTGACAGTTTGAATACGTCATCAACAAGGTCATATAATCCATATTTACCATCTGATTCACGTTGACATGGAATATATTCATGTATTACTTGTTGACCTTCTTTGATCCTAAGACTGTAGAGATCCATCGGTGTTGCAAACTGCATTGTACCGTGATCATTCGTAGCAAATATGTATAAACTATAATTGGTTGTAGATACAGATGATGTTGATGTTAAATCTGTGCTAATACCTGCTACTTGATTTGTACATGTTAATGAATTACATGTAATTCGTACATCTACAATATCATTATAGAAGCTATCGATATTTGCACGTGGAGCATTGTTTTGTTGTCTTGCTATCCAAAGTGACGGTGTATCAAGTTCACTTTGATCCCATGTTGTTACGAATAGCAAACCACCGTCAGCATAGTTACTTGTATTACGTGTACCGATTGGAATACCCCATGTACGTGTATTACGTTTGTAGAAAGTACATGTCATATCAATTACTGTATTAGAATTAATATTATATCCTGTATCGATATATTGATTACCATTTAACGTTGATGATATACCAAGTACACGTGTATATCCCGTTGGAAGATCTCCTCTGTGTGTTGTTATTGATATACCATTACCTGCTTCGAATGCTGATGCACTGTCGGCTACGGAGATAACACCATTTTCATCAATGTCTACACCATCACCTATCTTAACTAAACCGAGAGTTGATGCTGATGCAGTCGGTACTTCGAGTTCATTGTTCTGATTAACTGTCAATCCATGACCATACTTAACGTTGATTGAATTTGATGGCGTATCACCTGTGATATCAATGTATGCACTCCATGTATTCGTTGTAGCTGGAACCAAAGCGTGATCTGTTACTTCTTTAAATAATACCCATTCATCATTAATTGAATCATGTGCATAGATATTGTATTCGGTTGGTTGTCTACCACTCATATAGTCATCTGTTTTCCATCTGAAATAATTCAATTCGGAACCCATTATACTTTCATCCAATGTGAATGACATTATGAGAGTTTTTGTATCATCCCAACCTACAACAGTACACTTAGTTCTGTCTTCCATCATTCCAGCAAATGTTTCATCATACCCAGCTGGATATGAAACTGTGGAACCGTCAGACCATTCTATTGTACCCGAAGCAATTGTGAATGGATCATGGTTTTCATCAGAATATTCAAAGTATCTGAATGCAACCATGTCACTACCATCGTTATCTGTAATTTCCCAACGTACTTTATCAACATGAATATCCGGAGATATATTGATTGCTGTACCTGCAGAATATTCCACTGCTGCTTGAGCTGATATAACACCATTTTCATCAATATCAATACCGTCACCTATCTTAACACCACCGAGTGTATTAGCAGTAGCAGCTGGTAATGTATACTGATCAGCTTCTATTTCACCATCTTGATTAAATGATAATCCAGTACCAAGATTTACTTCAAGTTCATTATCTTGGTTAACTGTCAAACCATCACCAACGTTTACTTCGATGGCATTGTTAGAGTCAAACTGTAAACCATCTCCTATCTTAGCATTGATGATTCTGTCAGGTGTTGTGACAACTGGTCCTTTTACAAATGTACCACCACCAGCATTACCATAGAATTTATTAGTCAATACATCATATAATCCAGCAGCACTATCAGATACTCTTTCGACTGGTCTGAGATCATGGATTAATGCATTTGATGAATCATATAACTTCACCCCATACAATGTTATTTCACCACAATTATATGGAGTCAATGATACATTTCTAGAATTATAACCGAATATTCCCATATAAAACCGGTTATCACCAAATGATGAATCATATTCATTATTAAAATTTAAAGAAGTATTTCCCCATGATGCAGTGCATTCATGCATTCGTGCAATTTGACGAACTGAATTAACACCGGTTGGATCAATACCACTTACATTTGATTGGGTCAAAAAATTAGTACCTGTATTTTGCGATGACCATGTAAAATGATTATAAAATGCTAAACTTTTATAATTGCTTTCAATATCAGCATACATTAAATATTCACTTTTATCACCTATTGCAGATGAGCCTATATTAAGAGCACCAATAAATGGTAAATTATGATTTGTGCCCTGGATAACCCCGAATTTCATATCAACTTCAAGAGTATCACTATATGTCGGAATTATATCAGTCAATATGACCTGATCATAGTTTCCCGAATTCCTAATATATTCAATAAATCTATAATCGGCTCCAATATAAATACCTTTACCGGCGGTATAATCAACACCAGTTACGTTCAATTCCCCAGTAGTTTGATCTACTTCAAGATTATCTCCAACATTAACGGAGATTGTTTTTACACCAGTTTGTGGATCAGTGGTTATTGTAATACCATCACCTTCAGCGATAGAATCACCACCACTTCCGCCACCATCGGCAGATAATACACCATTTGCATCGATAGTTAATCCATTACCAACTTTGATACCACCAAGTGTGGATGCAGACGCAATTGGTAATGTATATGTACCGCCTCCACCAGTTTGTGGAACCCACTCACCAGAGCCAGATAATACATAATCTTCTTCACCAGCTTGAGCAGCCGGCACTAAGCCGGCGATGCCTTCTTCCATGCCGGTGCATCCTGTATAAATACGAATCCAACGCATCTTACGTTCATATTCAGTCGTAAATGATGCAGTTGTTCGATCCAATATTCTTTTATTTGAATGCTCATGAGCTAAACGTTCAAGAGCTGCTATTTTCTCTTTTAAAACTGAATCATCATAAGGATTCAATTGATCTAGCTTTGCTTTATCTTCACTTGTAAAAGGAGCAGATATAGCATCCAGTATATCTTTATTTGAATGAGTATGTGAAGCTTGTGTTATAAGTTCACGTAACTCAGTATCATCATAATTGTATAATGTGGATAATTTTTCTTTCTCTTCTGCAGTAAATGCAGCTGTAATTAAATCAAGAATATCTTTATTTGCATGAGTATGAGTTCCATGCTGTTCGATATCATCGATTCTGTCATTAACTTCTTCAATCTTTTGATCAACATAAACAATCTTAGCATATTCCGATAGATCAATATC
>Ga0310696_10007319_pt1 | contig 12979 bp, 10 predicted proteins | sample AusTroGonzalo_MG_4_FD_203885 | JGI IMG/M metagenome (GOLD analysis project Ga0310696, IMG submission 203885) | Bovine rumen microbial communities from tropical cattle in Woodstock, Queensland, Australia - Gonzalo_02 (v2) (version 2) | ecosystem: Host-associated > Mammals > Digestive system >... | reverse complement strand
CTGGCAGATAGTCGCTGGATATACGGATGTATGGTTCCAGTTCGCGATACTGCTTGACGGTGAGGCCGTAGAGCTTAGCAAAATCCAGTGGCTTACGATAAATGCCGCCGGCAGCCCTATATTTATAAATGTTCTTAACCTGCCAGGGTTGGAGGCCCAAACGAAGCAGTTGGGTACTATCGGCCGTATTGGGGTCGAAGGTAAAGCGCTCTACCTTCCTAGCTGTATAGCTTGCATAGTGGTAGCTTTTGCTGGTTCTCGATTTGATACTGTCTTTTTGTGGAACGCTTGTCTCTATGTCGTTGCCTCCTGTCAGATATATCATGGTGAGCACTGATACGATGACAACTAATAAGGTGGTAATGGCTATGCGGTCGGACTTATATAAACAGAATCTATCGAAAATCATATTATATGGAACTGATGTAGGAATATTAATAGGATACAGAGAGGTACAATGAACTTAACCGAGAACAGGTAGGCCTTAAAGAACGTAGCTTTTAGCGTACCGTTGTTTGTAAATTCATCAATAAGTAATCGCTGTTCAACAAACCATCCAAGCAGAATACTGGTGAAGAATGCGCCAGCAGGCAACATAATCTGTGCTGTCAGGAAATCGCAGAAGTCCATAAGCGGCATACCAAATAGCTGCAGGTTGCTATAGGCTCCTACTGATAGCGAGCAGAAGATGGTGATAGTAGCACATACTATGGTGAGAATCCAAGCTGCTTTGCCACGTGCCCAGTGCAGTTCCTCGTGGAAGAAAGCGGTGCCAATCTCGTGCATGGAGATGGTTGAGGTAAGTGCTGCAAACACCAGCAGGGCGTAGAAGAGGATGGAAATAACAAATCCTACGATAGGCATACTCTCGAAAGCCTGGCGGAACACATTAGGCAGCGTGATAAATATCAGCGATGGTCCGCTGTCGGGCTGTACGCCAACAGAGAAGGCTGCAGGGAATATCATCAAGCCTGCCATGATGGCAATTCCTGAGTCTAACAGGGCAATCTGTGTAGCCGATCTCAGTAGGTTGGTCTCCTTCTTGAAGTACGAGGCATAGGTGCAAAGGCAGGCTGTGCCCAGGCTCAATGAGAAGAAGGCTTGTCCGAGTGCCTCTAAGAACACACTACCGCTAACCTTCGAGAAATCGGGCATCAGCAGGAAGTCGATACCCTTAGAAGCTCCAGGCAACAGGCACGATGCTACCACCAGAATGATGAGCAGGATCATGAGGAGTGGCATTAACAGCTTTGAAGCACGCTCTATGCCTTTTTCTACGCCTTGTGCTACCACAAAATGGGTGATAAGAACAAAGCCAACACCCCACAGACAAGGTTGGATTGGATCGCTGGAGAAATTCTTAAAGTATTGAACAATATAGTTGGTGTCGCCATTTAGCTGGCCTGCTATCGAGGCAAAGAGGTACTGCAAGCACCATCCTGCTACTACAGCATAGAATCCTAAGATGATAGTCGAGGTAAGTATGCCTAAATAACCTATGAGGCGTGCGCTTTTGTAGCCTAAGCTACCATAGGCACGGGCGGCATTGGACTGTGAATGGCGACCAACGATGAACTCGCTAACCATGCCTGGTATGCCCAACAGGAACACACAACCCAGATATATAAGTATAAAGGCGGCTCCACCATTCTGACCTGTCATGAATGGAAAACGCCAGATGTTGCCTAATCCCACAGCCGAACCAGCTGTTGTTAGTACGATGGCCAGTTTACTGCCAAAAGTGCCTCTTTTCTCCATTTAAATGAGTCCGAATTGATGAAGGAATATAAACAGGATACAGATGGGGCACACGTATTTTACAAGGAAAATGTAGAAATGGAACAGATGTTCGTTTCGTAATGTGCCCATATTGGTAAATTCGTCGCGTACTATCTTATGTGGTACATACCATCCGATAAAGATACAGGTAAGGAATCCCACGATAGGCAGGAACAGCTGACCTGTGACAAAGTCGAACAAATCGAAGATGGTCATGCCAAACACACGGAAACCTTCCCAAGCTCCAAGCGACAGCGAGCAGATAATACCAATAACCATACAGCCAATAGTTACCATCACGGCTGCACGTTTTCGGGTGGTACCCAGCTCCTCTTCAAGGAATGCCGTACTTACCTCGTGCAGCGACATCAGCGATGTAAGGGCTGCCATTGAGAGCAAGGCATAGAATAGGATAGATATGATGTATCCCAGGCTGGCGATATTACCAAAAGCCTGATGGAACACGTTTGGCAGTGTGATGAATATGAGCGAAGGTCCGCTATCGGGATTTACACCTACAGAGAAAGCTGCAGGGAAGATAATGAGTCCTGCCAGCAAAGCTACTACGAAATCAATCACGCTAATGTTGATAGCCGACGATGTGAGGTTAGTTTGCTTAGAGAAATAGCTGGCGTAGGTGCAGATACAGCCCATAGCGATGCTCAGCGAGTAGAATGCCTGTCCTAATGCGGCCAGGAATACATCGCTATTGAGTTTCGACATATCGGGCTTAAACAAGAACTCGATACCTTTCTCGGCATTGGGCAGCATGCACGATGCAACCACAATGATAAGCAAGAGTATAAACAATATTGGCATGAGCAGCTTTGAGGCGCGCTCAATACCATTACGCACACCGTTCTCTATAATAAGGTAGGTGGCCAGCAGAATGATAAACGTCCAGAATACGGGCTTAACAGGATCTTGTGAGAATGTAGTGAAATACTCCTGGATATAATCGGGGTTGCCTAACAGCTTGCCAGAAACCGCTGCCCATACATATTCCAAGCACCAGCCGGATACCACCGCATAATAGCCCGAAATAAGGAATCCTGTGAGCACACCCATATAACCAATAAGCGACCAAATGGTATCGCCCGACATGATGCGGAAGGCACGCGCTGTGTTAGCCTGACCGTGGCGGCCAATAATAAACTCGCTAATCATACATGGAATGCCCAACAGCAGCACGCAGAATACGTAAATGATGATGAAAATGGCACCACCATTCTGTCCTGTCATATAAGGGAATCGCCAAATATTGCCTAAGCCTACAGCCGAACCGGCGGTAGCTAAGATAACACCTATTTTACTACCGAAACTTGCCCTTTCAAGTTTTGTCATATCAACTTTTTTTTAATTTGATTGCAAAAGTATAAATAATTTCTTAATTTTGCACCTAAATTGCAAGTAAATATGACTTTTTTGTTTCATTTCTTAAGAAAGTACCCATTCTCTATGTTCTGTATTGCTATGATATGGATACTTTCGTTGGTTCCCTTCTTTCCGGAAACGCCTTTCGATGATGTGGAGTTTGCCGATAAGTGGGTACATATCCTGATGTATGGATGCACGTTTATCGTGGTATGGATAGAATACACCTGCAAGCATAGGCTGGCAGATTATGAGAAACTGTTATTTTGGGCTTGGTTGGCTCCAATCATGATGAGTGGAATATTGGAGCTGTTACAGGAATATTGTACGTTTGGACATCGTAGCGGCGATTGGCTCGATTTGGCTGCCAACGCTACAGGTGTGTCGGTGGCGGCTGTCGTAGGATTGATTATTTGGCGTTTTCGTCCCAAGAAGTAAAAGGTTTCTTTAGCAGACAGGAATTATAGTATCTGCGATCGCCTGTTACCTCTTTGCCTATAAAATCCGGCTTTTCAAACGCTTCGTTCTCCGAACCAAGCTCTACCTCGGCCATCACCAGTCCTTCGTTCTCGCCGTAAAACTCGTCGACCTCGAAGGTATGCTGGCCACAGGGCACCAGATAGCGTGTCTTGTCAATCTTACCTGGTTCGCAGATGTCCATCAGGTGCAGGGCTTCATCCAGCGTAATCTCCTTTTCGAATTCGTAGCGTGCAAGGCCGTCGTTGTTCGAAGGGCCTTTAATCGTTAAATATCCGCGGCTATCACGGATACGTACCCTAACGGTACGTCCGCGATCGCTGCAGATATAACCTTGACAAATGCGACTGCTACTGGTAGCAAGTCGCTTGTAGTCGTTGTTCTTTACAAGAAATTTGCGTTCTATTTCCAGTCCGCTCATTTACGAAACGATGAAGATAGAATAAACTACAAATATAACAGCAAGAATTAAGAGTGCGCCGAAGATGTACTCCAGCACTTTCTTGCCACCTTCTTCTTGTTTCTTCTGATAAGCCTCCTTCTTCTGGGTAGACTTAGTTGATTTTGCGATTTGAGCCATAGTTTTAATGATTTTTATTTGTTATTCGTTATTGTTCTTCGTCGTTAACGGGGAACTCCATCAGGTAGGCCTTGATGAAATCGTCTATCTTACCGTCCATCACGCCATCTACATCGGTAGTCTGGTAGTTGGTACGATGGTCCTTTACGCGGCGGTCGTCGAACACGTAGCTACGTATCTGACTACCCCACTCTATCTTTTTCTTGCCAGCCTCGATCTTTGCCTGAGCTTCCAAGCGCTTCTTCATGGCGCGATCGTACAGCTGCGATTTGAGCAGTGTCATGGCGCGTTCCTTGTTCTTGGGCTGGTCGCGGGTTTCGGTATTCTCGATGAGGATTTCCTCTTCCTCGCCAGTATCAGGATCGGTGTACCAATAGCGCAGGCGAACACCCGATTCTACCTTGTTCACGTTCTGACCACCAGCGCCACTACTTCTAAAGGTATCCCAAGAGAGCTTGGCTGGGTCTACATATACCTCGATAGTATCGTCGACCAGTGGTGATACGAATACAGAGGCGAACGAGGTCATACGCTTACCTTGGGCATTAAATGGCGATACACGTACCAAACGGTGAACACCGTTCTCGCTCTTCAGATAGCCGTAGGCATAGTCGCCACCTTCCAACTGCATGGTCACACTCTTAATGCCGGCATCGTCGCCCTCAAGAATGTTTGAGATAGTTACCTTATAGCCATGAGCCTCGGCCCAGCGCATATACATTCGCATGAGCATAGAAGCCCAGTCCTGAGCCTCGGTACCACCTGCACCAGAGTTAATCTTAAGAACGGCCTCCATGGGGTCTTCCTTCTGGCGCAGCATGTTCTTCAGCTCCAGGTCTTCGATAGCCTTGATGGCCTTAGCATAGGTATCATCTACCTCCTGCTCGGTTACCATCTCGTCTTTGAAGAAGTCGAATGCCAGTTGCAGCTCGTCGGCTAAGGTGCGAACCTCTTTGTAACCATCGAGCCACTTCTTGATGCCTTTTACCTTCTTCATCTGCTCCTCGGCACGCTTACGATCCTCCCAGAAGTCAGGAGCTTGCGTACGAAGATCTTCCTCCTCGTATTCTATTTTCTTCTTGTCTATCTCCAAGTAGCGGTGCAGGGCATCCGCTCTCTCTAACACATCTTTCAGTTGGTCCTGAGTAATCATATCTTATTCTGCGTACATCGCGTCAATTTCCTTCTTGTAGTTTTCGTTCAGTACACGACGCTTAATTTTTAATGTATTTGTAAGTTCACCCTTCTCCATGGTGAAGTGATTAGGCAGCAAAATAAAACGTTTAATCTGCTCGTAGTGAGCCAGTTGCTGCTGCAGCGTGTCAATACGCTCCTTCATCATCTGGTTAATCTGTGGGTCCTTGCAAAGCTGCTCTCTGTTCTCGAATGGAATCTTGTTTTCGCGAGCATACTCCTCAAGCAGTGCATAAACAGGAATAATCAGAGCCGAAACAAATTTGCGTTGGTCGGCAATAATAGCAATCTGGTCAATGTACTTATCAACCAGCAGCTTCGATTCTATCATCTGTGGAGCAATGTATTTGCCGTTTGAGGTCTTGAAGAGGTCCTTGATGCGCTCTTTCAGGAACAGTTCACCATTCTTCAGATAGCCAGAGTCGCCTGTCTTAAAGTATCCATCCTCGGTAAATGCGGCCTTTGTAAGGTCCTCGCGGTTGTAATAGCCCTTTGTGATGGTTGGGCCCTTGAGCAATACCTCGCCCTCTTCGCTAATCTTGATGTCGATACCCTCGATGGGGATACCTACGCCACCAACGGTGTAAGGCTTGCCAAGGTGGTTACAGCTAACTGTGGCAAGGCTCTCGGTAAGACCATAGCCCACAATCATGTTAATGCCAATAGCATGAACAAACTCCTCGACCTTGGGATTAACTGTAGCACCAGCTGTTGGGAAGAAATGGGCATTCTCCAAGCCCAACTCCTTACGAACCAGCGAGAATACGGTCTTGTTCAGCATCTCGTACTCCATATGCAGAAGCATAGGTGGACGCTTACCCTTCGACAAATATTCGATGTTATGTTTCTTACCAATCTTGAGGGCGTGCATAAAGAACTTGCGCTTAGGTGCGCTGGCTTTCTCAATCTGCTCCAGTACGCCCATGTAAACCTTCTCCCAGAAGCGTGGCACTGAGCTCATGCAGGTAGGATGAGTCTGGCGCATAGACTGCTGCACCTCCATAGGATAAGTGTTCACAATCAGTGTTGCACCCTCTGTGATACAAAGAATCTTCCAACCCTTCTCGAAGATATGGGTGAATGGTAGGAAGTTAAGCACTCTGTCGTTCTCGCCTACAGGCACACACTTATCGTTGGCTTCCATAGCGGCAGCATACTGTCCGCAGGTAAGGATAACACCCTTTGAGTCGCCTGTAGTACCACTGGTATACAGAATGTTGGCAATATCGTCCATAGAAGCCTGAGCCTGAAGCGACTCAACTTCTGTTTGACGTGGATAGTTCTCGCCCAACTTCAGGAAATCGTCGAAATACATCGAACTGAGGTCGAGCGAAGAAAGATGTACGTTCTTGTCGAAAACGATGATACGTTCGAGTGTAGGACAGGTTGCGAAGATGCGACGTGCCTTGTCGTACTGCTCCTGTTCGCCTACAAAGAGATAGCGAATTTTGGCATCGCTAATCATAAACTGGATTTGCTGCTCAGAGCTGGTAGCATAGAATGGGATGGTTACTGCACGCACTCCCCATGCACCAAAGTCGCAGAACAGGTACTGAACAGAGTTCTGAGCGAATACACCCAGATTCTCCTGGACCTTTACGCCCAGGTTTAATAAGGCATTAGATACTTTCTTGACCATATCCGAGAACTGATTCCACGAATATGATTTCCATTCCGACCCACCGAAGTCCTTATAAATCAGGGCTTCACGATCTCCATACTTTTGGGCCTGGTCATGAATTAAACGCGATAAATGACTTTTCGTCTGCATAATATTTGAATTTGTAATTCGCTGCAAAAGTACGAAAAACGTGGCAGATAGCCAAATTTAATGGCAAAAAACCGCTCAAATAGCGCGATTATCTACCATCTGTCTCCATTTTCTATAGCCAAAAACGGCAATAACGACGTACAAAGCGTAAAGACTGCCCTTAAATGGGATGTCTTTGTAGAAGTAAAGACCACATGTTACAACGTCGACAACAATCCATATGAACCACTGTTCCAGATACTTATGCGCCAAGGCCCAGATGCCAACGATGCTAAGTGCTGTGGTAAAGCTGTCGATAAGTGGCACGTTGCTATTGGTAAAGGTTACCAACAACCAATAAATTACTCCCCATACGGCAAGGATTAACACGCACCAGGGTATAATCAGTTTGCGAGGGAATCGCGTAATGGGCAGGGCTTGCTTGTTGGCTGCTCCCCTCACCCACTTCCAATAACCATAAACGGTCATCGAAAGGTAATAGAACTCCATGCCGCAATCGGCATAGAGTCCTTTTTGGTAGTATAGCACAATGCCAAGTGCCTGCATCAGGAAACCTACGGCCCAGAGCCACGCACTGGCACGATACTCGAACCAGATGTAAAGCAGTCCGAGTATCGTGGTGGTGATGTCTAACCAGTGTGCTATGATAAAATCTGTCATATTTTAGAATCTGAGTGCAACGTTACCCATCATCGTAAAGCCAGCCATGGGAATGAAGCCAATCTGGTAGTAGCGGTTATCGTTAGGATGACCATAGTCTTCCACGATAGAGCTGTAAACCCATCCGTTGGCAGCATATCGGCGGTTGAAGATGTTGTTGAAGTTCAGTCCGAAGATAGCTTCCTTGATGCCCTTCTTAGGCTTGAATGTATAGCTGATGTTGGCATCGGATGCTGAATAGCAAGGCAGTGAGCGGTCAACGTTCTCGGTGTTGTCGAGATACTGGCGGCTCACAAAGTTGGTGTGCCAAACGGCTTGTAGTCCTTTCCAATGGAAGTTTACGAAGCCGTTCAGGATAGTCGATGGTGAGTAAGCCAGAGTCGAGTTATCGTAGTGAATTACTCTGAATGAGCTTTCCCAATCTACGCTGGCGTACTCGTCAAAGTCCTTAATCTTATTCTTGCTCAGTGCGGCGTTACCCTCAATCGTGAGCCAAGAGAAGGGATCAACGGCTGCCTGAAGCTCAATACCAGCGCGATACGAATCCTTGATGTTGGTGGTTATCTTCTCGCCTATTTCTGTTTGCTGTCCTGTTTGTACGAACTGGTTGGTATAGTCCATGTAATACAGGTTTACACCAAAGCGGAAGATGTCGCTATTAAAGGTGTAGCCCAGTTCGTAGTCGAGCAGCTGCTCGGCCTTAGGGAAAGGATAAGTGTCGTTGTCGGTAAAGTTATTGCGCTCAGGCTCGCGATGGCTCAATGCGATAGAACCATAGGCACGATGACCGCCCAGAGTCCAAGAGAAACCTGCTTTAGGATTCAGGAAACGGTATTTTTCGTCGATATCCAGGCGCTGGTTATAGTAACCGCTTTTCTCCTCGTAGAACTTGTCGTTAATACCGTTTGTCTCGTACTGAACATAGCGATACTGCAGGTCGCCAAACACGTCCCACTGCTCGTTGATGTGGTAAGCAGCTTTGATAAAGGCGTTGCCATCGAATTTGGTAGCATCGGAGTCGTAGTACTTGTAGTCTTCGTCGTGAGGCATGTACTTTTTGCGTACATCAGCATTGGCAATGTAGGTAACATAGCCAAAGTGATTGCCATCGAACTCCTGGAGCGAGAAACCGCCGATAACATCCCAATACTCGTTCTTATAGTTGGCATTCCAGATAAAACCGTAGGTATTCTGCGACAAACCCTTTTTGCGAATAAAATCGGTCTTCTTCACGCCATCGTAGGTAAGTCCGAACTTCTTTAGTTTGTTGTTGTAGCGGAACTCGTTATAGTAGCCGTAGCCATAGGTATAGTGCAGCGAGGCCGAGGTGCTCCAGTGGTCGTTAATATCGTAAACGGCCGAGAGGATATTGTGGTTCTGCCAGAAGTTATCGGTAGTCTTGTTCCAATAGCTGCCATCAGCCAGCTGGTAGCGTGAGGTCACGTAGTTGCCATTGGCATCTTGCTTGAAGGAATCCCATGAAGCATTTTCCATGATCTCGTAAAGGGTATTGTATTTGCCCAGACCAGCATTCCACATGTCCTTGTAGGTCTTGATGCCAGTAGCAGCGCCATAGGTGCCGTCCATCAAACTTAAATCGTTGTTTCCTGCTGTTACAGCATTCCATGCTTGTCCTGTCTTTTCAAAGTTTCCGATGTTCTTATAGCGTATCTGGAACTTGTTATCTATCCAAGTAAGTCCGCCGTAGTACGAACCGCTTCGACCGCCGGTTCCGTGGATGAAACCGTCAGTATTTGTCTCGTGGTACGCTCCATCGAAAATCAAATGATTCCAAAGTAATCCTGTTGAGAACTTGCCTCCGATGTTAAATGTATTGAATGAACCGTAAGAGGCCGATACCTCTCCCCCAGCCTGCTGACTTGGTATGGCCGATGAAAGGGCTACAGTGCCACCAAAGGCACCATCGCCGTTGGTAGATGTACCAACGCCGCGTTGAATCTGTACCGAGCCCAGCAAAGAGCCATAAGAGTTCATGTTAGCCCAGAATACACACTGGTCTTCGGGCGAGTTCAGGGGTACACCGTCGAGTGTAACGTTGATACGTGAATCGCCAGCGCCACGAATGCGCATATAGGTAGTACCTGTTCCCAGTCCGTTCTCACTCCAAGCCACTACGCCTGGGGTTTGTGAGAAGAGGAAAGGTAACTCCTTACCTGTGTTTGAAAATGCGTTGAGTTCCTGTTTCTTGATGTTTGCGATGGCAAAAGGCGCATTCTTCTGTGCTCTCACACCTCTTACCACAATCTCGTTAAGCGCTTCTACCTGTGTAGAATCGTAAAGTGCTGCTTTGTTCTGAGCATTTGCACCGCCTGCACACGCCAATGCAACAATTCCTAAAAATAATCTTTTCATGATGCTTATAACCTTTAAATGAAAGGGGATCTAAGTCTGCTATCCATCCCTACGCTGGCATAATCCAGATCAGGTTTTAGGGTATCATCTCAGCCTACACCCGTAGGCACCCCTTGATAATCGGCGGCAAAGATACGACAAAAAAATGAGGAAACCAAACGTTTCCTCATTTTTCTATCTTAATCCCATTCGGGCTTCGACGACGTTCACTACGTAGTCGCCAAGTTTCTCACACTCGTTTATCAGGTCCATATAGATGGTTCCTACGGCGTAAGTGTACTCGCGATTGTTTACATCGTTGATATTCTGCGACTTAAGTTGGTCGCGGAAGTTATTGATTTCGTGCTCAATATTAAAGGTACGGTTCACATCAAACGACTCCTTGCGTCCCATCATCAAACGGTTCATTTGCGAGAGCGACTGGTCTGTCAGTTCCATCATCTGGTGTATGTGATCGTACTGTTTCTCGTTAAAGTGATCCTGCTTGCCGTTGTACTTTCTCGAAATGGTACGGGCCATATTGAAGCAAGCATCTCCAATACTCTCTAACTCGCTGATTTCGCGGAGCATAGCACGGATTTTGGCCTTAGAATCGTCCGACAGGTGAGCATCGCTCACTGAGTTCAGATAGTTGGCAATCTCAATCTCCATGTTATCACTAATGCCCTCGTATTTCTCAATGCGTGAGTAGAGCTTGTTGAAGTCGCTGTCGCGATTGTCTTTCTTGTTGCTTGAGCTCGACGAGAGGGTGAGCAACTCGCGTACCATATTAAACATGCGCTGCATACGGTCGGAGAATGCCTGGATTTCCTTCTGAGCCTCGAGTACCGAAAGCTCTGGGGTTTTCATGAAGCCAGCAGTGATAAAGTGCAGGCGGAAGTCTTCTTCCTCGTCAATCTTCTTAGGCTTGATAACCCAGCAAACAAAGCGCTCAATCTGTGGGATAAACCAAATCAGGATGAATGTATTTGCTACGTTAAAGCAGGTGTGGAAGGCTGCCAGCACAAAGCTCAGCTTGGCGGCGTTGGCCAGGAATACCTTTGTATCAACAGCACCCTTTACCATATCTACGTCGTAACCAACCATACCGCAAACGGCATCGATGAACGGACGGAACACAAACAGAATCCAAATCACACCAAACACGTTGAAGAACATGTGGGCGAGGGCAGCTCTACGAGCCTGTGTGTTAGCCGATAGGGCAGCGAGGTTCGAGGTGACGGTTGTACCGATATTCTCACCCATAACCAAGGCAATACCCTGATAGATAGGCAGTGCGCCGCTCGAACAGAGAATCATGGTGATGGCCATGACGGCTGCCGACGACTGTACGCAGAAGGTCATGACACCTCCAAGGAACAGGAATATCAGCGTTGTGAGGAATGAGTCGGGGTCGAACGAGGCGAAGAAGTCGAGTAGGGCCTGGTTCTCACCCAGATGCATCTCGGTACCTGTCATTCTCAGTGTTCCCAAGCCTAAGAGCAGGAACGAGAGACCAAACAGGAAATCGCCGATGTAGCGATATCTCTTCAGGTATATCAGGATGATACCCAAGAAGAATGCTGGATAAACGGCGCTGGTAATGTCGAACGACATACCTGCCGACATAATCCAAGCGGTGAGGGTTGTTCCGATGTTGGCACCCATGATGACCGAGATGGCTTGAGCCAATGTAAGCAAGCCGGCATTTACAAACGAAACAGTCATCACAGTGGTGGCTGTTGATGACTGTACAGAGGCTGTAACAAGCATACCAGTAAGCATACCGGTAAAGCGATTGGTAGTCATCGCGCCAAGAACGTGTCGCAATTGTGGACCCGCCATCTTCTGCAGCGCTTCACTCATTGATTTCATACCAAACATCAACAGAGCAAGCGATCCCAGAAGTTTTAAAATAATTCCAATAGACATAAAAATCGTATCTATATTTAGTAATTCGGGGACAAAGATATAAAAAAACTTAGAATAATCCGTTAAGATTTCAGAAAAATGTTATCTTTGCAGAAAAATTTAGCTAAACAGTAAATATTGCTTATGGATAAAATGGTAAAAGTTCATGTACTGAACAACGATACAACTGTTGAGGTCCCCATTGGCTCAAACCTCGAGGAGGTTTACGAGAAGTCGGGCTACACCATGTATTTCGGACCTCTCTCGGCCCATGTCAATAATAAGGTCGAAGGCATGCACTATCGTGTGTATAAGCAGAAGGAAGTAGAGTTCCTCGACATCACTTCGTCGAGCGGTTCGCGTGCTTATACCCGCAGTCTTTTCTTTGTGCTGTGCAAGGCCGTTCACGAAATCTTTACCAAGTGTAAGGTGGCTATCGATATCCCTGTAAGTAATGGTTATTATGTCAACCTGTCAATCGGTCGTCCCATCACGCTCGATGATGTGGGCGCTATTCGTCGTCGTATGCAGGAGATTATCGATGCGGCAATGCCTATCCATCGCTATGAGACCACAACCGAAGAGGCTATCCGCATGTTCGAAATCCTGCATAATCGCTCAAAGGTAAAACTGTTGAAGAGTACGGGCCGACTGTACACAACTTACTATGACATAGACGGTTACGTGGATTACTACTACGGATCACTGCTCACTAATACTTCGCAGATATATCTTTTTGGTGTTGAGAAGTATTTCGATGGCTTACTGCTTCGTCTGCCTTCGCGCGAGCATCCTTCTGAGCTTGGCGAGATGACGCATCAGGACAAGATGTTTGGCATTTTCAAGGAGCACCATCAGTGGCAGGACATCCTTGGTCTCCG
>Ga0310696_10007318_pt1 | contig 12980 bp, 11 predicted proteins | sample AusTroGonzalo_MG_4_FD_203885 | JGI IMG/M metagenome (GOLD analysis project Ga0310696, IMG submission 203885) | Bovine rumen microbial communities from tropical cattle in Woodstock, Queensland, Australia - Gonzalo_02 (v2) (version 2) | ecosystem: Host-associated > Mammals > Digestive system >... | reverse complement strand
GAGCTGACGATGAAAGGGATATCCATGCGCACTTCCAAGGAGTTACAGGACTTGCGCTACGGAGATGTGGATATGGCGCTGTTCGCCCTTCCCGACGAGGAGAAGGCCATTGTCATCACTCTGGACGAGGAGGGCAACATTGTCTATCGTGAATGCGACAGCTTGAAAATCAACGAGATGCTCACCCAGAAAGAGGGAAAGTATGTGGAAAAGATTTCCGATGAGGTTTTCGACAAGAAGGTGAAGAAGGGATACGTGCTGTTGGATTTCGGGGCGAGATGGTGCGGTCCGTGCCGACTTTTAGAACCGCGTTTGGAGAACCTCGCACGCCAGCACCGCAAGACGGTTGCCTTCTTCAAAATCGACATTGACGAGTCCCCCGTGACCGCAAACCGCTTTGGCGTAAAAATAGTGCCGACCGTCGTTTTGCTGAAAAACGGCGTGGAGGTCAACCGCTTTGAGGGCGGAGGACTCTCGGAAGCAGAAATCGGGAAGTGGATTGAAGAGAACCTAACGAAAAATCCACCAAGATGAAACCCTTCGCAAAACTTTTCGCCCTGTTCAGCGCATTGGCGCTTCTGTTACCATCGTGCGTCACCGTGCGCGACTGCGACGGGAACCGATACCGCACGCTGAAAATCAACGGGATGCGGTGGATGGCGGAGATTCCGTTATTTTTTGTACTTTTGCGGCCTTAAAATTATACCCATTATGAAGAAAGTATTTTTAATGCTGGCCGTTGCGGCCACCGTCCTCTGCGGATGCGACAAGGACAAAGACAAACTGTCTGACAAACTGATTGGCAAGTGGATGCAAGCTGAAATAGACGGCTGGCCCGCGTTGACCAACGAAAAAACGGTTATCACCTTCGTTTCCGACACAAAAGCAATCCTCAGCGCATCAAGAGCTGATTTCACACAGACGGAATCCAAATGGAACGCCTATTTGGAATGCGACGTCCAAATCGAAGACAACACTGTGACAGTCACCGGACAAATCGGCGAGGGCAGAAGCATTGTTTTTAAATACATTGTCAATTCCATCACAAAGAACGAGATGTCATGCCACTTCAAGGCAACATTACACACAAATGGGAACGCCTTCAACTATCCCGAGGAAGACGTCATCCTGAAGCGCGTCACTGTTGATTACCGAGACGATGTTGTCGGCACTTGGGAAGGCCGCATCACCAGCCAGGAAGGCTCCGAATTTGACGACGGCGAGCTCCACCGCTGGGAGTACAAGACCAACGGCACCTACATCTATTATCGCCTGACGGAAGAGGGCCAATGGGTGGACGACGTGAATGCCTTCAGCGATTATTTCGTGGACGGCAACCTGCTTTGCACACGTTGGATGAACAACGGTGAGGGTCAGTTGGAGAACCGCGAATGGTGGGAGATTGCCTCCATCCAGAACGGCGTGATGAGTTGGACGGCGCTGCGCGAACGCGAAGACGGCTCGACTTACACCGCCACCTTCAGCATGACAAAAGTGAACTAACCTACAAAAAAACGAGACACCCCTGTCCGTTGTTATCGAAAAAATTGTATTTTTGCGCACTCGTTTCGAGGAAGGAAAGTTGGCCGAGCGGTTGAAGGCAGCGGTTTCGAAAACCGCCAGGGTGTAACAGCTCTCACAGGTTCGAATCCTGTACTTTCCGCAAAAGCAAGCGCCCGGATGTTGAACATTCGGGCGCTCTCATTATCAGCCTTTTACCTATTCCAGATTAGCTGTTCTTAGGCGACAGAATCACGAAGGGGATCATCATCTCCTCCATAGAGATGCCACCGTGCTGGAACGTGTTCTTATACAAATTCACGTACTGGTTGAAGTTGTTCTGGTAGGCGAAAAAGTCGGTCTTTGTGGCGAAAATGAACCGCTGCGTCATCGTTTCCTTCGGCAGGAAGGCATCGTCGGGGTTCTTGATTTCGAAAACCTCCTTGGCAGGATAGTCCATGCTGCTGCGGCCAACCTTGTAGCGAAGGTTCGTGTTAAGGTCGCGCTCGCCCACCATCTTCAACGCCCGATCCACCTTGATGGTGCCGTGGTCAGTGGTAATCATCACCGGTATCTTACGTTCCGACAGCCACTTGAGCATCTCAAACAACACCGAATTGGCAAACCAGGAGGCCGTAACGCTACGATAGGACTTCTCATCATCGGCCAATTCGCGCACCACATTCACGTCCGTACCCGCATGTGACAACATATCCACGAAATTGAAGACGATGACATTCAACGGGTTGCTGAGCATCTGGTGGAAACCGTCGAACACCTTCTTGCCGTAGTCGGCATTGAGAATCTTGTGGTAACTGTATTTGATATTCTTGCCGTAGCGCTTAAGGTATTCGCCCAACAGTTGCTCCTCGAACTGGTTTTTACTGCCGGCATCGTTCTCGTTAAGCCAGTAAGCGGGGTACTTTTTGGCAATCACCGACGGCATCAGCCCGGAAAAGAGGGCGTTGCGGGCGTAATGCGTGGCCGTGGGCAGGATACTGTAGCAAATGCTCTCGTCCTGTATATAATAATAGTCGTGAATCAGCGGGTAGATGCTGCGCCACTGGTCGTAACGCAGGTTGTCGATGACGAACAAGAAGGTGCTTTTCTGGTCGCTGAGTTTCGGGAAAAGCTTCTCTTTCAGTACCGTATGCGACTGCAGCGGTTTGTCTTCCGACCGACCGTTCACCCAGTCGATATAGTTGCGCTGCACGAACTTGGCAAACTGCACGTTGGCCTCTTCCTTCTGCGCCGCTAACATCTCCGTGACACTCTCATCCTCCACCTTCTCAATTTGCAACTCCCAATCAACCAAATCCTTGTAAAGTGTCGCCCACTCGTTCACGTCCATACGGTCGGAAATGCGCATGGAGAGCTCGCGGAACGACTGCTGGTAGTTGCTCGTCACCTTCTCGCTCACAAGCTTCTTGTTGTCGATATTCTTTTTTAGGCAAAGCAGTATCTGGTTGGGATTCACCGGTTTGATGAGGTAGTCGGCGATGTTGGAGCCGATAGCGTCCTCCATAATGTGCTCCTCCTCGCTCTTGGTAATCATCACGATGGGAATGTGCGGATAATCTTTCTTGAGCCGCTGGAGCGTTTCCAGACCGCTGAGTCCGGGCATGTTCTCATCGAGGAAGATGATGTTCACGAACTCATTTTTCAGGATTTCGAGGGCCTCCATGCCGCTCATGGCGGGAATCACGTCGTAACCCTTCGTCTTCAGGAACATTATATGCGGTTTCAACAGGTCAATCTCGTCGTCCGCCCATAAAATTTTCGTATTCATCTGCTTCAAATTTTAATAAAACCGTGCATTTAACGACAAGAAAAGCATTTTATTATATATCCTCAAAAAAATCAGCCTTTTTTTGACCTTTGACTTTGACCTTTGACCTTGACTTTTTGTCAATTGAAACCTGAAACTTGAAACTAATAAATATCTACCCAATTAAACTTTTACATAATTTTTGTATCTTTGCCGTTTGAATTTAATTCGCATTAGTTTTAACCAAAATACGTAAAAAAATGAAAAAACAAACACGCATCCTGATGGTCATCGCCCTGATGATCTGCACCCTCGGCGCTTTCGCGCAGAAGCCCTTTGCCGGAAAAATCACCTTTGAAATGTCCGCAGAAGGCACCTCCGACCCCAACATTGCCGCCGAACTGGCTGAACAGTCTTTGGAATACACCGTCATGGGCAACTGCAGCCGCATGGAAGTCAGCCAAGGCATTGACGTCATCACCATCGCCAACGGCAACAACAAAACCTACACCGTTATCTTAGGCATCCCCGGTTACGGCAAGTATTACATCCAACAGACCGAAGAGGACCTTCAAAAGAAACTGGCCACCACGAAATATGACTTCAAATACACCGAAGAGACCAAGACCGTTACTGGATACAACTGCAAGAAGGTTATCGTGACCGTCACAGACCTCGAAACCGACGAAGAGATTACTGAGACGCTTTGGGTAACCACGGAACTGGGACTCGGCGATGACATCAACTTCTACGAATATCCGGGTTTGAAAGGCTATGTGCTCAGCTCAGAGGCCACGAAAGAACTTAACGGTGAGAAAATCACGATCATCCAAACGGCCACCAAGATTGTCCCCGACAAGAAAGTGAAAGCCACCAACTTCCTGCTGCCTTCCGACGCGAAACCTTTGGAAGATGCACCTGAAGAACTGAAGCAGATGCTCGGCGGCATGGGCGGCGATGACGAAGAATAAAACGCTATGGCAGACAATTATTTAGAAAATAAGTTTGACGAATTTCGTCAACGGAAGAGTGCCCCGACTACCAAGTCCGGGCACTCTTTGGATTCATTACTGAAGAAGAACCGCAGCTACCGCGGTTACGACAACTCTTGGAAGGTGCCAGTGACGGTGTTGGAGAAGATGGTCGAGGTGACGCAATGGGTCCCGACCGGCAAGAACCAGCAGGCCTTCCGTTTCAAGTTAGTGACGGAGGAGAGCGAGGTCCGCACCGTGACCGAGAACGTGAAGATGGGCGCGCTGCTGCCGGAACTACACCTGCCGACGCCTGGCACCGAACCGCCTGCCTACATCATCGTCTGCACCACCGTTCCCGAATGCAAGCGGGTACAAGTGGATGCGGGCATCGCTGTCCAAAGCATGCTGCTGAAGGCCGTGGAGTTGGGCTATAACGGGCTGATTATCGCGGCGTTCAACGCCACAAAGCTTACAGAAGCGTTTGCGCTCCCCTACCCACCCGTGCTTGTACTCGCCGTCGGCAAAGGCGCGGAAAAAATCGAAATGACGGAGATTTCCGCCGACGAAAGCCACAACTACTGGCGCGAAAACGGCGTACATTATGTGCCGAAGGTGCGCTGGCAGGAACTGATTCTTTAATCCAGATTCCCAAGGACAATGTCGATGCGGATGTCGAACGCCTCGCGGGTGGCGTAGCCCACATGAGGCACGAGCACGCAGTTGGGCGAAGACAATAACGGATGAGTCTCCGGCAACGGAGGCTCTTTTTCGTATACATCGATGCCCGCGCCGGCGAGTCGGCCTTCGCGCAAGCTTGCAGCCAGCGCGTCCATATCGACCACATTGCCCCGCGCCGTGTTAATGAGAACGGCCGTGGGCTTGCATAATGCTAACATCTCCTTGCTGATCAAATGCTTGGTTTCCGCTGTCAGGGGAACATGAAGCGAAATGATGTCGCTGGTGCGCATTAGCTCGTCCAACGGCACATAGGTGACACCCATCGCTGTCACATCCGGCTTTTGCGTGCGGCTCCAAGCAATGACTTTGCAGCCGAAGGCTTGGAACAGTTGCGCCGTGCGGATGCCGATGGCGCCTGTGCCCACAACACCGACGGTCTTGCCGTGCAACTCCCGACCGAGGAATGCGCCGCGCACCCCGCCCTGACGGATGCTCCCGTCGAGGGAGGTGATTTTCCGGAAGACGTCAATAGCCAGTCCGACAGCAAGTTCCGCCACCGCTTGCGTGGCGTAGCCGGATGCATTCTTGACCTTGATGCCGTGCTCCTGACAATAGGCCATGTCAATATGGTCGAGGCCGGTGAAGGCAACGTCCAAGAAACGAAGTTTCGGGCACTGCGACAGCACCTCCGCCGACAGCGGGATATTGGAGATGATGACCGCTTCGGCCTCTTTCATGCGCTCTGCCAACGTGGCGGAATCCTCTTTCCGGTCCGGATACCAGACGAATTCGTGGCCTTTGGCGGCCAACTCTTTTTTGATGGCCTCCGCGCGTTCGGCGGAGATACCTATGGGTTCTACTGCGATGATTTTCATATCGTTTTTTTATTTCCCCAGGGCTCACTGCGTTCACCCTGGGTTGACTCTTCATTTCCCCAGGGCTCACTGCGTTCACCCTGGGTTGACACGTTTCGGGCTTTCAGCCCTCTTTGGAAAAAGTTCAAAATATTGGGAACAGGCTCACTATTCACTCCTCACTATTCACTCCTCACTATTCACTCCTCACTCCTTCACAGCGACCTGTTCCACTTGGAGCACGTCATTGTTGATGGGGTCATACAAGAAGGCCACCACGGAACAGTTTTCGGGGGTCCAGTCGGTGTCGGCCATTTTTATGGATACAGCGTAGGTCTCCGTGTCGCCGGAAGACCAATCCAACTTGTTATTCGCAAGGATGAATCCGAACGGGTCGGTCAAGGCGGCACGCAGCACATGGTTGTGTACGTAGTCCTCGATGTCCTGACTGCCGTCTTTCTGCGGCTTCACAATGCCGTCTTCCAACAGGAAAATCACAACGCGCAGCGGGTTCGTGTAATTCTGCAACAGGGTAACCTTCACATTGGCCTTGAGGGTCATGTTGTCGGGGTTATACTCGTTGATGAGTTGCACGGCGGCGGGCACCTGCGAACGGTCGATGTCGCGGATCACGTTGGCCCACTGGTCACGCATCCAACCGCCCGCCTTGTAGTTGCGGTTCATAATTGCTGCCGGGATGGCATCGATGACGTAAGCGTCGCCGATCTCGTCGCCGGCCTCCGTACGGAAGTCGTAGCTGAAGAGACTGCCCACCGGCTTGGCCAACGCCCCATAGTGGATGCCGACGGTCACGAGCGTGTCGCCGTACTGCTGGTGCAGGTTTTCCAGTATCTGGTGCCCCTGCGGACAGTTGGTGCAACGGTGGCCCGTGAACTCTTCCACAAGCATCTTGCGATAAACCGTAGCGGGATTGATGTCCGGGAACGTAACCGTAACTTCCTCTTGGTTCACAATTTCATAGTAATCGCCCTCAATCTTGTCGCAGCCCGCCAACAGGCAGCAGGCAACGACAAGGGCGCAAACGACGGTTGTTATTTTCTTCATATTCCTAATATATTCTTGAAAAACGGTTGGCAAAAATACACAAATTACAAATACTCACAGAGAAATGATTTAATTTCCTGTAGAGACGCACGGCTGTGCGTCTCCATCTTGTATTATCATCTCGGACATCATCCGATAAATTTCTTGCAACCCTTCGTCGTCCAACTCTGCAAGGTGAGTCTCCATCACGTTGAAGTCGCGGCGGGCAGCCGGGCCAGTCTGCGCTTCGGAGGGAGGCATCTTCGAGACTTTCTCCACTGTCTGGCGCAGCAACGGAAGCAGCATCTCAAACGGCAAACCCTTTTCTTCCAGCAACTTGTAGGCTATATGATACATCGCATTACTGAAGTTGCAGGCGAAGACCGCGGCTAAATGCATCCGTGCCCGCTGGGCTTCGGAAACCGCATAGCAAAGCGGGGAAAGTTCACGGGCGAGAGACCACATCTGCTCGTAAGAGCATCCGCTTCCAGGCGGAGGTGGTGTTCCGACGCTCAGAGGCGTCGGCTCCTGCGGAGGTTCTGCTCCAATGCCCGGATGTGTCGACTCCTGGTACTCCAAACACAACGGCACCTCCAACTCGCTCATATCCTGCGACTTGGTAAATGTCTGCAAAGGATAAATCACCCCGTAGATGTCGGCATAAGCCTTCAGGCACTGGCAGGAAACCGTGCCGGAAGTCAAAAACGCCGCCGGCAACCGGAACGGGAGTTGCGGCAGAATCGTCTCGTAGGCATTATCCACCAAAGCGAAGATAAAAATCTGATTGTCAGGATTTAGCGCCTTGATATCGTCAATCGCTTCCGCACCCGACAAGTCCGCCAACCGACGGGCGTTCTCCAACTTGCGGCTATAGACCTGCGTAACAGGAAAGCGCGACGAACCTTGCAGCCGTTGCGCCATCCAGGTGGCCACATTTCCGGAACCGACCAGTGTAATCATCAGAGGCTAAAAGTACTTCCGCCCACAAACTCGCGCAGAATAGACGTTCCTGGCAGCGAATCGACGTGGATGGTTTTGAAGAACGAAAACAGTTTGATCAAACGCAACGCCTCGGCGTACTCAGGAACCGTTTCCGGCACACCGTGCAAAATCGGCATGGCGTAGGGTTTGAGCACGGACAACTCGAATACGAGCGAGGTGTTGATCATCACATCCGCATTTTCCTGGTAGGGGAAAATGTTTTGTTCCTCACCGCGCCGCACACTCGGCCAGCGACGTATCGTCTCCACAGCCGAATAACCACGGTATTTATAGTCACGCACAATCCTGCGTATCAGGCGGTTGTCGGAAGTCGGAATCGGATTCTGGCGGTCTAAGGAGAGGGATGTCAAAGCGGAAACAAAAATCTTAAACTTCACATCGTCAGGTACTTGCGCGGTAAGTTCGGGATTCAGGCAGTGGATGCCCTCGATGACCAAGATGGAATTCTCGCGCATCTTGAGGGTTTTCCCGTTCCAAACCTTCTTGCCTTGGGTAAAGTCGAACGTCGGAATCTCGACCTCCTCGCCCGCCAACAGATTGCTTAGTGTGCGGTTGAAAAGCGGCAAGTCGATGGCATGGAGGGCCTCGAAATCGAACTCACCGTTCTCGTCACGAGGAGTATCGTCTCGTTCCACAAAGAAGTCGTCCACGGAAATCGGCACTGGATGGTAGCCTAATACGGCCAACTGCACCGACAAACGGCGACAGCTTGTGGTTTTTCCCGAGCTGGACGGGCCGCTGATGAGCACCATCTTCACATTCGGGTTCTGATGGATCGTGTCGGCCACGCGCGCCAGATGCTTTTCCTGGTACGCCTCCGCCACCAGGACACCGGATTGAATCATCCGGCTGTCGCTATATTTGTTCAAATTAAACACATACGGCACACCCATCGAGGCCACCCATTGCTTATCCATCTTGTAGACAGAGAACAATTTGGGAAGCCGGCGCGTTTTCGCCATGGTCTTGATATTCTTTTTGGAAGGCAGTTTCAACAGCAGGCCTTCCTCGTATTTTTCCAGCCCGAAAGTGGTCAAATAGCCGGTGGAGGGCACCAGAAAACCATAATAATAATTGATACTGCCATCTAAATGGTAGACAGATGTGTAGATGCGGTCACGATCCTTGAAAAGCTCGTACTTATCCTCCAGTCCAAAGTTCTGGAATTCCTTGATGGCATCGGCCGTCAGCATTTCCGAACGGATGAACGGGAAATTGCGATGAACGGTGTCCTTCATGTGGAGATAAAGTTTCGTCACCAAGGCATCCGTAATCGGTCCGTCAAGGTTCTCCAACGTGCAATAGCGACCACCGGATATGGAGTGCTTGATGTGGAGCTTCACCTTTGCGGGCAGGAGCTTGTCCACCGAATGGAAAAGCAGGAAGAAGAGCGACCGCATGTAGCCGTTTCGCCCGTAAGAACTGTAATAGTTGAAAAATTCCACCTGTGCGGGCTTGGTGATGCGGAACGACATGTCGCGCACCTTGTTGTTCACCAGCGCCCCGAGGAAAGGGGCATCCTTGTCCTGCTCCAGGCCGGAGATATCCACTACATCTTGCAAGGTGACACCGCAAGGCACTTGCACCAGCGTGCCGTTATTCTTGCAATCTACGGAAACCGTATTTCGAACGTCAATCACTAATTTTTTCATGGGGGCAAAAATACAAAAAAAAACGCTAAAATTTTCTATCTTTGCCGCTCAAATCCTATACCTTATGAAGAATAGTATTGAACACCTTGACGACCTTTTCCCGGAATCCTTCAGCGAGGCTCAGAAAGCCAAAGCCAAAACGCTGTTTTACAAACAATTGTCACTGTTTGCACACGAATATTACCGTGGCAAGATGGGGGCTCTTCCCAAAGTGCCCATCGAGAGTTTGAACTGGTTCAATGCCTGGTACACGCCCGGCGTTTCGGCCATTTCCACCACCATCCGCGACGACAACGACCGCTCGTTCCAGCTCAGCAACCGCTCGAACATGGTGGCCGTGGTCAGCGACAGCACCCGTGTGTTAGGCGACGGCGACTGCACACCTCCCGGCGGTCTCGGCGTGATGGAGGGAAAGGCGCTCATCATGAAATATTTGGGCGGCATTGACGCCACCGCGCTCTGTATCGACAGCCGCGATGAAAACGGCGAACACCAGCCCGACAAAATCATCGACTTCGTGAAGATGGTGCAGCCCAGCTTCGGGGCAGTAAACCTCGAAGACATCTCGCAGCCCAACTGCTTCCGCGTGTTGGACGTGTTGCGCGAAGAATGCGACATCCCCGTCTGGCACGACGACGCACAAGGCACCGCCTGCGTGACGCTCGCCGGCGTTCTGAACGCCCTCAAAATCGTGGGCAAACGGCTTGAGGATGTGAAGATTGTGCTCTATGGATCGGGCGCTGCCAACTGCAGTATCGCCCGCCTGATGATGGAAGACGGCGCGAAACCCGAGAACATCATCCTGTTCGACAGCAAGAGCGCGCTGCACCGCAACCGCGAACGCTACGCCAACGACCCGCGCTATTATCCGCAGTGGAAACTCTGCCAAATCACCAACCCGCAGTGCATCGAGACCGAGGAAGAAGCCTTCAAGGATGCGGATGTCTTAGTAGCCCTCTCCAAGCCCGGTCCCGACACTATCAAGCCGGAATGGATCTCGCTGATGACGGAGAAAGCCATCGTATTCGTCTGCGCCAACCCCGTGCCGGAAATCTACCCGCACGCCGCCAAGGCCGCCGGCGCCTACATCGTGGCTACCGGTCGCGGGGACTTCCCCAACCAAGTCAACAACTCCGTCTGCTTCCCCTCCATCCTGAAAGGCACGCTGCTCGTTGCAGCCCGCAAAATCACCGACGAGATGGCCGTCTGCGCCGCACACGCCATCGCCGATTTCGCTGAGCGACAGGGCATCACCCCCGACCACATCATGCCCACGATGATGGACAGCGACCTCTTCCCCGAGGTGGCCGCCGCCGTGGGCGAATGCGCCGTCAAAGCCGGCCTCGCCCGCAACCCGCTCACCCGCGAGGAAATCTACAAGCAGGCCAAGCACGACATCGACGAGACCCATCGCGTTATGGATCTGCTTGTCCAACAAGGCATTATCGAACAGTTCCCCGAGGCCGAAATCAAGAGGATTCTGGATGAGGTAGTGCAAGGAATGAAGAATGAAGAATGTTGAATGCTGAATGCTGAATGCTGAATAGTGAATCGAAGAACCCCAATATATAAAGAAAGATCATCCTTAAGCAGCCTCGAAGAGGCAAAACGCGCGAAGCGCTAATAACCCCACATCAGCGAAGCGCAATGTGGGGCGCACGAAGCGCAAATAGCCCCACACAAGGCGAAGCCGCAGTGTGGGGCGTGTCCCAAAAGCGATAATAACCTATAGGAAATGTTCACCGCCAACCTCCAACCCTTCCGTCAATTAGGCCGCCTGCTCGCCGACCCGCAATGGATCGACGAACGCTTCGGCGCGGCCATTGAACGGCAGTCCCTCGAAAACAGCTGGTTCACGCCGGATTTTTGTCGGCACGCGCTCCAGTCTATCGGGCAGATGCTCAAACCCGATGCCTTGGATGCGTTCTATGCCCGGTATCAGGATGCTGCACCCGCCGAAGATCCGCACCGCACCGTTGCCGTCATCTCTGCCGGCAACATCCCCGTCGCGGCCTTCCACGACTTCTTCTGCGTGCTCGCTTCCGGCAACCGCTATCAGGGCAAGCTTTCCGAGCACGACCGCCGGCTGTTGCCCGTGCTGGCCGACGAGCTTATCCGCATCGAACCGACCTTTGCGGAACGCATCTCCTTTGTGGAAAGGGTTGCAAACTTCGATGCTATAATTACCACAGGCAGTGATAATTCTGCTCGTTACTTCGAGTATTACTTCAAGAACTATCCGCATATTCTGCGCAAGAACCGCAACAGCGTGGGCGTGCTCACCGGCAAGGAAACCGACGATGAGCTTCGCGCCCTCGCCAACGACATCTACCTCTACTTCGGGCTCGGCTGCCGCTCGGTATCCAAACTGTTCGTCCCGAAGGGTTACGATTTCGTACCGTTTTTGCATATTTTAACACAGGAAAGCCAACCCATCGCCCAGCACCATCAGTTCAACAACAACCTCGAATACCAGAAGGCCATCCATCTGATGAACCAGCTCTTCTATATGGATGCCGGAACCTTCCTTCTTGTTGAGAATCAGAATTATGCATCGCCCATCGGGATGGTATACTACGAATATTACGATGACATCAACTTGGTAAACCGCCGTCTTACCGAGGATGCGGACCAGCTGCAATACATCGCCAGTCGCGACCCGCGCATCGCCCGTGCCGAACCCTTCGGCCACGCCCAATCCCCTACCCTTGTTGACTATCCGGACGGCGTGGACACCTTTAAATGGCTCCTTTCAATGTACAATGTATAATTAACAATGTACAAAGCGTTCAATTCACCAATCACAGTTCACTGATCACTGATCACAGTTCTCTGGTCACACAAAAATGAAAAAGCGCATTCTCATCCCCCTGTTCATACTGGTCGGATTGTCGGCTATCCCGCTGATTATCGGCATCTTCTACCTCTATACGGAGGCCGAGAAGGTGCAGCGCAGCATCTTCGTGAACGAGGTGCTGACGGCGGGCAACGAGGCGATAGACCGTATCGATGCCGTCATCAAAAACGACACCACCGCCTTGCTTGAGGCGGATTCGGACGAAATTGCGAATCAGGACATTGACATGGATGAGGTGGTGTCGGTGCAGCAGACGCGCGTTTTCCTGATCGACTCGGTCAACAACCAGCCTATTGGCGTTATCCGGTCTACCATCTACTTCCAAGAGAACAACTCGCGAGTCATCGCTAACGACACCGAATACTTCACCGCGGCCTACCGGCGACTCTTTCCGCAATACAACGACCCAAGCGACCCGAAAAATGTGCAGAACGACATCACTAACGTATTCAACATCAAGGATATAAGCCTTATCCAGATAGACAGTGCGACACTCCAGCTGCTCACGGAGGAGAAGTTGTACAATATCATCAAAGAAGAGTTAAAAAATGAAAATATCGAGGATCGGTTCGACTTCGCGCTCTACAATGCCTTCACGGCGCAATTCGTGGTGGAGCCCCAAAACGCCACCCCGGAGGAGGTGCTCAACAG
>Ga0310696_10007316_pt1 | contig 12982 bp, 10 predicted proteins | sample AusTroGonzalo_MG_4_FD_203885 | JGI IMG/M metagenome (GOLD analysis project Ga0310696, IMG submission 203885) | Bovine rumen microbial communities from tropical cattle in Woodstock, Queensland, Australia - Gonzalo_02 (v2) (version 2) | ecosystem: Host-associated > Mammals > Digestive system >... | reverse complement strand
ATAGCGGTGGCAAAGCCCGATCATCCTGCCGATGTTGGCCGCATACATCCGTTCCCAAAATGCCGCATTCTCCATTTTTCGCCTTATTCATGAATATGACGCAAAAATAGCAAAAGGTAACAATGGTTCGGAAATATTTTTGCTATAGGTGATAAAATAATCTCCGTTTATCTCTCGTATCTGCGCTTATAAGTCAAACAACCGAGAACTGAAATTGGTATTAGTTTGTAGTGATTTCAGCTCTCTCCCCGTTCCAATTTTTCCACCCGCTCCTTCAGTGCGCGGATTTCATCGTCATTTTCCCGTTTCACCGAATGCTTGAACTTGAACATCGCCAAGTTCAACTCAAAGGAGGTTTCTCTACTCTGAATTGGTAACACGTCTGTCAACAGGTCCTCCACCAATTGTCCTCCGCGCCGCAGCAACGTCTTCTGTTCCACAGAGTTCTCCTCTTGTTGCGGAACTTCAATAATAACTCTTGACAGCTCTTTCAGTTTCGCATAGGCTTCTACAATAGCAATAGTGGTCTTCACAGCCTGCGGACTTTTCAAAATGGTCGCTAACATATAGAGTCCTTTTTCAGTGAAGGCCTTGGGAGGATATTTTGAGTGTTGTCCTCGACCAGGATTCTTTAAGGTCAAAATTTTTGACCTTAAAACCAGGCTCTCTTCCTTTGTCAATTCCCAAATGTACCCTTCTGGAAACTTCTCGGGATTGTTTCTCACCGCTTGGTTGATTTCCTTTGTTTGCACACCGTACAGTTCTGCTACATCGGAATCCAATATCACCTGCTGATTTCTGAGGGTGATGATTCTGTTTTCAACTTCAATAATGTTCGTCATAACACTTTATTTTGATGATTAAATATTTTAATTTCCATCTGCAAATATACAACCAAAACAAGTCTTTGTCAAGAGTTTTGCGAATTTTTTTTGTTCCTGACAATCATCTTGTTGTGAAAATATTTTAACTATTAGGTCTTGAATAGTTAATTTTTTAAATAAAATTTCGCAGGATTTTGGAAAGAATCGTGCGGAAACCATTCCATGAGATACGTGGATAACCGCTAAAAAAGACCGTAATACAGAATCAACTGGTAACGGCAGTTCACAGGACGACCGTTTTTTGTGGCGGGAGCCCAACGGGGCATCTCATTGACAAGGCGGAGTGCCTGCTCGTCCAAGGCAGGAAACAGACTGCGAGTCAGTTTCGGATTGTTGACCTGACCGAAAGCGTCAATATCGAATTCCACCGCAACCGCTCCCACAACATTAGATTGACCAACTACAGAGTAGTCTATACGGTCATATAGGAACTTGAAAAAGGCAGCGGAGCCTCCGGGGAAGGAAGGTTCCCTATCAACTGTATCAACAGGATGCGATGTGAACACGGATTTCTGCACCATCTTGTGGAGGGGCTTTGGTTGAATCAGCTCCACAATCACGCACTCCCGAAGATAAAAGGCAGCCCTCCCCTTGTATATCCGATTGCTGCTGTCCGGTTGAACATCCTTGAACAATGGGTTATACGTACCATGCGGGATGATTCCGTTGAGATAATTTCTATCGAAAAGGGTATCCTCGTATGTGAAATACTCGCCCAGCCTCTTAGCTTGATACGTTGTGAAGGCAAGGTTTTTTTCTTCATTAGATTCAACCCCGTACAGATGGATGTTGCATTTGAAACCAGGGTGCTCAATCAAAAAATGCTTTAGCGGCTCCATATAGCGCGGCATTTTACCCGCATCCAGCCGTCCATTGAGATTCCACGGCAGCATGTCGAGCACTATTCTGGCAGAATCTTTCATGTTCGTTTCATGAAGCGGAACCCCGATGTAATAGTCCCGTTGCGCAAAAGCACCTGCAACTACCACCAACATGCATATCGTAAGAATGAAACGTTTCATATTAACCCTAAACTTTAACCCTTCAATAACCAATAACCAATAACCCATAACCCATAACCATTAATGATGATACGGCTCCCCTTTCAGTATCGTGAACGCCCGGTACAGCTGTTCGGCGAAAATCAGCCGCACCATGATATGCGGGAAAGTGAGCTTCGAGAGGGCCAACTGCGCATTCTGGCGGGCGTAGACGGCATCGGAGAAACCGTACGCGCCGCCGATGACGAAGGTGAGCGTCTTCAGTCCCGTATTGGCTCGCTGTTGGATGAAGTCGGCGAACTGCTTGGAGGTCAGCTCCTTGCCGCGCTCGTCCCACAAGACCACAAACTCGTCGGAATCTATCTTCTTGAGAATCAGCTCTCCCTCACGCTTTTTCTGCTCCTCCACCGGCATGGATTTGGCATTCTTCAAATACGGAATCGCCACCGTCTCATACGAGATGTAGGTGGCGATTTTGGCCGTGTACTGCCGGATGGCGGTGTCGAAAACATCGCCATCGGGTTTGCCAATCCATATCAGCTTTACTTTCACTTTACCCTGTAATTGTCTTTACAACAGCTTCTGATGAAGTCACGTCTGTTCGGCTTTTAGCTTTTGGCTTTTGGCCTTTGGCCTTTGGCTTTTGCGATTGATTAGTAGCCAATAGCTAAAAGCCAACAGCCAATAGCCATCATTCCTCCAACGAAATCGGGAACACAATATTATTGTTCAACATACATTGCGCACAGACGTTCAATTCGCCGTGGAGGCGGTGCTGGACCATGTTGCTGAGACGGTCGCGGAGGGCCTCGATGGCCACGTTTTGAACGATCTCGTTGGCGAAGGCGAACATCAGCAGACGGTTGGCCGCCGCCTCGCCGATACCGCGGGTGCGCAGATAGTAGAGCGCTTCCTCGTCCAATTGTCCCACTGTAGCTCCATGACTGCACTGCACGTCGTCGGCATAGATTTCCAGGAACGGCTTCGTGGTGACGTGCGCTTTGTCGGTCAGCAGCAGGTTCTTGTTGGTCTGGAAGGCCGCCGTGCGCTGGGAATCCGGCGCTACCAAGATGTGTCCGTGGAAATTTGCGGAAGCCTCATCGTCCATGATGCCCTTGTAGAGCTGGTAGCTCTTGCAGTCGGGCGCAGCGTGGTTAATGAAGATATGATTGTCGCAAACCTGCTCTTTGTCAACAAGATACAGACCGTACAATTTGGTCTCCGCCATCGGCTCGTTCAAATTTACATGGAAGGTGTTGCAGATGTAGCCCGCATTGAACGTGATGGCCGTGGAGGTAAAGGTCGAATAGCTCTTCTGGTGTACGAAAACGTGGTTCAGCAGCATGGAAGCCGCATCCTTGTTCTCGGTTTTGTAATAGTGCAGATGCGCATTCTCGCCCAAATAGATTTCCGAAACGATATTGGAGAAGGAGGATTCCTTCTGGATGGAGTCATCGCACTGGATGACAGAGAGTTCCGCGTTATTACCCAAAATAATGAGATGACGGTTGTTTACCAACAGCGGATCTCCGGTGTTCATCAGCGAGACAATCTGCATGGGCTTCTCAACCTTTACATTGTCAGGAACATAAACAAAAGCACCGTCGTTGAAGAGGGCTTCGTTGAGTGCCACCAAACCGTTCTCTTTCTCCAAATCGGAATGGGCCAACAGCGGCAAAACTAAATCGGGATATTGACGGATGGCTGCGAATAGACTGCCCGTGATCACGCCCAGTTCGTCAATATTAACCGTTTGGTTTTCAGAGATAAACCAACCATTGCTGACCGGCAGTACCGTAGGATGCAAGTCCTGCACACGGCACTGGAAATACTCCGCCAACGGACGGTAGGGATCGGGTTGCAATTTTTGGATATAGTCGGTTTTCACCTTCTTGTTCAGCACCGACTGTTGCCAGCCCTGTAAACGCTTGTCGGGCAGCTCTTTCTGCAAGAAAAGGTCCATTGCCTTCTGACGGAGGTCGCGGATAGCTGCCTGCCCGCCGTCAGGATATTGCGACTGGTTTTCGCTGTAAAGCTGCTGGATGAATTGTGTGAACGCTCTCATAACTTGCCCTGCTCGTATTCTTCCTTAATCCAGTCGTAACCGCGCTCTTCCAGTTCGAGGGCCAGCTCTTTCGGACCCGATTTTACGATTTTGCCATCGAAAAGGACATGCACCACATCGGGGACGATGTAGTCCAACAGTCTCTGGTAGTGGGTGATGACGATGATGGCCTTGTCTTCGCCGCGCAGGTGGTTGATGCCGTTGGCGACCACGCGCAAGGCGTCGATGTCCAGGCCGGAGTCGGTCTCGTCGAGGATGGCAAGGTAGGGGTCGAGGAGCGCCATCTGGAAGATTTCGTTGCGCTTTTTCTCACCGCCGGAGAAGCCTTCGTTCACGGAGCGGTTGCTGAGCTTGTCGGTGAGTTCGACCACTTTCTGCTTCTCGGCCATCAGTTTGAGGAATTGGGCGCCGTTCAGCGGGTCCAGACCTCTGTACTTGCGCACTTCGTTGAGGGCGGTGCGCATGAAGTTGGCGATGCTCACGCCGGGAATTTCCACCGGATATTGGAATCCGATGAACACGCCTTCGCGGGCGCGGTCCTCGATGGACAAATCCAGCAGGTTTTTGCCTTTGAACCAGACATTACCCTGCGTCACCTCGTAGCCGCTCTTGCCGGCGATGGCGGAGGCCAAGGTGCTCTTGCCGGTGCCGTTCGGGCCCATAATGGCGTGAACCTCACCCGCTTTCACCTCCAAATTGACACCTTTCAATATCTCACGATCCTTAATGGAGACGTGCAAATCTTCAATCTTTAACATAGTCGGAAATTAAGGGCGCAAAGGTACGATTTTTTCGGATATGGTTGGTTAGACGGTTACACGGTTTACGTTTGGTTGAGGGTACGTTGCAGAGACGCAAAATTTTGCGTCTCTACGATTGGTTGTTTCGTTGTAGAGGCGTTGCGCGCAACGTCTCTACGGGTGCAAAAACGCCGATTTCATCAGAATCCCATCCGGCGCGACAATGCACGTTGGGACACCCGCGAACGGGAAATCGCGGCTGCCGGAAGTGCCGGGAACCTTCACCATGACTGGACAGGCGGAATTCTCCTTCGATGCAGCAATTATCTGATTCAACAAGGAGAAGTTGCAATTGTCTATACATCCGTTGGAAACAGGCGTTTCCTTGCCGGTGTGCACATCCACGCGATAGAGTTGAACAACAGGCATTTCCCCGTTGTCTGATAGGCCGGGGATATTCTGTAACGTATTGTCGTACAGCTGTCTGACAATGTAAACAAACGTATATCCTTGTTTTTTTGCCTCTTTCAGCAGCTGGCTTTTGAGTTTGCTATGCGGCACGGTGGCCTTGAACGAAAAATCGAGGCGTGAGGTGCCGCGCGTGCCGAAACCAGCCTCCTGGTTTATGGCTATCTGTTGGAATCCATTGCTGTAAGGCGTTGATTTCGTGATGGTTCGGTTACCCATCAGCGCGATTAGCTCGCCATTGCGAATAAGCTCCATTTCCTGGGCCTCAGCTCCTTCTGCGTCGGTTAGAATGTGACGGCAGAAAGGGGCATTGCCAAATTTATCGGCAGACTTGTTGGCAATTACAGATATGTTCTTCGAGGTGATTATCTTGTCAAGATAGTCTTCAAAATCGGCTGTAGGCTCATCGCCCATACCGTATTTTTCGATGGCGGGTTCTCTGTGTGCCAATAGGTTAGGACGTTCTGCCAACAGCATTTTTGCGAGAAGCTGTCCTACAGCCTCGCCCTCCACTAAGACAGGGCCGATGTAGGTCTCTTTCATGCGGGCGCCGGACTTGTGCATCGCTTCCAAATGCGTCAGGAAATCATCCATGTCCGGTTGGATACTCTGCAGATTGAAAAGGAAACCCGTATGCGCCAGAAAAATCGTTTTGGCATCCGTAAACGCCTGTCCATCTGGTTGTTTCACCGTGCCATAAAGTTGTACCCCGATAATTTCCACCGGTTCGGAATACTTCACTTTGTCACTGCCCCAGAAGTAGTATTCCCCCGTCATTATATATATATTGACACCTGAACATTCTAAAAAATCGTGTTTGGCGAGCTCGGCGGAGGCTTCGCGGGCGAAATGCTCAAAATTAGTCATTGTAGGGGTTGAGGATTGGCCGCTTGCTCCGTAAACTTGTCTTGGAATAATATCGGATCGTTCCCGAACAGCCTGTCTTTCAGTAGGTTTTACAACAGCTTTTTTGACGGCAAAGTCCCGTACTGCCTTTCGGTATTCCGCCTCCGTGGCCGCGCGGAAGTCGCGGGTAAACGACTCGTAGGTATCGTCCGTGGACATGTCATACACAGTGGGTACGGACTTGCCTTCCTCGTATAAGTTCTCGTTGTTGAATAAGTCGCTGCCTACCAGCACTTTCGGCACCAACTTTCGGACGTTTTTTTCGTTGGCATAAAAGATGCTCCCTTCTGAGGCCTCCACGGTGAAAATCTGTGCGTCGGTCATCAGGTAATCTTGGTAGTAAGGACCATTCAGTTCGCCGACTTTGAGGAGATTTTCGTCGATATCGCGCTCATCCTGCGCCACTTGAAAGAATAGGGCGGACGGGTCGCCGTCGTTTTCATACTGGGTTGCGCTGAGGTGGGCAATCATGCGGTCAGCCTTGGGCTTGGGCGCGTGTTGCACGGGCAGGCGGCGGAACAACAAAGCAGGTGCCACACAATATGTTGAAAGTTCATCGCCCTTGGTATGACATAAAATCGCCGCCTCTTCACACATAGGTCCACCCGCAATCAGGTTATCTAGCCATTGTTGGGGGGAAGCGGAAATGCAGACCTCGCGCACCGGTTGAGTATCGTCACCGTTAGCGTATATTTTATAACATCTTGTTGGATATATAGTTATAAGATTTGTCAAAGTGTCGCATATCATATCGCAATTCGCCACAAAAATACCGTATTCCAGATTCTGCCGTTTCAATTCCTCGGCAATCAAAGACGTCCATTCCTTCTCGGTCAAAGAATTGTCCACTCTTACAAATAAGGTGGATAGTCGAGCCGAAGGAAGTCTTAGGTTCCCGCGGGCATGACCGTTGGGCGCGTACGCTCCCGACCGCTGCGTGCGCGTGGACAGAAATCGCTCCAACACACCGTGGTTGATTAAAGCCATCTTCTGACTTTTAACACCCTCATCATCAAAGGTATAGCCGAAGTTCCAAGTCTCTTTCAATGGATCGCTGACGATGGAGAAAATCTCTGGCATTACTTTTTGGTGTAGTTGCCCTGCGAAAAGGCAGTTGTCTGGATTTTCCATCGCATGACCAATGAGGTTGTGCATCAATGTCGAAGCCGCTAATCCAGACAGCCATACAGGGCAGTCTTTGTTCTCCATCACTGGCGCGTCACAAATCTCTTGGGTCATATAATTCTCCATCAAAGAGAAGTATGATTCCATCATGTCTGCATCGGGTAACCGCTCGGGGAACCATGCGAAATATGGGAAATCAAGGTGTTCGGTTGTGTTATCTTTGGTAAGGCCCTCTATATGCAGATTCAGCCGGGCTTCAGTATGATTCTGCACGGTGAAGCTGTTTTCGCTGTTGACCAGATAGTTGCGGTTGATCTGATAGGTGATTTCTGCGGATGCTTTCGTCACATTGGGGGAGTGTGAGGATTCGGAGGTGCAGTAGCGTAACCGTGTCAGCCAATCCGCTTCATCCCAATGGTCATCCGAAACGGGCGGTTCGTAGTATTGGTCCATGTCCATCGGCTGGAAGTGGAAAACCTCTGCGCTGTCGTTCCCACAAAGCTTTGCATTTACCAGATTGTCAGCGTATTGCAAAACAGATTCCCGATAGGCACGCTTTGTCTCGCGTTGCAGGATTTTCCTGACCAACGCCGGATTTTCATCCAACGGCAACGCCACCTGTTTCACCGAATAGCTTTGCTGGTCAAGATAGTGGTAATTGTCCGTTTCCGGCTTCCCGACACGCAATTCGATGGTCAGGAACACCGTTTTTGAGCTGGAGTTGTCGTAAATGTGCCCGAAATTGGCGGCCACGTGGTGCGTTTCCGTTTGATGCACCCGGTACGCCATGAAATACGGGCGATAGGTAGTCTTCTGCAAGGAGTCGTAGTTCCGCTTCAACTCCGTCCGCAGCAGCTGCAAAAACTCATCCTCCTCCGGCTTCGTTTGCGCAAAAACAGCCGAAGCACCCACCAATAGCAGTGCGCAGCAAAAGAGCCGCAATAGCCAGTTTTTTGGGTGGGAGGACATGAAACCTGAAACTTGAAACCTGAAACCTGAATCTTGAATCTTGAAACCTGAAACCTGAAACTACCTGAAAATCGTACCTTCACGGTCAGGGCTCACGGACACGATAGAGATCTTCGTATTTGTCTTATCCTCAATGAATTGGATATAATCCTTGAAGGTTTGCGGGAGCTCTTCGTACGTTTTGCAGTTCGAGATGGCGGTCTTCCAACCGGGTAGGGTGGTATAGACAGGCTCAATCTTCACGTCGTTGGCGGAAGGCATCCGGTCGGTCAGCTCGCCGTTCACTTTGTAGGCGGTACAGACCTTGATTTCATCCAATTTGTCCAGCACGTCGGCTTTGGTGAGGGCTATGTCCGTCACGCCGTTGATCATCAACGCATATTGCAGAGCCACCAAGTCGAGCCATCCGCAACGTCTTGGCCTTCCGGTAGTTGCGCCATATTCGTTGCCTTCCTTGCGGAGGAATTCGCCCGTCTCGTCGAAAAGTTCCGTCGGGAATGGACCGCTGCCCACGCGGGTGCAGTAGGCCTTTACAATGCCGAAAACGCGGCCGGCGAAATGCGGGGCCAGTCCTAAACCGGTGAACGCGCCGGCGGCGATGGTGTTGGAGGAGGTTACGAACGGATACGCGCCGAACTCCACGTCCAACAGCGTGCCCTGCGCACCTTCGGCCAAGACCGTTTTTTCTTCCGTAAGATATTGGTGTACAACGTATTCGCTGTCAATAAACTGGAATTTGCGAAGGGTCTCCAATGACTTGTGCCATTGGGCATCCAATTCCGCAAGCTTCTCCTCGTAATCGAATTGGAAATGCTTCAGAATCTCAATGTGCTCTTCGATTTTCTGGCGGTATTTGGCCTCGAAATCGGGCGATTCAAGGTCGCACACGCGCAAACCCGCGCGGGCGGTCTTGTCGGTATAGGTCGGTCCGATGCCCTTCAGTGTGGAGCCGATTTTCATATTGCCCTTGTGCGCCTCCTGTGCAGCGTCAAGCAGCTTGTGCGTGGGCAGGATGAGGTGCGCCTTGCGGGAGATATAGAGGTTGTCGGTAGGGGTCAACCCCATGTTAACCAGTGCGTTAATCTCCTCTTCGAAGATGATGGGGTCAATCACGACACCGTTGCCGATAATGTTGGTTTTCTCCTTGTGGAAGATGCCCGACGGGATAATGTGCAACACGTGGCGGATGCCGTTGAACTCCAGGGAGTGTCCGGCGTTCGGGCCGCCTTGGAAGCGCGCGATTACATCATATTTGGGCGTCAGAACGTCCACGATTTTGCCTTTGCCTTCGTCGCCCCATTGCAGGCCGAGCAGAATGTCCATTTTCATATTTTCGTTGTTTGAAAAACGGGGCAAAGATACGATTTTTTTGGGTTGCACGGTTATACGGCGACAGTTCCGGTTTCCTCCGAAATCCGCCATTTAAAATTAACTATTATTAGTTAAAATTGTGGTAAACAGTTAGTTTCCAGGGAAATATTTTTCTGATTTCGGGCTTGGAACGATTGAAAAAAAGCGTACCTTTGCCCCCTGAAATCATAAAACCTATCAAGAATGGAAAAAGAAGAAATCAAAAGCAATGTGAACGCTGAGAAGCTGAAAGTTCTCAACTCCACGCTCGAAAAACTCGAAAAAACGTTCGGAAAAGGCTCCATCATGCGCATGGGCGAGACGCACATCGAGGAGATGGACGTCATTTCCACCGGCTCCATCGGTTTGGACACGGCATTGGGCGTCGGCGGATTCCCGAAAGGCCGTATCGTCGAGATTTACGGTCCCGAATCCTCCGGTAAGACCACCTTGGCTATCCACGCTATCGCGGAAGCCCAGAAGCAGGGCGGCATCGCGGCCTTCATCGATGCGGAGCACGCCTTCGACCGCTTCTATGCCGAGAAATTAGGGGTAAACACCGCTGAACTCCTCATTTCCCAACCAGACAATGGCGAACAGGCCCTTGAAATCGCTGACAACCTCATCCGTTCCGGTGCCATCGACATTATCGTTATCGACTCCGTGGCCGCCCTTACCCCGAAGAGCGAAATCGAGGGCGATATGGGTGATTCCAAGGTCGGTTTGCAGGCGCGCCTGATGTCGCAAGCTTTGCGTAAATTGACTGCAACTATCAATAAAACAGGTTGTTGCTGTATCTTTATCAACCAATTGCGTGAGAAGATCGGCATCCTGTTCGGCAATCCGGAGACGACTACCGGCGGCAACGCCCTGAAATTCTATGCCTCCGTGCGTCTCGACATCCGTCGCCAGGCCCAAATCAAGGACGGCGATACTGCCATCGGTAACCACGTGAAAGTCAAAGTGGTGAAGAACAAAGTGGCTCCTCCGTTCCGTACGGCCGAGTTTGACATCATGTTCGGCGAGGGCATCTCCAAGGCTGGCGAAATCGTCGATCTGGGTGTTGAATACAATATTATAAAGAAGTCCGGTTCATGGTTCTCCTACGGTGACTCCAAGCTCGCCCAAGGCCGCGACAGCGTCAAACAGCTTCTGTGCGACAACCCCGAGCTCTCCGACGAAATCGAGGCCAAGATCCGCGAGGCCATTAAGGAGGGGAGGCAATAGGCAATGACTTTGGCTATTGGCCATTGGCTTTTAGCTTATTATAGCCAATGGCCCAAAGCTAACGGCCAACAGCCAATATCAAAAACTGACAAAATGAAAAAATTAATAACCTTCTTACTGGCCATATTCTTAGTCTTCGGGGGGTGCCATAGCAAAAAGAAGTACGCAGACCTGCCGCCGGAGCTGGCCGAGCTGTGCATCAATATCGACAGGCACCCCAAAAAGGCCGAAAATTACTACAAACGGGCGAACTACTACTATCTCAACAAGGAGATCGATAAGGGTATTGCCGACATGCAGACCGCCATCCGGCTGGCACCCGACAGCAGCAAGTACTATGTGACGCTCTCCGACCTCTACTTTGCCCAGCACGAGACCGACCTCACCGAAGAGATGCTGCTCAAGGCCATCTCCAAAGATGAGGACAATAACGAAGCACGTCTGAAACTGGCTGAGTTACAGTACTATACTCGGCAGTTTGAGGACTGCGAAAAGACTATTGACGAGGCGGTGCAACGGCAACCTCATAACCCGAAAGCCTACCTTATCAAGGCGTTCATGCTGAAGGATATGCAGGATACGGTTGGCTATCTTCGTATGTTGCAGCTTGTTATCGACCAGAATCCGAAAGAGGTGAAGGCATATAGCGAGCTCGGTTACTTCTATCAGCAGAAGAACGATCCTATCGCGGTCTCCTATTACCAGAACGGGTTGAAGGTGGAACCCAACAATGTGGAACTTCACTACAACCTCGGCACGATGTTCCAGGAAATGGACAAATTGGAGGAGGCGGAGCAGGAGTATAAGACGGCCATATCCATTGACTCTACCCACATTCCGTCGCTTAACAATCTGGGTTACTTGTACTTGGACGATAGCCTTGCCCGATATGACGAGGCAGTGCAGCTCTTTACGCGTGTGCTGCAGATTAACCCGAAGTTCGTTTACGCCCTCTGCAACCGTGGTGTGGCGTACGAGTATTTGGGCAACTATACGGCCGCCCGAAAGGACTATGAGGAAACGCTGAAGCTTTCCACCAATTTTGAGCCGGCCATCAAGGGGCTGAACCGCTTGGACAAACTTCAACACTGATTGCGTATGAACGAGAATCTGGATCCCACCCAACAACATTTGTCGGCATCGGACAAAGAGTTCGAGCGTGCGATACGTCCCGCGCAGTTCACTGAGTTTCAGGGACAACAGCAGGTTTTGGAGAACCTGATGGTCTTCGTGCATGCCGCGAAAGGTCGTGGCGAGGCATTGGATCATGTCCTTTTGCACGGGCCTCCAGGTTTGGGCAAGACCACGCTGTCGCACATTATCGGCAACGAGATGGGGGTCAACGTGCGGGTCACATCTGGCCCGGTCATTGACAAGCCTGGCGACTTGGCCGGTCTGCTCACAAACTTGGAACCCCACGATGTGCTCTTTATCGACGAGATTCATCGTCTGTCGCCGGTGGTGGAGGAGTACCTTTACTCAGCGATGGAGGATTACAAGATCGATATTATGATCGACAGTGGTCCGAGTGCACGGAGCGTGCAGATCTCCATCAACCCGTTCACGTTGGTGGGCGCAACTACGCGTTCGGGTTTGCTGACGGCACCGTTGCGGTCGCGTTTCGGTATCAACTTGCGTCTGCAATATTATGATGCCCAGACGCTTGGCAATATCATAAAACGATCGGCTTCCATTTTGGACATCCCGATTGAGGACGATGCCGCTTACGAGATTGCCAGTCGCAGCCGAGGTACGCCGCGTATTGCCAACCTGCTTTTGCGGCGCGTGCGCGACTTTGCCCAGATTAAGGGCGACGGTACCATCACGCTGCCCATCACGCAACTGGCCCTGTCGGCGTTGAACGTCGACCAGCACGGTCTTGACGAGATGGACAACCGCATCCTGAGCACCATCATCGAGAAGTTCAAAGGCGGTCCCGTGGGTTTGAGCACCATCGCCACGGCGGTGGGCGAGGATTCCGGTACCATCGAGGAGGTCTACGAGCCGTTCCTCATCCAGGAGGGCTACCTCATGCGCACTCCCCGCGGCCGCGAAGCCACCGACCTGGCGTTTACGCATTTGGGCAAATCCCGGTACGTTTCCGGCCAAGGGGAATTGTTTTGAGGTTTCAAGTTTCAAGTTTCAGGTTTCAGGTTTCAAGTGCCGAAACCTGAAACCGAACGAGGTTTTAACTATGTTGAAAACAAAAAAGTTTGAAGATTTAACCATCTTCCAGATGGCACGGAA
>Ga0310696_10007315_pt1 | contig 12983 bp, 11 predicted proteins | sample AusTroGonzalo_MG_4_FD_203885 | JGI IMG/M metagenome (GOLD analysis project Ga0310696, IMG submission 203885) | Bovine rumen microbial communities from tropical cattle in Woodstock, Queensland, Australia - Gonzalo_02 (v2) (version 2) | ecosystem: Host-associated > Mammals > Digestive system >... | reverse complement strand
AAAGTTTCGACGGGACGCACGGCTTCGTTTACGGCGAGAACTGGTTCGTTCCCGACAAAGAGTTCGCGGACATCGATCCTACGCTCCTGACGAAGATCAGGGGCACGGACATTACGGGCTTGAAGAGGATGTTCTGCCTCTTCCTGATCGTCCTGGCCCTCCACGCTATCGCCGACTACTTCCACCGCCTAACCCTTGAGATAGCCAGCCAGCGCACGATGTACGCTTTAAGAATGGCGCTCTTCAAGCATCTGCAGAGTCTTTCCGTCTCGCTTTACAATAAGACGCCCATTGGCAAGCTCGTGACCAGGGTGACGAACGACATCGAGGCCATCAACTCCATGCTCTCGACCGTCGCTGTCCAGATGCTTGCTTCGGCCGGCATGTTCATCGGCTCCCTTATCATCGTTCTGTACATCAACTGGAAGCTGACGCTGGTCTCGCTTACGGTTTTGCCTTTCTGCGTCGTCATCACGATCATCTTCCGCATCGTGGTGAGAAAAGTGCACCGCGAACTCAGAAGGATCCTGGCAAAGATCAACGGCGTTTTGACGGAGGAATTCTCCGGCATCAAGATGATCCAGTCTTTCAACCAGCAGAAGCGCAGAAGGGAAGAGTTCGCGGAAGTGAACGCCTCCTATTACAAGGCCGGCTTCAAGAACGTCATCTATATGGGCGTCTTCGGTCCGATCCTCGACCTCATCAGGCATTTCGGCACGGCGCTCATCATTTTATACGGCGGCATCTGCGTTCTGGACGGCGATCTGACGCTGGGCTCCCTTATGGCCTTCATCACATACTTCGGCCACCTCTGCAATCCCTTGATGCAGATATCGAACCAGATCACGCAGCTGCAGAGCAGCCTGGCGGCTTCGGAACGCATCTTCACGCTCCTCGACACCAAGAACGAAGTGGCCCAGCCGGAAGATCCCGTGATCGTCGCTGACCCGAAAGGCGAAGTGGAATTCCAGAACGTGGACTTCTCCTACATCGAGAACGAGCAGGTCCTGGAGGACGTCTCCTTCAAGATCGAGCCGGGCAAGAGCATCGCTATCGTAGGCCCGACAGGCGCCGGCAAGTCTTCGCTCATAAATTTGGTCTGCCGCTTCTACGACGCCAACAAGGGCAGAGTCCTCCTGGACGGCGTGGACGTCAAGGATTGGTCAAACGAGGAATTGAGAAAGCACATCTCCATCGTTTTGCAGGGCACTTTTGTCTTCAGCCGCTCCATCTATGAGAACATCGCCCTGGGCGATCCAACCATTACCAGGGAGAAAGCCATCAAAGCCGCAGAGACGGTCTGCGCCAACCAGTTCATCGAGAAACTGCCGCACGGCTACGACGAAGTGATGGCGGAACGCGGAGCGACGCTCTCCGCCGGCGAAAAACAGCTGCTCTGCTTCGCCCGCGCTCTGGCCCACGACCCGAGGATATTGATCCTCGACGAAGCGACCAGCAACGTCGATCCGGCCACCGAGCATCTTATTCAGGACGCCATCGACAAACTTATGATCGGCCGCACAAGCATGATCGTAGCCCACCGTCTCTCCACCATCCACAAAGTCGATGAGATCTTCGTTCTTGACAACGGCAAGATCATAGAAAGAGGCAGCCACGCCGAACTGATGGCCAAGAAGGGCGCCTATTACGACCTCTATCTTCTGCAGTTCAGCAGAAGGATATAAAAAAGTTAAGATACTATTGAAAAACCGATTGGTATTTGGTAACATCTTAGTATGATGACACATATATATGCTCCGTGTATTGCATTTTTTGCGTTCTTTTTGTTCGCAAAACTTTGTTTTGCGACCATAGATATCAAAAATGATGTATGGATTTTACATCCTCATGTAACAGGGAGTGTTTACTTGCTTGAGCGAGTTTTTGAAATAGAAGATTTAGCAAATAACAAATGCTGGGAGATGTCTGCAAAATTAGCAAAAGACCTTTCAAATAAAAATATTGCTAAGAGAAGTTATTTGGCTAACGGGGAGCCGTTTGCAATGGTTTTGGAATGTATGAGTGCTGTTTATTTATTTAAATATGAAAACGATGAAAGGATTTGCACAGATAAATTAAATGCTATTTTAAATAAATATAAAAAGATTGCATCTGGGAAAAGGTATTATTGTTATAAATATGTTCAGCATTCATTACGGTCGTATTACATAAAAAACAAATTACAAAAAGAAGCTTTTGATTTATTTAAGGACTGTGTTTTATATGACATATATGATAGCAATCAAATTTCACTTCTAATAAAATGGGGAAGCTTTGACGAAAACAAAAAGTACATCCCTAAAATTATTGATTTTTTCAACGACTTAATACAGAATGGTTATACAGTTTCTCCTAAACTTATTTTAGATTTAATTATTAAAACGAATTTATGTTCTGAGGAAAAAGTTGAACTTTTATCAAAATGGTTAAGAACAAACTTTCATTACAGTTCTGATTCTGTTTGCAAATGCATAAATGAGATTTGCTGTGTTACAAATTCTTTGAATACAAATTTAATTATCATGACACGTTCTTTGATGATAGATGTCGCCCTTAAACAAAAAAATACAGATGATAGAATGTCTGTTATTGCAAGTTCCATAAATACTAAGAATTTAATTGATGATTATATCTTTAAGCAAAATATTGACATAAGATGTAATAGAGATAAGATTTCCAGACTTTTTTTGAGTCTTCATGCCGATTGGAACATTTTCTTAAACAATCACAATATGTGTTCTTTTAATCTTAATTCTATAGATGAAATGTTACGCTATCTTTGGAGTTCCGGAAACAGACAAAGAGTTGGGAATAAACTTTCGTTGGGACAAGCATTATCGGCTGCCACAGACGTCGATTCTTTAATAAAAAGGATTCTCGATAAAAATGATGATTTACATGACTGTTACAAATATAAACATCTTTTGCTATTGCAAGGTGTTCCAGGCAGATTATATTGGTTTGTTGAAAGGCTTTTTTGGAGATCTGATTATGACAAAGCCTATAGGCTACTTAATTTTTTGTTATTACCTGAGAATAATGATGGTTTTGTTATAGGAGCATCTAAATTTTATTTGGGACGAATGTTACATGAATTAAATGAAAATCAATTATTCTATGATGACGAAAAAAGAAACATAGATGCATTAAAATATTTGCTTGCTGTTCCTATATATCCTACGTGTCTTACGTATATTTCATATGCTTATATTATGGCTTCGGAAATATTATTCAATGAGAATTGTTTTAATTCTGCAGTTCTTCTTTGTATGATTGACGTTCCTAGTATTGATTATATTAGTGTTAAACAACGAAAACATCAAAAAGCTATTAATTATTCATTGGCAGCATGTTCCTTAACCAATTATGTGAAAAATCTTCAAGAGTGTCTCCGCTTTTCAAATGAAGAGCAATCCAGGAATACACTTTACTTCAACGCAAAGAAAAAAGTATCCAAAGAATTATGGGATTATTGCAATAATAATCCCATTAATGAATTTGATAGATATGAAATCCTTCAAAGCTCGCTTGAAGAAATTTCTTCTCTTGAAAACAATGAAATAGAAGATCTTTTTTATCATGCAGTAACAAAAAAGTGGCCCAATGCTTTTTCATTGCCACAAAACATAGCCACCAATAGATTATTAAACAACAATGTATTTTAGGGAGAATTGTAAAATGAATTGTTTATCAATTAAATTGAAATTATTGGAAATTTTATCTATTGCTTTGTTATTATTATTTTCCGAATATGTTAATGCTAATGAGAACAATTATATAGACATTGTTGGCGATGCTTTTCGTGTTGCAGTCGGGAAAAGCAATGTTACTTATTATGTTAGTTTTTCCTGTGATGGCAATATTGGAGGCAGTTATTTTTATATAGAAGATGATGGCGAACCCATATATATTTCTGATGTTTACACGCCAATAAACATTATAAAAGTTCCAACAACGCAAGAAGAATTTAGAATTAATGCTGGTATATATTACACCAAAGAAGTTAACGGAAACTTGGAACCACATTTTATGTCCATAACCAAAGACATTCTTATCAGGGAACCAATTATTTCAGCTGAGAGGCGAGGAATTGATCGCAGCTATACTGCAGATTCTGAAGTTCCTATACACTGGAATATTGATGATGATGATAATTCAGGAGTTGATTTTACATCTGTTGGCGCTGATTATCTTCAAACAAATGCTATTGATAAAATTGATGATGATCTTCTATATGTTGAAGCAAAAATTAGAAATACCGAGTTAGATACATCTGATTGTAATTTTAAAATTCAAGTGCCATCTTCTCTTCGAATATGGAAAGATCAAAAAAAGGAGCATTTTTGGAGCAAGGGCGGTAACACAATCGAGTTTATAAACTGTAACATATCAGAATGGATCTATAAAAATGTACGTGACACTAATTTTTTTGTTGAATGGAGCGGGAACTTGGATGAAACGAGATTTGCAAGAATTAAATTTTATTGTAATGACGTAGAGTTTGGTGCTTTTGAATATAAAGGATATGCTGCAACCGCAGGGAGGCAGCCTTTTCCTTCCGAACGAGAAGATTTTGAGGAAATGTGTAATTTAGTAGGTTGCCAATGGTGTATTGAAGATGGATTACAAGGTTTTCCAGTGGATATTAATTCTATTTCAGAGACCGTCGATCCAAATTTTAATGTTTACGGTGAACATTTTGTTGTTACAGCCAGTGAACCTTTGGCGCCCAATATCTATACTTTAGTGCCTTATACATATAATGGTTATCCTTGTAAATGTATAAGCATGGATTCCTTTTGGAATATGGATTTGATATTTGACATTGATGACGATGCAGACGCTTTTTTTCAAAGTTTAATTTGGCCACAACATTTTTTAAAGAATGACAGTGTTTATTTAACTCAAACAGAGGTTTTATATTATACAGGACCTTTTGCAGCAAGAGCAGCAACTTATGCAGAAAGATTATATTGCTATGGTTCATGGGCAATGTTTAAAAGTAGGTTTTTTGGTCAGCCAAAGTTATTGCATAGAGCCAATCAATTGGAGCAAAACAGACTAATTTTACATAAATACGTTTTAATCCCAAATTTGGAAGAAACTGAATAACGAGGATAATTATGAAATTTTATTTGTTGTTATTAACTATATCTATTTCATGTTTCTCAGATGATATATCTGACTACTTGAATTTGATAAAAACATCTGAAGAAACACCTTTTATTATTTTAGAAAAAAAGGATTTTTCCTGGTCTAATTATCCCAATGGCGTTGAAGCTAAATTTATAAACGGGCTCAAAGCGAAAAAACAATTATCAGAAATTGGGATATCAAAAGAATTATCAATGTTGTTTTCTTTATTAGAAAGCGGAGAGATAAGTAATAAAACATGTGTAAGATATTGCGAGAATATAGGATATAAGACCAATTCTTTGATGGAAGCAGTATATAAGAGAATTAGTTCTCAAGGGGGATTGCAACTGGGATTAGAAACGTATGGCAATGTCGCGTTTACCTGGCTGAGACACAAAGAAGGAGATAGGGTTTTTAACAGCATTGAGATTATTTATTTTTGGTGGAATTATGATAGAAAACATGTTCCGGAAATTTGGGAAAAATGGTACAAATGCTGGCAAATTGAAAATAGCAGAGAAAAGCCACGTGATAAAATATTAGATAGATTGGCTTATGATATAACTAGATTAGGTTATTATTTTTTCCCTTATATTTACTTGGCTATGAAATCTGGTGATATGAGTTTAAATGCTTTGTTCTCTTCATCAAAACCTGTCATTTATAAGAATGTGCAGAGCGATTTTATAACGTGGTGGGAAAAAAATAATGAAATGTATACACTGCCGGAGCCAAAAGGGTGGGAACATATTGATAAAATGATTTCTACCAAGAATCTCCCATTTGGTAATTGGCTATTGGAAAAAATGCCAGTATGGCATATAATGGCTGAAGAATACTATTCTAAAGAAGGCAATAGCGATAATTATTGGTACTATTTAATCCCCAATAAAGATGAAGTTTCAGATGACGAAATTTGGGAAGCAAATAGCAAATCAATTAAAGTTAGAGATTAATTGAGAGGTTTAATCATGAAACTACAAGAAAACATTTGCTCTTTGTGCTTCTTTTTTTCAATCGCTTTCAACGTTTTGGCCTCAAACGAACCAATAAAACCAGAAGGAGATGGTACTGCCGAATCGCCTTTTCTTTTTGAAAGGTATGAAAATTTCTTTTGGCTTAGTGAAAATACTGGATGTTTTGAGAGCGATAGCATCGTATATTGTAAACAAATCTCTGATATAGATGCTTCTGATACTAGGAGGGGATATGATCCGGAAACGGATATATACTATGGTTGGAAGCCAATAAATACGCTTTTATCAAACGGATCTTTTTTACTGGATTATGACGGGCAAAATTTTACTATTATAAATCCCTACATGGGAAGGTCTGGGAATGATTTTACTATGGGAATATTCACTAGAGGTTTTTTTCATCTAAGAAATATAGTTATTGAAAATGCTTTTTTTGAACGAGGCAAAACAGATTATGCAGGATGTCTTGTGGGGTGGTTACTTTCATCAAGAGACAAAAATTCATATATAGAAAATTGTCGGGTTGTTGGCACCATAAAAATGCAAGGTGGGACAGGTTTAATGTGCGGTGGATTGATTGGTATTGCAAATATAGAAAAAGATGCATTTATAACTATTAGCAATTGTTTTTCTAAAACGTCTGTTCAGTCAGCTTATTCCGCAGGTTTTATTTGTGAGGTCACAACTTCGGGCGAATTGAACATATGCAAATGTGGATCAATTTCTGATTTACAGGAGAATAATGGTTATAATTATGCCGGAGGCTTTATAGAGAGATTGTACATAAATGATGGCAGCGTAAACATTCGTGATTCATATAGTAATTCGAATATTTATGGAGAATATAGTCAGGCTGGAGGATTTATTAATTCTTTGGGAGGAAATACAAATCTCTTTATAGCTGAAATAGTCAATTGTTATTCAACCGGTAAATTCCCAAACAAATCTATGATGCGTCCTTTTTTGCAATTAGTTGCAAACGCTTTTAGCAACAGTTTTACATTAACCAATTGTTACTATAATTTAACATCATTTGAGAAAGAAGATCAGTTTGCTATAGGCAGAACAGAAGATGAGATGAAAAAAGCTTCTACGTTTGAGAATTGGGATTTTGAAAACACATGGGACATTGATGAAGGGGAAAGTTTTCCATATTTAAGAGCCGAAATTCCTGAGCCCAGCTTCTTCGTTTCGCTGCTTTTTTATTTTCTTCTTTTTGTTAATGATATTAAAATGCGTAGGATTTAAATGCGATTAAATTTTTATAATTTGCTTTTTGTTATCGCATGGTTTTCACTAATGTCTTTTGCTTGCGATAAAAAAGACGGAGTGGTAGTGGTTTCTAATCATTTATCTAAAGATTCTTTAATTTTTGATTCAGTAAGGAAATCCGAGGTGTTAGCAAAAAGAAAAGAATGGCGAGAAGCTGCTGTGATTCTAAAGGGTCTTTATCAAAACTTGAGTAATGATTGTCTAAGTTGTGGAGCTGAAATCAATCTAGTTTTAGGATATGCTTATGTTTTGTATCTTTTTAATGAAAAAAGTGATGATTCTGGTATTCCTGACATAATCAATGATTTGCTTATAGAAAATTTAAATGACAATTGTTTCAAGCCTTTTTGTGCTGAGTTGTATCGATTGCTTATGGCTTATTATTGGTCATTAGGTGATATAAAATTGCATGATGAGACATTACGAAATCTTGTTTTGTATGACAAAAATTCTGAATTTGACTTTATCAATTTACTTTATGCGTGTTTGGAAAGAAATACTTGTAGATCTAGCATGAAGCAATTTTTAAAAATTTATGAGGGCAAGAAGAACGAAATATATGATTTTGCTCTTTTGTTTTATTCGGACTTAACTGAAAAAGACATTAAGTTCGGTATTATTAATTGGCTTAGAACTAATTATGACTCAAGAGGATTTGTCGTTCGTTGTTTCTTAGCACACGTTGCCAATTTCCTTAGTTGCGACGATTTGGATTTTGTTTATTTATATTGCTCGGAATTAAACAATTGGCTTAAAAATCAAAAAGACGACGAGGATAGAAAAGAGATAATGACATCTGTTTTAAGCGAGAGATATCGTATACAGGCTGTCCTTGACCTTTCCCCGAACTGATGGCCAGGAAGGGCGCCTACTACGATCTCTATCTTTTGCAGTTCAGCAGAAGGATCTGAAGACAGGTTGTGGACAACTTGTTGAAAAGGTCGGGATAAGTGTTGAAAAAGGTCGGAGAAAACAGGGGATAAGCTGTTGGTCAGTTGGGGATTTTGTATAATAAAAATATGATTTATAAGTTGGAACATAAGGACGCGCAATGCGGCGCCAGGGCGGGGATCGTCAGAACGGCCCACGGGACGTTCACGACTCCGCGCTTCATGCCGGTCGGAACGAGGGCGGCTGTCAAAGCTATTCCGAATTCCGTCCTGGAATCTTTGGGCGCCGACATTATCCTTGGCAACACGTATCATCTGATGACGCGGCCGGGGATCGAGGCGATGGCGCAGCTTGGCGGCCTGCACAAGTTCATGTCCTGGGACAGATCGATACTTACCGACAGCGGCGGGTTCCAGGTTTACAGCCTGGCCAGTTTGCGCGACATAAGCGAGGAAGGCGTCGCCTTCAAGAGCCACATCGACGGACAGAAGATGTTCCTAGGTCCTAGGGAATCAATGCAGATGCAGCAAGTCCTGGGATCCGACATCGCCATGGCGTTCGACGAATGCCCGCCGGCTTTGTCGGAGAGAAAGGATATAGAGAAGGCCGTCAACAGAACGCTGCGCTGGCTGAAGATCTGCTATGAGTCGAACAAGGAATTCAATGAGAAAGAGGGCGGAGATTTTCCCCGCCAGCTTTTGTTCGGCATCGTGCAGGGCGGAGTTCTTGACGACGAAAGGCGGCGCTGCCTGGAAGGGCTGATGGAGTACGATCTGCCGGGCCTGGCCATCGGAGGATTGGCGGTCGGCGAACCGCCGGAGGAAATGTACCGCGTCTGCTCTTTTTTGTGCGGCGGACATATGCCAATTGACAAGCCGCGCTACCTGATGGGCGTGGGAACGCCGGAAGACCTTGTGAACTGCGTGATGGCTGGCATAGATATGTTCGACTGCGTGATGCCGACCAGGAACGCCAGGAACGGCACGGCCTTTACGACTTACGGAAACGTGCCGGTGAAGGCCGGGCGCTACGCCCTGGACGAAAGGCCCCTGGAAGAGGGGTGCTCATGCCCCGTCTGCCAGCGCTATTCGAGAGCGTACTTGAGGCATCTCTTCAACGTCGGCGAATCGCTGGCGGGCTATTACCTTACCGTGCACAATCTCTATTTCTATCTCGGCTTGATGCGAAAGATGCGCGAAGCGATCCTGAAAGACAGCTTCAAAGAATTCGCATCTGAGTTTTTGGAAACGAGGAAGCGGGGCGAAAATGGCTAAAAAGGAAGAAAAGAACGCTTCGCCGATTCTGGTCCAGAACCGCAAGGCGCGCTACGATTACCATATCCTGGAAACTTACGAGGCCGGACTGGCGCTCGTGGGAACGGAAGTGAAAGCCTTGAGGGAAAGGCAGGGGAGCATTCAGGAAGCTTACTGCAAGCCCGTTAAGGGAGAGCTTGTGATGATCGGCTCCCGCATCAATGAGTACGACAAGGGCAACCGCTTCAACCATGATCCGGAGAGGAACAGGAAGCTCCTCATGCACCGCAACGAGATCATCCGCCTAAGCCAGAAGATCGAGCGGAAAGGATTGACGCTCATTCCCCTGAAACTTTACCTCAAAAGAGGCAAAGTGAAAGTCGAACTCGGGCTTTGCGAAGGCAAGCACAGTTACGACAAGAGCGCGGCCCTGAAAGAGAAGGCTGTCAAAAAGGAAGCGGAGCTTTCCTTTGAGAAAGCCAGGCGTAGGTAGGCGGCGCCTTTTGATATAATGTTAAAGATAATTTTCAAAAAAATACATGAAGATCATAGAAACTAAAGAGGCCCTGGAAGAGCTTCTCAGGGAGCGCAAAGGCAGCAGGCCTTCCCAGAAATTGAAAGAGATCGTAAGCTCGATCATAAAGAGCGTGATAAAGGAAGGCGACGCGGCGATCTGCGAATACACCGCCCAGTTCGACAAATGCGAACTGAGTCCCAGCAAGCTCAAGGTCAGCAAAAGGGAGATAGAGAACGCTAAGTGCCCAACCGACCTTGAGAAGGCTATCCTCAGTTCCGCGGAGAGCATCCGCGCTTTCCATGAGCATCAGCTCCGCTCCCCTTGGCGGGCGAAAGCCCCCTTCGGCGGAGAATTCGGCGAAGTTTACCGTCCGGTCGATAGAGCGGGCGTCTATGTTCCCGCCGGCACCGCGCCTCTTGTCTCCAGCGTTTTGATGAGCGTCATCCCGGCCCAGGTCGCGGGCGTCAAAAGCATCTGCCTGGCTACGCCTTGCAACAGCGAGGGAAAGGTCAATCCCGGGATCCTGGCGGCCTGCAAGATTTTGAACGTTACGGAACTCTACCGCGGTCACGGCCCCTCTTTGGTCGCGGCCATGTGCTTAGGCACCAGGGCCATTCCGAAAGTCGATGTGATAGCGGGCCCTGGCAGCGCGGCCGTTACGGAAATGAAGCGCCAGCTTTTCGGCGCCGTCAACGTCGACCTTATCGCGGGCCCGAGCGAGAGCCTCATCATAGCCGACGAGAGCGCCGATCCCAGGATCGTCGCCGCCGACATTATGTCGCAGGCTGAGCATCACGGCAGCAGGACATATGTGATAGTCACGAGCAAAAAGCTGGCTGAAGCCGTTTTTGCGGAAGTCAGATCGCTCAACAAAGGGGAGCTTGCCGGCGCGGTCGAAAAGGCCGGGCTGGACAATCTTTCCGCCGTGGTCGTAAAGGACCTTAAGGAAGCCGCGGCCATATCCAACGCCATCGCTCCCGAGCATCTGCAGATCATTACGGAAAACGACGAGAAAGTCCTTGCCCTGATCAAGAATGCCGGCGCTGTCTTCCTCGGCAAATGGACGCCTGTGCCTATGGGCGACTTCGCTTTCGGGCCGAGCCACGTCCTGCCGACCGGCGCCGCGGCGGCTTTCATGAGCGGTCTTTCCACCGCCACTTTCATCAAGCGCATGAGCGTTATGAAAGCGGACAAGGAAGGCTTTAAGAACATGTCCGGAACGATGGAAACGTTCTCCCGCTACGAGGAGCTTCCGGCCCACGGCTTCACTTCCACCGTCAGGAAGGAAAAATGAAACTGAAAGTCCTGACCGAAGGCGACGAAAGGCTGAGAGTGATCTGCAAGCCTGTTACGAAAATAACGCCGGCCATAAAAAAGCTCATCGCCGACATGATCGAGACGATGTATTACAAAAACGGCGTAGGCTTGGCGGCGCCGCAAGTCGGAAGCGACCTTAGGATCATCGTTTTCGACCCGAGGACTACGAAGAGAAGAAAACCGCAGGTCCTGATCAATCCGGAACTTTCGGAATTGAGCGGGGAGATCAGAGGCGATGAAGGCTGTCTTTCTTGCCCGGGGCTTTGGGGCGAAGTAGTAAGAAGCGCCCATGTCCTGGCCAAAGGCTTCAACGAAGCGGGCGAACCAATTGAAATAGAATCCGACGGCGGAGTCTTGAGCGTCGTATTGCAGCATGAAACGGATCACTTGGACGGGATACTTTTCCTCGACAGGCTGGATCCGGCGCAGCAGCTAAGAGTGATGAAGGAGAGGGAGGAACTTTGAATGGTGGGCGTTACTGGACTCGAACCAGTGACTTCTACCTTGTAAGGGTAGCGCTCTAACCAACTGAGCTAAACGCCCACATAAAACGCCAAAGATTCTACTAAAAGAACGCTTTTTTTGTCAAACGAAAAATAATAAAAAACAAAATAAAATTAAGGAGAATTATGAACAAAGACCTCACCAAAGATTATCTTGGCAAACTGGCCAAAGATTTTTCCAAATGCCCGAAGAACAAGCTGGCTATGAACGCCGTAGTGAAGAGCGGCCCGAGAGCCGCCACCACCAACTGGGACGTCGTCAAGACCCCCAACCGCGTTTTCTCCGACTATATCAAGACTCCGGCCATCACGAACCAGAAGGGCAGCGGACGCTGCTGGCTCTTCTCCGCCCTGAACACTTTCAGGATGAAAGCCATCAAGAAGATGAACATCGACGAGTTCGAGTTCTCCCAGGCTTACCCGATGTTCTGGGACAAACTGGAAAAGGCCAACTATTTCCTCGAATCCATCCTTGAGACGATGGAAGAGGAGACCGACGGCCGTCTTATCCAGCATCTCCTGGGCGATCCTCTGGGCGACGGCGGCCAGTGGGACATGATGGTCAATCTGGTCCAGAAGTACGGTCTTGTTCCCAAGACGGTCTATCCCGAGAGCTTCAGCAGCAGCTCCACCGGCTCCATGAACGGCATCCTCACCAGCAAGCTGAAAGAATTCGCCTGCACGCTTAGGGAAGCTTACAAGAAAGGAGAGAAAGTCGCCGCCCTGAGAGCCAAGAAAGGCGAAATGATCCAGCAGTTCTACAACATCCTTACCATCCACATGGGCACTCCTCCCACGGAATTCATGTGGCAGTGGCGCGACAAGAAAGGCAAATTCCATCGCAAAGGTGTCATGACTCCGCAGCAGTTCTACAAGGAATTCGTGGGCATCAACCTCGACGACTACGTCTGCCTTATCAACGCCCCGACCAAGGACAAACCCTACGAAAAGATGTACACCGTGAAGTTCCTCGGCAACGTGGTGGGCGGCCATCCGGTCCGCTACCTCAACGTTGAGATCGACGTCATGAAGCAGGCGGCCATAAAGACCATCAAGGGCGGCGAAGTCGTCTGGTTCGGCTGCGACGTAGGCAAACAGCTCGACGGCAACCTGGGCA
>Ga0310696_10007314_pt1 | contig 12984 bp, 11 predicted proteins | sample AusTroGonzalo_MG_4_FD_203885 | JGI IMG/M metagenome (GOLD analysis project Ga0310696, IMG submission 203885) | Bovine rumen microbial communities from tropical cattle in Woodstock, Queensland, Australia - Gonzalo_02 (v2) (version 2) | ecosystem: Host-associated > Mammals > Digestive system >... | reverse complement strand
CTCATCCCAGCGATTCTCCGGGAAGAGACCCTGAGGCTTGTTGTCGACCATGACAGCCGGAACGGCGCCGTCAAGGATCACGCGGTAACCCTTAGGATCCTGATCTTCTTTCTCACCGATCGGATTCTCACGGAGAGCGCTGTACGGAAGCCTCTGATGATACTCGTCAAAGGTGAACTTACGGACATCGAGGTCACCGTCCTCGGTCTCGATCTTCTTGTAGACCTCGGGGAGGACGCAATACTCCTTAACGGCCGGATAGAGCACGTTGTAGGCGGAAGCAACCTCGTTATACTCCGGGAAGTATTCATCAAGAACACCCTCAAAGTCATCGAAATAATAATGGGCATAGGCCGTGCCGCCTTCCATGTACTTCAGGCGGAGGGAAGCAGCAAAAGCGGTGCGGGCCTGATAGGCCTTGAGGTCGTCAGCCTTCCAGACACCCACTTTCAGGATATTGGTCCACCAGTAAGGAGCGGGATTATCGGCAGCGAAGACACCGGTAGCCGTGGAACCGTAAGGCCACACAAACTTTTCACCGGAGACAGGCTCGCCGTCAACGGCAAGGCCATACTCGTAGTCGGGCTTGAGGCCGGCGGCGGCGAAGTTGGCGGAAGCGATGTTGACAGGCTGGACGATGAAGGTGATCAAACCGGTCTCGTCGACCGTATCATCATCCCACTCGAAGCCGATGATCTGCATCTGAGGGGCGGTATCGGCTTCTTCGTCGGCACGGGTGTTGACCGGCTTCACATCGAACTCGAGGATGTCCTCGTAGTTGTAGGCAGCCCAGAGGGCATACTGCGCAGGGAGGATCTTGTAGGTGATCTTGGTCGGCTCGTCCATGACGGCGACACCCACCTCGAACGGATTATCGACAGGCTGATAGATGTAGGCCATGTTGGTCGTGATCTTCATATCCTCGTAGTCCGGGACATAGACGATGCTCTGGATGCGCTCCTGGAGAGCGGTCATCGTGGAGTAGAGATCCTCGATGAACTGGAAAATATACTCAGCCCATTCGTCGGCATAATCGCAAGCGTCCTCGTAAGCCTGCTGCGCAGCGTCATCGATGTAGCCCTGGAGACCACCGTTTTCGTAATCGATGGCGAACTGGAGCTGCGGGAGGATAACGTTGTTCACCTGGTTTTCCAGGGTGGCAACGCGGTTGGTGAGTTCAGGGAGCTTGACGTTGTTGATGTCGTCGATCTGGTCCTGGAGGTTCTTGACCTCGGCATCGAGATACTGCTTCACGGTCTTGTCACCCCATTCACCGGCGAGAAGGTCCTCGCAAGCCTCGAGGCGGCCCAGGAGGTTGCCCTCCATCGCGTTCATCGCCTCCAGGGAACCGAACGCCTTGGCGACGATACCGAGATACTTCTGGATGAACTCATTCGCGATGGCGTCGATGTACTGCTTGATGGTCGTGTCCTCCGGGAAGCCGGCGGTCAGGGCCGTCAGGGCGTCGATGGCATTCTGCATGGACTCGATGGTCTCCTTCGTGTACTTCTCGTAGGCGGCCTTGTAGTAATCGTCGAACTCGGCACGGTCAAGCTTGCCGTTCTGCAGGTCGATGATGTCCTGCTTCATCTGCGGGATGACGACATTGTTGAGGTTGTCGATCTGGGCCTGGAGACCGGGAATCAGCACCTCCTTGATGTTCGTAATCGCAGCCTCGGCGGCATCCATGCGGCCCTTCAACTGGGCAATCTCACCGTTGATGAGCTCGATCGCCTGGGCGTGGCCCTGGAGCGTGTCCTCGATACCGGCAATCTGCACCTTGAAAGCCTCATCGGCGGCCTCGAGGGCGGCGATGCGCTGCTTGGCGGCGTTGAGGTCTTCCTTCAGGGCAGCCTCAAGCTCGGAGATCGTCTTGTTCAGCTTCTGAATGTCGGCGTCGTGGTCAGCCTTGGTTTCGAGAGTAGCAACGGTAGCCTGAAGCTGCTGGACCTGATTCTCGAGGGTCGCAACCTTCCCCGTGGTCAGATCGTCAACTTTCTTGTCTACCTTCTGGATGTCGACTTCGTAGTCGGTACATCCGGTCGCAAACAGGGCGGCTCCCGCAAGGAGCAGCGCTGCAAGTTTGGTGAATTTGACTTTCATAAAGTTGGTTATGGATTTAAAGATTAATTGTATCCTTACTTGATGGTGCTGATGGTCACACGGTTGAGGTCATTCTCCTCAAACGGCTGGACACGGTCACCGTTGGCTTCGACGGAAACAATGCGGGACTCGGCGATGCCACGCTCCAGGAGGAACGCCTTGACGACGGCGGCACGCTCTTCGGAGAGGCGCTGGTTGATGCGCTTGTTACCGGTGCCCTTGTCGGCGTGGCCGGCGATGGCGAGGTTCACGTCCGGATTCGCCTTCAGCCAGTCGATGTAGCGGATGAGCTTCGCGGCTTCCTCGTCGGAGATGACGGAGGAGTTGATCGTGAAGAAGGTGTTGACCTGACGCATCTCGGCGGCGAGCTTCTCGGCGGCAGCCTTCTCGGCGGCGAGCTTGTCGGCGAGGGCCTTCTCGGCGGCGGCCTTCTCGGCGGCGGCCTTCTCGGCGGCGAGCTTCGCGGCGCGCTCGGCCTCGAGGCGGGCCTTCTCAGCGGCGGCGGCAGCCTCCGCGGCGGCGAGCTCGGCGAGGTACTTGGCGCTCGGGCGGGTCGTCGCGCCGAAGTTGATCTTCAGGCCGGCGAGGGCGTTGAACTGGTAGTCGGGATGACCCACCTTCTTGGAGTTGAAGCGGTCACTCAGGATGTTGTCGTTCAGTTCGAGGGTGAGGGCGACGGCAGGGCTGAGCTGGAAATCGGCACCGATACCCAGACGGCCGACCGGAGTGATCATGTTCTTCTCCCACAGGAGGGCGAAGTATTCCTTCGGATTGGTCTTGGTGACGTTGTTCGCTCCGTTGTTGAAGCCGTAGGCGGCACCCGCACCGGCGAAGATGTACGGATTGAACACGCGGTCGTGCTTGTAACCGAGGAGCTGAGCCAGGTTGAGGGTGAGGTCGAAGGCTCCCTGGAGGTAGTTGAACTTGTAAACCTCAAGCGGGGCGACGACGTTGCCCTTGCCCTGGTAGCCGGCGACGTTGAAGCGCAGGCCGAGGGTAGGAGTGAACTGATACCCGAGGGAGACGGCTCCGGCAGGGGAAATCAGGTCCTTGAACGCGGTTTCGCCGATGGTGTAACCGGCACCGCCCTGGATCTGGCCGAACCAGTGGGGGTTGAACTCCAGGCTGGGATCGGACATGCTCTGCTGCGCAAATGCCACCTGGGCACCCAGCGCAAAGGCGAGAATCAAAGTTAAGCTTTTCAGTTTCATATGATAAGAATTGTTGTTTCTTATGGTTCTTTATTAAATATTTTAAGGTATATCGACGGCCTTTTTACCCGCTTTAGGGGCCCAAAAACGCAGCGTCCCATTTGGACACTCCAATATACGAAGGCAAATTTAAGCAGAATATTTCTCTTTTCCCAACATTTTCATAAGTTTTCTTCAAATAAATCGGCGGGAAATGGGATTGTGAGAGCTTTTTCGTACCTTTGCAAGCGAAAAATTCACACAACCTCTTCTATGGCAATGACAATCGACCTCAACGAACAGGAACGCGGACGGCGGGAATCCCTCGCGAAGCTCCGCGAACTGGGAATCAATCCATATCCAGCCCCCCTGTATCCCGTCAATACCACCACGGCGGAAATCGAGGCGGGCTACAACCCCGAAGCGGGCAATTTCACCGATGTGTGCCTGGCCGGGCGCATCATGTCCCGCCGCATCATGGGCGCCGCCTCCTTCATGGAACTGCAGGACCATGCGGGCCGCATCCAGGTGTACGTCAAGCGGGACGAGATCTGTCCCGGCGAGGACAAGACCCTGTACAACACCGTCTTCAAGAAACTCCTGGACATCGGCGACATCATCGGCATCCGGGGCTTCGCCTTCATCACCCAGACGGGCCAGCTCTCCGTCCATGCGAAGGAGCTGACCGTCCTCTCCAAGTCCCTCCGCGTCCTCCCCATCGTGAAAACCGACGCCGACGGCACGGTCCACGACGGCTTCGCGGACCCGGAGCTCCGGTACCGCCAGCGCTATGTGGACCTGGTGGTGAATCCCCAGGTGAAGGACGTCTTCGTCAAGCGCGCGAAGATCATCTCCACCATGCGGCGCTACTTCGACGACGCGGGCTGCCTGGAGGTGGAGACCCCCATCCTGCAGCCCATCCCGGGCGGCGCCACCGCCCGCCCGTTCATCACGCACCACAATGCGCTGGACGTGGACATGTACCTGCGGATCGCGAACGAGCTGTACCTGAAGCGCCTCATCGTGGGCGGCTTCCCGGGCGTGTACGAGTTCGCGAAGAATTTCCGCAACGAAGGCATGGACAAGACCCACAACCCGGAGTTCACTTGCGTGGAGCTGTATGTCGCGTATAAGGACTATGAGTGGATGATGGAGTTCACCGAGAAGATGCTCGAGCAGGTGGCCCTCGCCACCGGCGGCACCGACAAGGTCATCGGCGGGAACGCCATCTCCTTCAAGGGCCCCTTCCGCCGCCTCCGCATCCTGGACGCGATCAAGGAGTTCGCCGGGGTCGATGTCCAGGGCATGGACGAGGCGCAACTGCGCGCGACCTGCAAGCAGCTCGGCGTGGAAGTGACTCCGGAAATGGGCGTCGGCAAGCTCATCGACACCATCTTCGGGGAATTCTGCGAGAAGAACCTCATCCAGCCGACCTTCATCATCGATTATCCCGTGGAGATGTCCCCGCTCACCAAGCGCTGCCGGTATGACGACACCCTGACCGAGCGGTTCGAGCTCTTCGTCGCCGGCAAGGAGCTCGCGAACGCCTACTCCGAGCTGAACGACCCCATCGACCAGCTCTCCCGCTTCGAGGAGCAGGCCGCCCTCAAATCCAAGGGCGACGACGAGGCGATGTACATCGACTATGATTTCGTGCGCGCCCTCGAGTACGGCATGCCGCCCACCTCGGGCATCGGCATCGGCATCGACCGCCTCACCATGTTCATGACGGGCGCCGAAGCCATCCAGGACGTGCTCTTCTTCCCGACCATGCGGCCGGAGAAGTTCTAGCGAACTTCCGTTCTTGTCTTAAGGGGGCTCTGCCCCCTTGCATACCCCCGGGCACCTATGGTGCCTGACCCTTCGATTCAACGTATGAGGATAGAACAAATCACATCGGCACAAAACCCGAAGTTCAAGAATCTGCTCCTGCTGCAGGAAAAATCCAGGGCGCGGCGGGAGCAGGGTCTTTTTGTCGTAGAGGGCCGGCGGGAGCTGGAGCATGCGCTGGAAGCGGGTTTTGTGGCGCGGACCGTGTTCGTGTGCCCGGAAATTGCGGGAGGCAGATGGCCGGTCGGGGCCGGCCATGACGAGAATCGAAGAGAAAGCCCGGAGTCCGTCTTTCCCGGCCTGACCCACTCCGTCATTCCAGGCCTAACCTGGAATCTGAATATCATCGAAATCCCCTCCCAGCTGTATCGCAAGGCCGCCTACCGGGAAGGGACCGAAGGGATCCTCGCGGTGATGGAGGCCCGGACGCTCCGCCTGGAAGACCTCGTCCTGGGCGAGGCGCCGCTCGTCGTGGTGCTGGAGTCCGTGGAAAAGCCCGGGAACCTGGGCGCCGTCCTCCGCAGCGCCGACGCCGCCGGGGCCGATGCGGTCATCGTCTGCGACCCCCTGACGGACCTCTGGAATCCGAACCTCATCCGCGCGAGCCTCGGCGGCATCTTCACCGTCCCGACGGTATGCGCCACCTCGGAGGCCGCCATCGCCTGGCTCCGCGCCCGCGGCATCCGCATCCTCACCGCCCAGCTCCAGGACTCCTCCTGGTACTATGACATCGACATGACCGGCGGAACGGCCCTCGTGATGGGTACCGAATCCACCGGTCTTACCGATATCTGGCGCGCCGCCGCGGATGCGCACATCCGCATCCCCATGCTCGGCCGCCTGGACAGCCTCAATGTCTCCGTTTCCGCCGCCATCCTCCTCTTCGAGGCCGTCCGTCAGCGGAACAGCTGATTGGATTACTTGATTTCTCCGCTTTTCACCCGGTCCAGGAAATACTTCACCCGCCAGGTATAGTTCTCGGGATCCTTGGCGTAGGAGTTCGCGTGGACGGCCCCCTCGACAAGGACGAGTTCCTTGTAGCCGTGGGTCTTGGCCTCATAGTTCTTGAAAACGTGGTCCACGGGGACGAAGTCGTCGGCCGTGCCGTGGATGAAGAGCATCGGACGGTCGCACTTGGCGAGCTGCTCCACGGAGGAGGCCTCCTTGAAGCCCCAGCCGTAGCGGCGCCTGGACACGATGCTGGCGCTGTTCAGGATCGGGAAAGCGGGCAGGTGGTAGCTGTCCTTGAGGTTGTGGGCGAACTGGTCCCAGGCGGAGGAGTAGCCGCAGTCCTCGACGAAGGCGCGGATGTAGGGCGGGAGGTCGTCGCCGCTCATCATCATCGCGGTGGCCGCACCCATGGACACGCCGTGGACCACGGTGAAGTCGTCCTTGAAGAGGTCATGGGCGATCCGGGCCCATTCCTCCACGTCCAGGCGGTCCAGCCAGCCCATCTGGGCGGCCTCGCCCTCGGAATAGCCGAAGTACTGGAGGTCAGGGACCATCACATTGTAGTTGAACTCGTCGCGGTACATGCGCACGAGATACATGAAGACGAGGTGGTTGTCGGTGTAGCCGTGGACAACGACGGCGGTACCCCGGGCCGTAGCCGGATCCTTGGCAGGCGCATAGACCGCGTGGAGGTTGTAGCCTTCCTCGTCGGTGCGGTTGATGTCCTTGAAGATGCCCTTCGCGTGCAGGTCGTCGTACCAGGCGATGACGCCGGGGGCGAGGGAGTCGGCCTTGGCGCGGGTGCGCTCGATGTCGGCCACGCCGTGGTTGGCGGGCTTGAGGGCGACGTTCGACATGAATTTGCCGGCGATGCAGCCCGTGAGGGAGCCCGCGGCGAGAAGAAGGATGGCAAGATGTTTCAGTGTCATAGTATGCGTGTGGTTATTATTTCAACAGGCCGATGGCGCCGAAAAGGCCCAGCGAGCCGGCGAGCATGATCGCGCCGGCGAGCAGCACGCCCAGGAGCACGTACAGGACGCTTTTCTTGAAGTCCATGTCCAGGATGCTGGCGGCGAGGGTGCCGGTCCAGGCGCCCGTGCCCGGCAGCGGGATGCCCACGAACAGGAGCAGGGCCACATACAGGCCCCGTCCGGCCTTCGCCTCCAGCTTGCGCCCGCCCTTTTCGCCCTTCTCCAGGCACCAGGTGAAGAACTTGCCGATATACCGCTTGTCCTTGCCCCACTCCAGGATACGGCGGGCGAACAGGAATATGAACGGGACCGGGAGCATGTTCCCGACGACGGAGACGATGACGGACGGGACGATGGGAAGGCCCATGCCGACGGCGTAAGGAATCGCTCCCCGCAGTTCGATGAGCGGGACCATCGAAATGAGGAAGACGACGAGGTATTTCTTCATCGGATCTTGTCCATGAACTTGATCAGCTCCTTGCAGACTTCGGCTTCGCTGAGCCTGCGGTCCTCGGGATCCTTGATCACGAGGTCGAAAGTGTCGCCCGGGAGCTGCACGCGGCCGATCTTGAAGTGCGCGCGGGAGGCGCTGGCCATGAACTCGAGCGGGAAATCGTTCGTGGGGAGGAGCGAAATGAACAGGTCGGGTTCGCCGTCCAGCATCAGGGCCACCTTCTCGCGTGACGGTTTCCCGTACCAGTTGAGGTCCTTCTTGAGGACGGTGGTGGTGATGCTCGTGATGAGACGTTCGCCCTCCGTCAGCTTCCGGAAGTCGAAGAAGAAAATGTCACCCTTGATACCATGTTCGCGGAAAAACAGCAGCAGGAGGTTCTTGCATTCGTTGAACGAGGTGTCTTCCACGTCGATGAACGCGACGGCGGAGCGGATCTTCGCCAGCGGGACGAATCCCGTGGGCTCCGTGGAGGCGTTCTTCTTCAGGCTCTGGCGCCTGAGCATATCTTTAACCGGTTCCAGCATAGTCTATTTGGTGTTGGCGGCGATCAGTTCGCGGATTTCCAGTTTGGCGTCCCGCCAGCGAGGGACGTCGATCTTGGTGCCGATGACCTCGACGACCTTGGCGGCGATGATGGACCCCACCTCGCCGCAGACGCGGAGAGGCATGCCTAGCGAATGGGCGTACAGGAAACCGGCGGCGTAGGTGTCGCCGGCCCCGGTGGCGTCCACCGGCGTGGCCGGCCACGGGTCGATGAAATGGAATTCGTCCCCGGACTGCACCATCGACCCGGCCTTGCCTACCTTGACCACGGCGATCCGGCAATGGCGGGCGATCTCGTCGCAGGCCGCGCGGGGCTCGAGCTTGGTGAAGGCCTTGGCCTCGGTTTCGTTCGCGAAGACGATGTCCACGTAGTTTTCCACGAGGTTGTGGAAGAAGGCGTCATTGGATTCCACGACATTGTAGGAGGCCATGTCGATGGAGATGATGCAGCCGGCGGCCTTGGCGAGCCGGGCGGCCTTGGCGATGAGCTCCTGGTTCTGCACGAGATAGCCTTCGATGTGGAAGTAGTCGTAGCCCTCGAACATCCCGGGCGTGAGGTCGTCCGGACCCAGTTCCAGGGTGGCGCCCATGTAGTCGGCGAAGGTGCGTTCGGCATTGGCCCCGGTGATGAAGACCATGCAGCGGCCGCTGGACTTGGTGCCGTAGAGCATCTCGGCTTTCACGCCGTACTGTTCCATCGTGCTCTTGAAGAGGTTTCCCAGGTCGTCGTTGCCGATCTTGCCGATGTAGCCCGACGGCATCCCGAAGATGGCCGTGCAGGTGATGGTGTTCGCGGCCGACCCGCCGGGGACGTACTTGACGCCGTATTCCTTCAGCGCTTCCCAGATCCGGTCCCCCGTCTCCATGTCCACATGCTGCATGCTCCCCAGCGGAAGGTGGTACTTCCTGAGGAGCGTGTCGTCCGGAAGGACGGCGAGGATGTCTGTAAGGGCGTTTCCGATGCCCAGGATGGACTTCATACGAAGGCGGTTTTTCCAATAACCTACAAATTTACATATTATTTGGGGATTTTCATTAACTTTGTGACAGCAATGGACAAGAAATTGGCAAATAGCCTCCGGTATGGGCTCTGGATCGCCTTGGCGGCCCTGTTGCTGTACTTTTCTTTCCGGGGTGTGAACTGGCAGGACTTCGGTTCCGCGCTCCGCGGATGCCGCTGGGGATTCGTCATCCTGTCCATGCTGCTGGGCGCGGCGGCGTACTGGTTCCGCGCGCTCCGCTGGCGGATGCAGCTGCTGCCGCTGGACGCATCGACCGCGACCGTGACCACCTGGAACGCCACCAATATCTGCACGATTACGAACTACGTCCTGCCCCGCGTGGGCGAGATCGTCCGCTGCGGGTACGTGGTCCGGCATTCCGGGCGGGATGAAGAAGGAAAACGGCTCGTTACCTTCGACAAAGCCCTGGGTACGGTCGTGGCGGACCGCCTGTGGGACGGATTGTCCCTGGCGGCCGTCTTCCTCCTCCTGCTGGTCCTGATGTGGAACCGCGTCGGGGGCTTTTTCTCGGAGACGCTCTTCCCGGGCCTCGCCGGCAAGTTCCACCTCTGGTGGATCCTCGCCCTCGGCGTCGTCCTCGCCGCCGGCGGCACCTTCGCCGCGTGGCGGCTCCGCGCCCGCGGGGGCTTCTGGGGCCGTATCTGGGGATGGATCCGAGGCGCCGTGGACGGTCTTCTTTCCTGCCTTCACATGCGGAACGGCTGGCTGTTCATCCTTTATACCGTTCTCATCTGGGGAGCGTACTGGCTCATGTCGGCCTGCATCCTCTGGGCGCTCGAGGGCGTAGACCCGGCTTCCGTCAGCCCGGAACTCGCCGCCGCCCTCGGGCAGATCGAGCGGCTCGGGATGGCCGACGCGCTGCTGCTGATGTTCGCGGGGGCCGTGAGCTCGCTCATCCCCGTGCCGGGCGGGTTCGGCGCTTTCCATGGCGCCGTCGCCCTCACGCTCTCGAGCGTGTACGGCATCCCCTTCGGCGCCGGCCTCATCTTCGCCACGCTCTCGCACGAGTCCCAGCTCATCATCGGCCTCCTCTGCGGGACCGTTTCCTACGTACACGAAACCTTCTTCCGCCGATGAAACGGTTCGGGCTCATCGGCCATCCCGTTGCGGGATCCTTCAGCCCGCGGCTCTTCGAAGCCGCTTACGGGGGCAGGTATGCGTATGACCTGATCGAAGGCGCGGATTTCGGGATTTCCTGGCAGCGTTTCCTGGACGGTTATGACGGAATCAACATCACCGCGCCCTTCAAGCAGGACGCCTTCCGGGCGGTTGACATCCTCTCGGACGACGCCCGCCTCTGCGGCGCCGTGAACCTGGCGGTGAAAACCCCATCCGGCATCGTCGGGTACAACACCGACGTCGACGGGGTCATCCTGGCCGTCCGCGAGACGGGACTGCCTGTGTCCGATGCGCTGGTAGCGGGCTGCGGCGGCGCCGGCCGGGCCGCGGCGGTCGCCGCCCTGCGGCTCGGCTGCCACGTCACCCTCGCCAACCGCACTCCCTCCCGCGCGGCCGCCCTGGCGGAAGAGCTCGGCTGCGACTGGATTCCCGTGGACGACCTCCCCGCCATCTCGCCCGACCTGGTCGTCTACACCATTCCGGGGCCCATGGAGGGTCTCCCCGACTTCCCGGATGCCGTCATCCTGGAGGCGAATTACCGCACGCCCTGCCTGAAAGACCGCGGCCGGACCTACGTTTCCGGCCTCCGCTGGCTGCTGTACCAGGCCGTCGCGGGGTATGGGATTTTTACCGGAGAAATGCCGGACGCCGATGCGATGTTCCGGATTTTTTGCTAACTTGCAGGAAAATACTACGTACTATGGCACTCAATAAAGTCATGCTGATCGGTAACGTTGGAAACGACCCTGAAATCCGTTACCTTGATTCCAATCCCCAGAGCCCGCAGGGCAATGCGAAAGTGGCCTCCTTCCGCCTGGCCACGACCGAACGCTACCGCGACCGCAACGGCGAAACGCGCGAGAACACCGAATGGCACAACATCGTCGCCTGGCGCAGCAACGCGGACCTCGTGGAGAGATTCGTCCACAAGGGCAGTCAGATTTACATCGAAGGCAAACTCCGGACCCGCCAGTGGACGGACCAGACCGGCAACAAGCGATTCACCACCGAAGTTCAGGCAGACAACATCCAGCTCCTCGGCAAGCGCCCCGACGCCCCCCAGGGCCAGGGCGGCTATCAGGGTCAGGGCAATCCGGGCGGCTACCAGCAGCACGGCGGCTACCAGGGCCAGCCCGCTCCCGGCTATGGCAGCCAGCAGGGCGGCTACACCGGTCCCGGCTACCAGAGCACCCCGGCCGCTCCCGCTTACAGCGGCCAGGCGGCCTCCTACGCCCCGCAACCCGCCCAACCGGCCTACCAGGCCCCCGTCCCTCCGGCCCAGCCTGCCTCCGACCCCGCCCCGGACGACGACCTGCCGTTCTAGCAAGTTTACAATAGCCCCTTACCCCAGCACAAGCTCCACCGGACAATGGTCGGAGCCAAAGATTTCGTTGTGGATGTCGGTGGAAACGATGCGGTCGCGCAGGGCGGCGGAGACGACGAAGTAGTCGATCCGCCAGCCGGCGTTGTTCGCGCGGGCGTTGAACCGGTAGGACCACCAGGAGTACTTGACTTGGTCCGGGTGCTGGAAGCGCCAGGTATCGATGAAGCCGGCCGCCAGCAGCTCGCCGAACTTTGCGCGCTCTTCGTCGGTGAAACCGGCGTTCCGGCGATTCGACGAAGGGTTTTTAATGTCGATCTCCTCGTGCGCGACATTCAGGTCGCCGCAGAAGACCACCGGCTTCGGGAGGCCGGAGAGATAGGCCCGCATGGCGTCCTCCCAGCGCATCCGGTACTCCAGCCGCCGCAGGCCGTCCTGGGAATTGGGCACGTAGGCGCAGACCAGGAAGAAATCCGGATACTCGAGCGTGATGACGCGGCCCTCATGGTCGTGTTCGTCAATGCCGATGCCATAGCGCACGGACAGGGGCTCGTGCTTCGTATAGATAGCAGTGCCGGAATAGCCCTTCTTGTCGGCGTAATTCCAATAGGATCGATATCCCAGGAAATCCAGGTCGATCTGACCGGCCTGCAGCTTGGTCTCCTGCAGGCAGAAAAAGTCGGCGTCCAGGTCCGCGAACACGTCCGCGAACCCCTTCCCCGCCACGGCCCGCAGGCCGTTCACGTTCCAGGAAATGAATTTCATATTATTCCAGTGTCCAGGTTGCGCCCTCCTTGGTGTCCTTGACGGTGATGCCGAAGGAAGCGAGGAGGTCGCGGATACGGTCGGATTCGGCCCAGTTCTTCTCCGCACGGGCCTTGCGGCGGTCCTCCAGGACGATTTCCATCACGCCTTCGAGGGCTTTCTCCGCCTTGCCAGAGCCGCCGGCGGCCTCTTCGTCGCGCAGGCCCAGGACGCCGAACACAATGTCGTCGAACAGCTTCCGCAGGGCGGCCTTGTCGGCCTCCGGGAGCTTCCCGCCGTTGATCAGCTTCACGGCCTCGAACAGGTGCGCGATGGCGACCGGGGTGTTCATGTCGTCGCAGAGGGCGTCGTAGACGTTCTCGATGAGGGCGGTGACGGCGGGGGACAGATTCCCGGTCGAGCCGGGAATGACGGAAGCAGCGCCGGAAACGACAGAAGCGTCATTGCCGACCTGTTCGGCAATCTCCCGGGCCGCCTGCATCAGGCGCTTGTAGCCCTTCTCGGCAGCCTGCAGGGCTTCGTTGGAGAAGTCCAGGGTGCTGCGGTAGTGGGCCTGGAGGATGAAGAAGCGGATGGTCATCGGGCTGTAGGCGCGGTCCAGCTTGGGGTGGTTGCCGCTGAACAGCTCGGGCAGGGTGATGAAGTTCCCGAGGGACTTGCCCATCTTCTGCCCGTTGATGGTGATCATGTTGTTATGGACCCAGTAATGCACGCC
>Ga0310696_10007313_pt1 | contig 12984 bp, 6 predicted proteins | sample AusTroGonzalo_MG_4_FD_203885 | JGI IMG/M metagenome (GOLD analysis project Ga0310696, IMG submission 203885) | Bovine rumen microbial communities from tropical cattle in Woodstock, Queensland, Australia - Gonzalo_02 (v2) (version 2) | ecosystem: Host-associated > Mammals > Digestive system >... | reverse complement strand
TTGTACTACAATTTATTGTTTGCTCAATCTTTCAAAGTTGCCCGTTCTGCTTCTGCGATTCCTCTGCACTCCCTCTGTCTCCCTTCGCCTTAGGGGCGTAAAAAAAACTACTGAGAGGAGTAGTTCGACAAGCCTGCTGTTTTCCGGTGCACCCTTCCATAAATGCCTCCGGTCTGTTTCCAGCTTTGCAGTACGGGCGGTTACCGCTGTAACCTTGCTTCGAACGGTACAACTTAATGCCCTTTTTTCGAAAGCGGGTGCAAAATTACTGCTTTTTTCTGACATGACCAAATATTTTTACAAAAAAATACACAAAAAATGCACTTTTTGACGTTTTTGGCCTGTTTTTGGGGGTCAGAATAGTGAACTTTTGGAATGAACAGTGCCTTTTTGGTGTTTTTACTCCAAAAATGCGGTTCTCTTACCTTATATATTATTTATGCGTATACACGCGCACGTAGTCGATTTCGTAGCGAATGGGGAACAGCGCGGGGTCATATTTCGAAACGCGTGTGTCGAGTGCAAGGTTCAGCAACATGTACATGGGATAGTGGAAGGGGTTGAGCCCGGTTCCAAGCACTTTGCCGTTGATGGTTTTCTGGAGGTCAATCTCGTTGAGCAGCTCGTCGTCCAGATACAAACGGATGAACTGTTCGTCCCAGTCCATGCGCCAGACATGGAAGCGGTCGAGCCAGTTGGGGTCGCGGTCGACAAAATGTGCCAAAGGCCAGTACGAGTCGTCCCACTGTGTGTCTTCCTCGGTGTCTCCGGCCCAGCAGGCATTGGCGAGGATAGTGGGCTCGCCGTTCAGGCGGTAGTACTCGAGCACGTCCACTTCACCATTGGCGGGCCAGGGCAGTTCGCTTCCCAGGAGCCAGATAGCGGGCCATGCTCCGGAGCAGACAGGGATGCGGGCACGCACCTCCATACGTCCGTAACGGAAATTGAAACAGTCTTTGGTCGTTACGGAACCGCTGGTCCACTCCACCCGCTCGCGGCTGTGGCGCCAGTTACCGTCCTCCGGGTCATAGTCCGGGCAGGGGAAATCAGCCGGACGGGCCTCAATCACCAGCATGCCTTTGTGCAGATAGACATTGTCGGGCGTGTACCACTGGGCCTCGTAGTTGCGGACATAGCCTTGCTCGTAGTTCCATTTCTTGGGGTTGAGTTTGCTGCCGGAGTTGAACTCGTCGTGCCAGACAAGTTTCCATTCTTTTTTGCTGTTCTGAGCCGCTGTGTAGGAGACAGCCACGCCTGCCGCGACAATCCACAGCAGGCAGAGGATGATTTTATGATAATTCGTTCTCGAGGACATATCTTCGTTTTCGGGTTTTCCGACAAAAATCATGCCAAAGAATCGGGCTGTTTCTCGTGCTCGGGCCAAAAAAGAAGCACCTCTTGCGGGGTGCTTCTCCAGGATTCTATGAGGCAGTTGCCTCAAGCAATCTCGATCTGGCGTCCGGTCTTGCCTTCTGCGCGTTTGATCTTCGGCAGTTCGATGCTGAGGATACCGTCCTCCACTTTGGCGTTGATTCCGGCCTCGTCCACATCGTCCGGCAGAGTATATTTCTGTTCGAAGTTGGTGTAGGCGAACTCGCGACGCAGGTAGTGCGAATGCTTGTCTTCATCCTTGTGTTCGAACTTGTTCTCGATGGCGACGCACAGGTTGTGTTCTTCGTCCACATGGACGCGGCAGAACTCCTTCTTTACGCCCGGAGCGGCCATTTCAACTTCATATGCGTGCTCGTTTTCCTTCACATTAACAGAAGGAGCCACATTGTTCACGCTGTTCATCATGTCCGAGTTGAGGAACTCGTCAAATACTGTCGGGAACCAACTACCTGTCGGCAGCCAACTGTTTCTACGATACATTGCAGGTTTCATAATTTTGTCCTCCTATGTTTAAAAGTTTATAATAGTCATCATATAACCGGTATCTGCTACTCAGTAACTAACAATCAGTAACCAGTAACCAGTAACCTGTAACCCTTACATCCCAACTTCCGTGCCAACCCTGCAATTGTACCGTTTTTGTCAGTCCCTCTGCCAAAATGTCCACTTTCCCTGCAATTTTGTCACTAGCATAGTGATAGCGAAACAGCCGTGCCTTGAAACACTTGGCAGTGTGTTTCAAGGAGTAAACACGGCGCGCGGGCAAGCGTTTATGCTTGCAGAAACTCCTCTTGCGGACGACCTCCGCTGATTTGCCAGCAACTCCGATAGTGATAGCGAAACAGCCGTGCCTTGAAACACTTGGCAGTGTGTTTCATGGAGTAAACACGGCGCGCGGGCAAGCGTTTATGCTTGCAGAAGCTCATCTTGCGGACGACCTCCGCTGACTTGCCAGCCACGATCCCCTTCGTCGGGGTATAAGAGCTCTATGCAAGAGAGTCGCGAGCCCGTTCGAAAAAGAGTCCCTGATTTCAGGACCAATTATCCCACCACCCGCATAAAAAATTGAACCGGTATCAAAATGTAACCGGTTCAATTGTCAGGTATTTACAATTTGTAAGCAGTTCGAACTTCAATCTCCTTGCACAAGCCTTGTATTAAGAAACTCATCCAAAGTTACGAGGTTCAATTGAGGAAAAGGGATATCATTGAGAATCTTAAAGTGAGCATCCTCTGAAACCAAATAATCTGCACCTGCAGCAAAAGCGCAATCAACAAACTTGTTGTCATCGGGGTCAGAAGTTATAAGTCTCATTCGGAAATGCGGGTCAACGAACATGACGTTCTGTTTGTTCAGTATCAATAGTATGATATTCTCCGCAACAGACTGAGTTGTCTGCTGACCTAAAACCTCTTGATACTCGTCCAATATTTCGTTAGACACACAAAGCTGATATTTCCCCGCGAGAAACGCATCCCATATTGGACGATAGGGACTCTTATGAGAGATGATCTGCAGTAAGCAATTTGTGTCAATTACTACGGGTCTCATGACTTACGACTTATACGGAGTGCGAAAATGAGAGCCCCGAAGGGACTGGAGCTTTTCTTCATTCCATTCACCACTCTCCCAAAGTTGATCCATCTCGTCATCTACTTTTTGCGCATAGAAAGCAGCCAACTGCTCGCGCAGCTGCTCTAACCCTACAGCAGACTTGATATGTGATACCATGTTAAACACATGGACCTGTGCCGGACTAAACGTTATTGCTTCCATAAGTCATAATTTTTACAACATTCCCCTACAAAAATCATGCCAAGCGGAGGAATTATATCAATTTGTAAGTTAAGAATTTGTAAATTTGTAAGTAAGACTATTTATTGCTACCGGCAATTGTATTCTTGGTGGACATAATGATACTAGATAGCATACGACAAAGTTCATCTGCATCCGCAAGCAAGCTACGCTCTGCGTTATTGTCGATATACTCTGTTTCTGCCAGTAAGCGAATCCAATAACGCGATTCACGAGCTTCCTTATAAGCAATGCTTATTTTCGAAAGGAAATCGGATGCCGATTGTGCACCCTGAGCTTCCTCAACATTTGCGCCAACAGACGTACCGGAACGAAGCAATTGATTGCTGATGTCAAATTCTTTGACGCTCGCCTCGTAGCAAAGATGCCTTCGCAGTTTGACCACTCGTACTGCGAAAGCAAAACTCTTTGCCAACACGGTATTATTATCTCCCCACTCCTTTTTCTGTTGCATAGCCTAATTTACAAATTTACACATTTACAAATTTACAAATTTACAAATTGAACACACCCCCTTCCATCCGCATGGCCACAACTTACAAATTTACAAATTTACACATTTACAAATTGAACACACCCTCTTCCATCCGCATGGCCACAACTTACAAATTTACACATTTACAAATTTACAAATTGACCTACAAGTTCCGGACTTTGGTGGTGAAGTCGTTGACGCGGACGACGTAGATTCCACCGGCCTGGGGGAGTTGGGCGGTGAACTCGGGATCGCGGGCGGTGGTGCTGAGCACCATCTGTCCGCTGAGTGAGAACACCTGGATGACGTCACCCTCTACGAGTCCGCGGATGTGGAGGTCGCGGTGCCAGGAATAGACGATATACTCGCGATGGCCGTACATGTTCTCGTACGGGAATCCGCCGATGCGGAGGATGAAGCGCGAGTTGTCCGTGCCCGGACTGAGAGCCGCGGCATAGTTAGCCTCGCGGAGGTTCGTCACTCGGTTGAGTGCACGGTCGATGAGCCATACGTGCGGGTAATCCTCAAACGCCTCAGGCTCGGGCAACGAGAAGGTGAACATACGCGTCATACCGTCGTTCTGTTCACTCTCCGGCACATAGATACCCAACGGGAGATCGGTCTCCGTCGGTGCTGCACCCAGCAGCGACAAGCGCGACTTGGACGATGTGAGCATGTACAGCTGCGGAGCGTCCTTCGTCATCCACTTGACACCGTCGCGTCCAAAGAAGTAGTTCACATCCTTTGGAGCATCCGGATTGGGATCAACCGTCAGCAAGTCGCCATTACCGTCCTGATCACGCACCCAAACCAACGGTCTGGCCATGGCATACGCCGGAGCAGGACCGCTATACATCGGATGTTTGAAGAGCAGGTCTTCATACTGGTTCGTATATTCTTTTAATTCGCTGTCATACGTACCTATCGCCGCCGTCTGCGTAAAGAACGCCTCATTCAAAGAAAGCTGTGCTCCGGCCACCCAAGACTGTTCCGTATAGATAACATCGTTGTTCTGGATATACTCACCATCTCCACCCATCTTGTAATAGATGTGCGGAATACTCATGTTATACTCTTCTTTGTCATCCTCCGTGTTCGGGTCGCCCGTCTTATAACCACTCACTAGATACGGAATACCCTTGAGGTTCCAACCCATATCCTCCTGACGAGTGAACTCAAGTCCCGTGCCCGTTCCGGCTTTACGTTTGTCGTTCTGGTAGAGACGCACGGTCATATCATCGCTGCCTTCCTCATAGACATAATCCGTAGGAGTGGCCCCGAATCCCGTGAAGCGAACTATCTTGTTATCATCAGCTGTCAATTCCCGGTCAAACTCAAGGAGCCAGCCTTCGGTACGTTTCAGCATCAACACATCCTTCTCTTCTTCATCATACTGCATTGTTTTTGTATACTGAATCGCACTCAGGTCTTCTTCCCAGAGGTTCGAATCCTCGGATTTGAACACGTAGTTGTATGCTGAACGCTCTTCCGCATTGTAAGCATATGCCTTAAACGTCGCAGGCGCAGACGTGGCCTCAAGGTTATAGTCGAACGGCATACTGATAAGACCGTACTTATTACCGATGGCAAATGATTTCTCTGCAGCCACATAGCTAAACTCGAGAGTATTGCCTTGACCATAAATCGAGCAGCCTTCTTTTACCAATACATATCCCGGAGTAACTGGATTATCCGTTGTAAACAATGGATTGTTTCCATCCAACTGGAAAATTAATTTGCCACCCTTTAGGACACTTTCTTCCAAGTACGGCATCACATAAACCACACTACCCTTATGCGGGTACTTATGTCCGCCGTAGTTGTCAACATAATGAATATCTGTTTGGTTAGTAGCCTTATAGTTGTTATTCACATACCATGTCTCAAAACAACCCACATCGGGCGCAGAACCCAACAGACGCGGATTACCCAACAGGTCGCGGTCGCCTGCCAAACCAACTTCAACTCCGCCGACTCCGACCACAGACGAAATATCCGCGTAGTTAATAAACTCCTTGTACGGGTTAAAAATGGTGCTTGCCATCGTCGTAGTTGTATCTTGACCGCTATTGATATAGGGACAGGTCTCCACGAGTTGGTAATGCAACGGTCGACGTTCCGTGAACTCAGTCGGCAGGTCGTAGGAGTTGGCACCGGCACGGAAGTACGGTGCAAACATATTAGAGAGATGCTCGTCAGTATTGCAACATACGAATGCGGCAGCGAGACTCGTCGTACCACGACTCAACGATTTACTTGCCTCGTTGTATGTAATCGTATTCACCACACTTCCCGTCGCGGCAGCATTAATCGTCACCGCGCCGGTATTGTCCGCGATGACGGTACAGTTCAGCACACCCGCCTGGGGAGATGGAGCCGTACTATTCGTCACCTGTACAACCGGCGTGCCGGTGGTCACGGTATTGCCAAATACGAGTGAGTTATACAGTAAGCCCTTATCCATCTTGACTACAGGCTTACCGTCGGAAACATTATTGCCGGTAATAACACAGTTCTTAATCACAGTGAGATGCTTATCCGGATTGAACGGCGTTTTGTCGGTCGAACCCGCTGACAGCACGAAACCTTCCAACATGAAACCAAGATTCGGTGCTGTAGCGTTTTCGTCCGACTCCAGACCAATAATTGTACTAACCGCAGTATTACCCACCATACTACGAACATCACTCACCTTGTTGATATACTCATTGATCTGGCTATTGGTATATGTTCCATCATCTTCGCGTCTGGCGACAACATTAAAGCCGGTTGGTACTCCGCCAAAGACTGACACGCCATCACGAATTTTCACGGTTCCTGCATTATACAAACCGGTTGATGCAAACACATATGCACGTTCTCCTCCGTCTTGGATGGTGGAATAGATGGATGCTACATCAATAGCATTTTGGAACTCACCTATGCCAAAAGCATCGCTCCATGAAGAACCATCTTTCTTCCCGCTACCATCACTTCTCACGTACAATACTCGTTGCAGAGCAGCGGAGCACTCATATGCACCCAATTCCATACCGGCTCCATCATAACGGAACTTCTTCTCCGCCAACGGCAAATCGTGTTCAGCATATGTCACCTGCTTGTCTGTAGGAGTGAGCTTAATAGTAACATCATCGCCGTCCCATTCTTCCACCGTAGCAGTAGTTCTTCTAAAAGGATACCACTCTTGTTTTGCTTGAGCAGGGAACGAATCAACCGTCTCTGTACCCATTAAGTTGAATCTCTTGAGCGGTTCGGGGTAATACCAATGGGCAGTCTTACCTGCATCAACCACATACTTCGGCCTATCCAATCGCTGTACGGACTGGAAGATATAGGTTTTCGTTTCGGGCTCCGGTTCTGGCTCAGGCTCAGGATCACTGTCTCCATCGTCATCATCATCTCCATCATCGTCACCATCATCGCCTTCATCATCTTTATTAATCTTAACAGTTATCTGCTTCTGCAGACTCTGCTCGGCATAGAAAGGCACTATACTGAGGTATGTGGTGGTATCTGCCATGTTAATAAACCTTGCACTCGGATTGATGTGGAAATCTCGAGTCACAATTTGCGCAAGAGAATCCTCATAGGATATTCCCTCCACAAATGTTTCCTTCGGGGCCACAAAGTTCGGTCCGAGGAAGACGTTTCTGTTCGTATGGTGCAACCACGCATTGGCAATAATAATGTCCAAGGAATCTGCCTTATAGCGTTCATCCTTACCTTCAGGATCGGTATCCTTCTTGGTGATGGCGTTATACTTCATCGGCATGGTCGGCTTTTCGACTAAGTTCTCATTGTCAGAGAGATCTGTATCCTCCCACCTCTCTATCTGCTTCGCCTCACTATTCTTTAGATCATCTCGCCAGATGATGGAGTTGTACAAACCGGAAGGATAAGCTTTCGGCTTAACCGGGTTATCATCGGTTGAATAATACTTTTCCGTCTCATCAACCAACTTGATATGCCCGCCATTCAACGCGAACGTACAGTTCACAATCTTCGTATTGACAGCTTCCAGCGGGTTACCGCTATTGCTATGGAATACGGAGTTGACTATCAACGACTGTCCACCACCTTTCTCTATCTTCACGGCAGATACACCTCCGTTTGCTCCACTGGCCATGACGATGCAGTTCTTAATAATCAATTTGGGGATAGCGAATGTGTCTGTTCCGATTGCGTACGTAGCAGCCTGAAGCAAATGGGGCGGATCCTCGCGGTCATAGTTACCATTACTCTCCTTGATTCGGTACTGCGGTTTGTAGTAGATAGCAGCACCGCCAACATCGTTATCCTCACCAAAGGGGTTGTAGAACGTGATGCCGTCCAACACGATAGGCATCACATTGTCCTTGAAGTCCTTATTGGTGTTGGTCAGGTAGTTCATGTAGCAGCCCTTCTCACCGGCGTCTTCTATGATAAACAAGTGGGCCAGCGACTGGTCACTGTTACCTGTTTCTCTGCGCATCTCGAAGACAACGGGATTCGCCTCGATGTCACGGCGACTCTCTCCGTCATCCAAGTCGGTGATATCAGCAGGATAGCCGCCACGGAGAGTGAGACTCTTCACTGAGTGCGTATCATCGGCAGTCAACGTCTTGGGCAGGGTGATTCCGTCCGTACGGGAAGGAACCTCGATGAAGAACGCTTTGTTTTTACTGTTCACCGTAAGTTGCGGACTATACGAATCGTTCGGGTCACCTATCAGCTTGATCATCTTGTCGTGGTCGTTACGACTACGCAGCAACGACTCAATTGCCTCTTGCAGGTTGGAGGTAGCATTCAAACAGGACGAACCGTCACCCTTGCCTTTTTCTTTCGGTCCTACCCATATTACGTCCACCTCATCACCGGATGTGATCAATTGTACGTACTGGTACTCGTAGATACCCATGTCGATGAACACGTCCTGCACACCCATCTTCGGGTGGGTGGAGATACGTCGCATGTTCATGCTCTGATCCTCGCCCTCATGCACATAGGTCATATACGTATCATCGCCAATAGGCAACAGATTAGGATAACCTATGTCGTGGAAACGAAGGTGAATATTCTTGGAGTGAATATTGTAGAACCCATCTCCGAACAGATAGTGATACTGTTCTTCCAATCCGGCATCAGAAGAAATTGTCTTGTCAGCAAGGTGCCAACTCTTTCTATATATTGTGTATGTATAGACTACTCCTCCTTCGGTTTGATTATACGAACTAACTTTCTTCCAATCAAAAGTACCATCAGCGCCGATTGTCTTACCACCTAAATCTAACTGCTTATCCAACGGTATAAGGACCGTATCCGGGTCACCATAGATATATGGTTCTCCAATCGGGGTGTCACTACCTTTCAGTGTTTTAACACGTTTAAAATTGAAACCCACTGAATCCGGAACAGTTTTTGTCTTATCGTCTACTCCTGTTGGTACTTCTTTTGTGTACAAATAATACCCTATAGGCACCAAGATATCATTTCCGTCCTTGTCTCTGATAGTATCTCCGGCAGCATTTTGATCAATTTTCAGCAGTTTGGTATCATAGAGTCCGGACGTTTCGTCCGTCTGTTTCACATTCTGTTTGAGGAAGCCCCATCCCGTATCAATGGTGTTATTCAGACGGCTTACCAACCAGTTGGCTGTTTCCATATAACCATCCACACCCGCAGTCAACGACGGTAGCACAAAGAACGGACCACCCGTTTCGGTGTTCTCCTTGCTAAGCACCAGGTTGTAGTTGTATGCCACAGCTTGAAGGGTGGCCATAGCCGTAGAATAACGGACATTATCATCAGTTATACCGGAAATGGTTGAGTAATCGACGGTTCCTCCATCATGTGTATCATAAACATATGCTCCTTCGAACTTCAGGTCTTCATTATCCAGCGCGGAAGGAATGTGCTTTGTGACGGCTTCGAGTCCAGTACCGATTATTTCTTCTGAATAGTACGGTTTATCGGGCGTACCATCTTTGTAGTAGCCGAAGTATTCATCCAGCACGTCCGTAAACATACCGGCATACAGTCGAGTCAAACCGTCGAGTTCTCCCATACCGGCATATGTCTTCGGCTTAAGGGGCGCAGACTTGGCATTATCCTGGTTGCTCCACCAAACCGTACCGTCTCGACCAGTTTCCTCCTGATACGAACAGAAGGTCAACGTAGCTACATCCAGATGCGGAGCGAAATTAGCCACATGAATCGGTTCACGGATGTCTCCTATTCGTGTCACATTTCCATCCTCGTCTTCCACGTGAATGTTCCAATTCTCATCATTACCATAAATGAGTTTATAGTAACTGTGCTCAAGTGGTGTTGCAGAAGCAACTGTATCACCCGTCGCTTCGTTGCCCCAGAAGATGGAATTCACCGCAAAGTGCCAACCTTTTCCGAACTTTTGGAACATTTCCCGCTGTAAAAGCAGTTGATTTTTTTCAGCAAGTGTTGTTGCGGCCGCTATCTTCTCATCAGTAACTGTCGCTCCTATACTTGCTTGTCCTCGCAAATTGTTGTCGATGAAGTTATAGATAGCAGGGAAGGCAACAGCTTTGTTACGCACAAAGTCGCAATTGCAGGCACGAACCAGACTGGTTTCCGAACTGGAAATCACACCTCCGTAACCTTGACGTTCATCGGCGTTGGTGATAGGATTCTTAATATCCTTAGTGGTTGTCTGGCCGTCCTCGTCCACCTCTTCAACTGTACGCATCACGTCATCGCCATCTATTATATGATGGATGCTGGCACGAGCCTCGTTATTGTCAAAGAGGGTGTTCCACATATGGCACTGGTAGTTCGTAGCGATAGCACCACCGGCACTCCAAGGAATGTACTTCGTATCCTCTTCTTCAACAGGTCCGATAGCCAGGTTTTGGGTGTAGTGACAACCGAAGTTGTATATCGTACCATTGGTATATACGCCGCCACCGTTACCTGCCGCATTGTCCTTAATCAAACAAGCGGTAAGTATCAGCGGGATATCGCGCCTGGCGACACCCAGCACCTCCGGCAAGTCAGAGTTCTTGTCAAACGATGCATCCCAGTTTCCTTCCACCAAGATGCCTCCGCCTCGGAAGTACGTAAGCGTTTGGGCATTCGCTTTCTCGTCGCTGACATCTATTTTGTTGGCATATCCGCCGGTGATGGTCACACCATCGATGATGATGATTCTTTCATCTCGGGAATCAGAATTTTCATTCTCGATATTAGTCAGCAAATCATGGGTGGAAGGGTCAATCCCCACAAACAATGGAGGCATGACCTGATTTTTAACACCTTCTACCGTTCCTATACGTGTAGGCAACTGCCCCACTCGTTCCGGATTAGCCAAACAAGTTATGACGTGATATACGTTTGCCTTGGCATCGTTTTGCACAGCGGCGCCACTGAAAATGGTCTGTTCCTCCATCTCCCAGGGCTCGTTCACATTGTTACCATTGCGGTCCTGATGTTCGCGGACGGTACGTATCTCGAGGGTAGTGGCTCTCTCGAGCGGATAACCGGCTATCTCCATATCTTCCGTTCTAACCACATCCTCATAATAACCCTCTTGGCAATACGGATGAAGAAGACTTCCATCCGGGACACCACCGTCATGATTGACACCACCGACGACGGTCACTTTCTCCGGAATCACAAAGGTGTTGGCTCGGGACTCACCTTGGACGCCATACGCATCCTTGTAAGGATAGTATGTACCGCCGCAGATGAAAATCTCAAAACGCTCATCCTTAAAGACATCTGCAACAGTCTTGTATGTTTTATCAGTTGGATAAACTCCATCCTCCTTTTCTATCGTATCACCGTCTACAGTTATTCTATACCCGTCTTTTTCATATACTTCATCGGTTGCCTGCCGCACACGGATGATATAGTCCAATGCGTCACCCACACGAAGCATCGGGTTAAGGAAACAACTACCCATCTGCTTGTACATCGCCACATCGTCCTTGGTTCGTTGCCTTTGTTCATCAGTGGGTGTAATACTTTTCGACGTATAACGCCTAATGGTCTCCTCCGATTCTGTATTCTCCTGTAGCGCCACGGCTTTAGTAGTCGGGAGTCGCTCGGTTGTAGTCACGAACAGTCGCTTCATGACATGCGTGAACTCCAGTTTTACCTGGAAGTCTGCATTCAGCACGCGCGCACCTATTTCGATGAAATTATTGTTTTTTTCTTCTTTTGCAACTAGTGTACTATCAGCAAGGATAATGCTATCCTTCACGTAAGTCGTTTTACCTCCCTCTCCGGCTGGCGGAATTTCTATCAATGTTTGCTGCAAACGGTTGAGACCAAAGATGTCAACAGTGTCCAGCGTAGGATACTTCGCTCTCATTTCCAAATAGGAGGTATAGGGCATACCCGTACGGGTAAGCACCGAAGCCATGGTTATCGGGAAGTAGATCTGTCCGGAGGTCTCTCCCTCTTCAGGGGATGTCTCATAATACGTTGAACTGTTCCAGCGGACACCTTTTTCTGCAGCCTCCGGAAGTTCGATATTGTTCACACCCGCCATACGGCGCGACTCCACACCGCAGTAGTTCATCGGGTAGTTTTCCACCAACTGTGTCTGACCGGTAGCATCGGTACCTGCCACATTCGGGTTCGCATTGGCTGTGTTGTGCCAGATAGCTACCGAGTTGGCGCGCACATTGGTAGCGAAGAACAAACCTCCAGCGCTGACTGTGGCCGTGTTGTTGGCAATCGTAGTGGATATGACATGCGCATATGTTTCAGGACTTGATGAATTACCCACTTCGGCATCCGGTTCGAACACATAGATACCGGCACCATAGTTCGCCGTATTTTCTTTGATGATACAGCCGCTGACCAACGCTCGCGAATTCAGATAGAGTCCGCCTCCATAGCCGGAAGCGTTGTTGCCTCTAATAACGCAATTGCGGATATGGGCATAGTCGGTCACGATAGCTGCGCCACCTTTCTGATAATCCTCGTCTGTTCCGCTGGCGTTACCATTCTGCAAGAAGACACCGTCCATCACAACGCGGCTGTTCTCTGTCTTAGCCTTGTAAGGAGCTTTTTCTTCCTTGGTCAAAGTATTGAAATCTGTTCCTTCCGGACAATACTTCGCCGTATCGCTCAGGAATTCCAACTGATTACGGCATACTTTGTCACCCTCGCCGAACAGTTCCTCATCTTCGTTAAACAGGTCATTGGTAAAGGTAATCACGTGATAGGCCTGGCCACCTGATTCGCTGACGGTACCATCCAAATAGGTCGGTCGGCCGAGAATGTCTCGCGGTTTGGCAATCGTATCGAACGTTTTTTCGTAACCGCCCTCCACGCGAAT
>Ga0310696_10007311_pt1 | contig 12985 bp, 7 predicted proteins | sample AusTroGonzalo_MG_4_FD_203885 | JGI IMG/M metagenome (GOLD analysis project Ga0310696, IMG submission 203885) | Bovine rumen microbial communities from tropical cattle in Woodstock, Queensland, Australia - Gonzalo_02 (v2) (version 2) | ecosystem: Host-associated > Mammals > Digestive system >... | reverse complement strand
TACGACCTTGCGGAACTTGAACGGCTCAACGCTCTCGCGCTCCGCATCGCTTACCCACGGCACGGAAGATCTATCGCATTTCACCGCATCCCCAGGCTCTGCGCCATTCGCCACCGCCACAATCACAACCGCAACCAGACACAAGATAACTCTTCTGCTTTTCACAGGGAATCACCTTTCATCAATTATGGCGACAAGCGGTAAAACCCACAGAAAAAAGCCCTGGCGACATGTCGGCGTCGTGTTGGGGATTCCAGAACTTCATATCCCACTTCGCGCCTGGGCGGTCGTGGTCGCCGAAGATGTTCAGGACATTCGTGTAGACCGTCACTTCGAGGCGTCCACGCGACGCCGCGACAGGAGGAATCTGCCATGCATACGGCCCCCACGCGCACGTGCCGAGATCGGAACCGTTCCATCGCACGTGCGCGAAGGCGTTGCCGACGTCAAGCACCAGAGCCGACGCGCCCTGCGGAATTTCTACTCCGTCAAGCGTATACGTGACTGCACCGCAGAACCCGGCGAGGCCCTGCTCGGCAACGGCGCCCAGCGCGAGCGTCGTCGGCAGCGCACTGAGGACGCCGCCCTTCTCCGCAAACGCGCCCGCAGCGAACGCCGCCGGCAGAAAGTAGTTGACGTCCGGCTCCCCCGTGACGAGCCGCAGCACGTGCTCACCTGGACCAAGCTCAAGTGCTGCCGTCTCGGCGTAGAGCGGTTGGAATTCGACTGGCAACGATGTGCAGGGACGCTCTGCGGCAATCGGCTTGCCGTCCAGCTCAAAGCGATAGGGAGCCGCCGTGTGCCGCAGGACTTTCTCGTCCGGCGGCTCGCCCTCGCCGTCGTCCACGGGTCGCCCCGAGGCTGTCACTGCATACGACATCGCGCATGTCCGCAACACAAGACGCACACCGCCAACGCCCTCCGCGACAGTGAAACGCGCCTCGCCGTTCTCTGCGAACGGCATGCGGAAGACGGAATCGCGGTCAAGCGAGTAGGCGAGGTGCCCGAACTGAAGCTGCGTTGCGGGCGCGGGTGGCGGCGGCGGCATTTCGCCCGGGCCAAGCACCAGTACGCCGCGCGACTGAATCACGCAGGGACGGCGGACGTCGCCCGACACGGCGACCAGGGTCCGCGGCCCTTTGCACATGAGATCGAGCGCTGCGATTGTGCCGTCCGCCCATTCGCGGACAACGAGGCCGTCGGACGACGTGCCGTCCTGCTCTAAGAAGCGGACACGCCGCGACGTGTGCTGCACTGCCCATCGCCCAGCCTCGGCCATGTCGGCGAAGAACGTGCCGCTCTTCGCATCGACAAAGCCGCCGTCCTTCGCCTCGAAGACGATTGGCAGGTCGGAAGTCTCCTCGTCCGCAAGCAGATCGACCGAGATCTGCCGACCGTCCAGTTCGCGCAGCAGCCACGAGGTCGGCGGACATTTCCGCCGAGCCAGACACGAAATCGAGCCTTCACGACGCGGATAGCGCACGGCCACCTGATAGACTGTGTCCTGACGGATGGCCAACCTCGCCGCACGTTTCGCGTCGGCGATGAAGTCCGCCAGCTCCCCGTGCCAGGGCTGGCCTTCCATGAGCGGCGAAAGGTAGCCGTGCTTCTCGACGAGCCCGCGCTGGTCCATGACCTGCAAGCCCGTCAGATAGTGGTCTATGCCGTGGAGCGCCGCCAGCCACACCATCTGGCGCATCCGCGCCGCAGTCATATCGTTCGGGCCGCAGCCGTAGAGCTCGATGAGGCCGCCATTCCGATTGCGCGAGGTCGCGTGCTGCGCCGTCGCGAAAGTCAGCCACTCCGGCTCGGACTTCCTTATGTCGTAGCCCTTGCCGAGGCTTGCCCACGAAAATATCTCGTCGATGCCCGGAAGCGACTCACCCTTGAGCACCAGAAGCGGATCGCCGTTGCAGAGGCAAGCGCCCGAAAGTGCAACTTCGTTGATCATGTGCCCGGTGAAAAGAATGCCCATCCGGTCGCACCATGCGCGGATCTGGTCGAAATAGGCTGTGCGAAAGCGCCGCCCCATCAGCTTCGCGTAGGTCGACCACACCTCGGCGGCGGAGTTGTCCAAGAGGAAGCGCTCGACGTCGGCGCGGAAGTCGCGCCCGGTCTCGGCGCGGTATTCGTCCTCCATTCCGATCCAGCGGCGGAAATGCGTGCGGCAGCCAGGCTTCAGGGAGACGGAGGTGTGGTGGCCCGGCTCGTCGGTGAAGATGCCGACGATGGTCTTCGAGGCGAAGTACTTCGCAAGGCGCTTCCCGTAGACTTCGTGCGTCATCTGGATGAAGAGGCGGATTGCCTCCGGCTCGCAGACGTTCACCCAGCCTCGCGGCGCCTTCACGACCTCCCATCCGAAGCCGCCGCCGTCCTTCGGATAGACCGCCCACTCGCTGTAGCGGAAGCGCTCGTCTGCGGCGGGGACTCGGCCCTTGCACGTGCCGCTCGGCCAGTTGTACTCGTCGTAGAGCCACACCTTCATGCCGTGCGCTTCGGCTTCGCGGCAGAGCGTCTCGACGGCATGGAGCCACTCCTCTCCCATGTACCTGTACTGGAGGCCGCTCCTTGCGTAGACGAGGAACTGATCGAAGCCGTCCGCCTTGAGCGCAGCGACCTTCCTCGCCAGTTCGGCGTCGGTCGGTCGGCCCGTCACCGCAAGGAACGGTGTGATTGGGTTGCATTCAACGGACGCGCCGACCACGCATGCGGCGAACATGGCGGCCGAGAACAGAATGAGTCGTTTCGTCATATCGTAGAGGTATGTGGTTTTAGTGTTCGAAGATGTCGAGAACGCCGGTCTTCTCCTCGTCGTAGTTGATTTCGACAAAGCCGATGTCGTTCGTGTAGAATCGGACGGCATTGCTTTCGGGTGTACTGGGAATCGTCTCAGTCCTGAATTTGACGAACGCTCCGAGCGCCTTGTCATGCAACGACTGGAAGTCGGAGTGGTTCGGGACGCTCTCCCTGTCTGCATAGTCCGTCGCGCCTTCGTAGGACTTCAGCAGTTCGTCAAGAAGCTTGTCCTTCCCAGCGCGGCGAAGCACCTCAAGCATTCGGTAGTCCTCCCACGCCTCGCGCATCGTCTCATAGATGGGCGTCACGGACACGTCATTATCCAACGGGAACACCATCTGATAGCTGTAGTCGAGGCTCGTCCATGTGCGGATGTCCCACGGGTTGCCGCGCGGCGAGTAGTAGCAGTAGTAGGCGAAGCCGTTCAACCCGTTCACGAAGCTAGACCACGCAATGGAACGTCCGGCCCGCCCCGGCGGATGGATATACTGTGCATTGACGCGCCGCTTCGCTGTCCAGAGCTCCTTCGTGAGAAGGTTACCAGGACGGACGAGGTTGCGGAGAGGGCACGAGATGTCGATGACTTCGTTATAGTAAGGCGCAAGGCAGTCGCGGATCGCCACGTGCGGCGGGAAGCCACGCTCCCAGAAACAGGGGTTTTCGTAAATCATCAGCGTCGGCTCGGTCTCCTTGGCGATTCGCGCCAGTTCACCCGCAAGGGCGGCGTTGTGGCGTCCGGGCTCGTCGGGCAGGAAAACGCAATATTCGTCTGGCTTTAGCCCGAGCGACTCCGCCTCGCGGACGATCTTGTGTGCGCTTTCGGCTATTGCGGCACGGTTGGTGGAGTCGAAGTGCTCCCATTTGCCCCTGGCCGTCCCGTGGAAAATGTCGCTTGGAAGCCACCATGGATTTGCGCAGATGGTATGCGGCGCGAGCGTCTTGAGAAAGGCTTGCTTTGTCCGTGGACGTGGCAGCCCGTAGCAGGAACTGACGCCCAGCGCGGCAAGACGCCTGGCATCCGTCTTCATGCGGCTTTCGCTCTCGAACGGAAACTGGCTCGTGAACGGCGAGTATGCGTGAATCCAGAGAGGCAGATCCGGCAGCGTCGCGTCAACCACGGTAGTTGAAAGTTGAAGGTTGAAAGTTGAAGGTTGAGTGTTTGCCGCTTTTGAACTTTCAACTTTCAACTTTGAACTTTGAACTTTCAACTGCGTCCTTCGCCGTCCGGGAGCGGCGCTGTCCGTCGTGACGCGCAGCATCACGACGCACCCTTCGCCGGGGGCGAGCGGCACGGCGGACGGGAAGCCTACGACCTGGCCGGGGTTCGCAAGATACCTCCGCGCGAAGTTCGGCGCGGGCAGGGCCCCGGCGCGGAAGAATGGAAGAACCTCAAGCCGCTGCGGCCTTTGCTCGTATAACTTCGACTCGTCCGTGATGAGCAGGTCGATGATCTGCTTCTGCGTCAGCTTCTCCTTTGGCGCGGGCTTCTCCATGCGCACTACGCCGCCGACGAGCAGCTCCGCCGCGATCGCATTGTCGCCGAAGTCCGGCGCGGACAGCGCGACCGTAACGGCGTTTGTCGAGGTATTGGCGACGGCGAAGTAGCGCACTTCCGTCTCGTTTCGGGCGAGAAGGATTTCACTGTGAGGGCCGACCTTCTTGTCGGTTACGGCCGGGACAGCGCCCGCGCCATTCGATGCCGCTTCATCAACTTTGAACTTTGAACCTTGAACTTTGAACTTTTCTTTCGCGGCGGCAAGCGTGGGCTTCGCAATCGGACGAATCTCAATCCCGCCTTCCTCGCGCGGTTCGGACATCTTCAGCGCGTCGCCGGGATTGATTGGCGCGTATGCCTCCTGGTAGGTGTCTGACACCTCGCCCTCGCCCCAGACCAGCACCTCGTCGAGGTAGGTCACACCCTTGCCGGCCTGGACGGAGAGGCGCATGAAGCGCCCTTTCGCGCCGTCTACCCCAAAGCGCCCCATCCTGGCGGTGAGTTCAAATGAGCAGACCGCCGTCCAGTTCGTGCCGTCCTCGCCGGTCTCGACCACGCCATGCAGTCCGGGAGTGCGAGCGAACAAATCGACTTCCGAGAAAGCGCACGGACGCTTGAAGTCGAAGACGGCGGCAATCTGTCCGTCCCCGCCTTTGCCGACAGTGGAGTTCCAGTCGCCGAACATATTGGCGTCGATGAGGCGACGGCCCGACTTGTCGACCGGGTTCGTCGGCTTCCCGCCCTCCTCGTAGGAGTATGTAACGCCAGTGAAGACGCTACGCCCCCACCAGCCGGGATTGTCCGTGAGGAGCGCGCCCTTCGGTGCGCCGGCCTCGTCCCAGTCGCCACCCGACCAGAGGATCGGCTCGGCGGCAAAAGCCGCAGAACACAATGCACAATGCACAATGCACAATGCACAATGAAGAACGGTGGATGTGGCCCTGGGAATGTTCATTTCTGTCCCTGGCCCCTATTCTCAAAGAGGAACATTCCGCGGAAGATACCGCCGAAGCCGAAGGGATCGACGCACTTGCAGCGGACGACCATCCTGTTGCGCCCATGCTTCAGAAGACCCTTGGGGACGTCGCGAACCCAGGAGTATTCGGGTCGGCACCACCAGGCGTGGCTGGGCTGGTGGCACACGAAGACGCCGTTTAGCCAGACCCATGCCTCGTTGTTGATGCCGCCCGCGAAGAGGGACACCTTGTCGGCGTCGAACTTCCCCTTGACGTCGAAGTCCACCGCGTACCAGGCGTCGCCGATGAATGGCATGCAGTGCCTCTTGTCGCCGGAGACGCCCTGGAACTCAAGCGGATGGGCGATTTCGATGTCGTCCCAGCCGGAGATGTCGGTATCAGGGACGTACCACTGCGCGGCAGTCCCCTCCTGGACGGTATCGACGCGAAGCCTCCACTTGGCGGGGAGCGGCGTGATCATGCGTCCAAGCGGCCCTTCGGACAGCTTGGCAATGTGGCGGTACATCTCGCGCTTCCCGTGGAAGGTGAAGTTGCCGTTGAGCGGGTTGGAGGCGAGGCGCGAGACGTCCCACGCGCGGTGGTTCGGGAATATCCACGCCGGACAAATCCCGAGCATCTCGGCCTCGATTTCGGCCGCCCGCTCCGCGCAGTCGGCGGCGCGCGCGAAGTCGTAGTCGCGGTCGGCCACCTCTCGCATTTCGGCGAGGGCCTGGAGCTGCACGTACTGGAGACGCACCATCCGGACGCGGCTTGCCAGCGCCTCGTCGCCGCTCCCGACGGCGGCCGCCTCGGCCTCCTTGACGAAGGGCTCAAGCGAGGCGACAAGCGACGGGGTGAATATCTCGTGGAGGAACTCAGACTCGTGGCCGTTGACCGGCGCCGCGACGAGAGCCTTCTCCAGCGCGTCGTAGATCGCCTTGACAGGTCTGGCCGCCGGCCCGTAGAAGGTCGAGTAGAACTCGTCGATGATCGCCTCGTGGTCGGCGTCGGGCCGCCACATCAGCCGCGAACGCAGATAGGCGCCAAGGAGGTCGGTGCCCCAGCTGGGCCATCCCTCCCAGATGAAGCCCTCGACCTTGTTGGCGTGAAGCCACTTCACATTGCGCGCGTCGTTGCGGTAGAAAGGCAGCGGCAGCGCCAGGTTGATGAGGAAGCCCGGGTAGTATGGGCGGTAGGAGACGTGGTCGATGCGGCTCTTCCAGCTTCCAAGCAGCGAGCGGATCTGCCTGGACTCCCAGTTGTCCGGATCGTCGACGGGGCGCATGGGCGAATACTCGATGAAGGCGCAGCAGCCGACGACGTTGGGCTGCATCTTCCAGTAGGTCGGAGGCGGCATGACGCGCCCCGCGTAGATCGAGACGCCGATCGTTCGGTCAGGGAACTCGTCGCGGACGGCCTTCGCCACCTCGTCCATGAGCCTGTAGTATGCCCCGCTGATGCAGGGGATCAGCGTCGCGTCCTCCATGCTGACGACCTTGAGGTCGCCGTTCGCCCTGCGGCAGCCCTCGCAATGGCACAGCGGGAGGCCATCGGGCGGCGCGTAGCCGAAGAACTTGAGCGATGGGCTGGACCTGAAGGCTTTCTTGGCGTCCTCGGCGAGGAAGGCGACGACTTCCGGGTGGCTCATGCAGACCATGTCCGGCCTGCGGGTTCCGTCCTTGGCGAGCGCGAACCATTCGGGATGGTTCTCGGCGGTGATCCCCGCCTTGCGGAATGGCGTCATCAGCGTGCCGTCGGCCGGATTGCCGTAGATGGCGTGGTAGGATATGTAGCGGTTCCTGACATACCATCTGGCGATGTCGGCGTAGGCGTCTAAGCCGCGCGCGGCGTCCTTGAAGCCCGGCTTCCACCAGAACCCGTGCTTGAGGAAGGCCGGCTTGACGCGCTTGTCCAGGTCGCCGACGGATATGGTCGCCTTCTTCGGGACGACGGTGCCGAACTCGCCGGGGAAGTACCAGCGGCACCCCTGAGCGAAGAGGAAGTCGTAGACGGCGAAGAGAGAACCGGTGTACCAGCCGTCGAGCGGCTCGCCCTTCTTCCCCTTGTTCAGCTCCTCCAGCGAGTCGTTGCCGACGAGGACGAGGTCGTTCCCGACGCGTCGGACGACGTATTCCTCGAGTATTTCCTCAATAGACGACCTCTGCGCCAGCCCGAGGTCCATAGCCTCCGTCACTTGGTTCATGCCGATCAATATGCGCGGCCCCGAAACCTCGGCTCCCGGCATGGCGATGGGAAGTTCCGCGCCGCTCATGCGCTTCACGAAGAGCTGCAGTTCCTTCGCCGCAAGAGCGTAGGAAGGCGCCGTGTTCGTAGCGGCTACGATGGTCGCCTTCGGAACGCCGTTGTCAACGAGGACGAGGTCGGCGTTGGTTGCGGCGTTCGCGGCGAACGCCGCAACCAACGCAGTTGAAAGGTTGAAAAGTTGAAAAGTTGAATAGTTCATGGAGGTGAACTTTGAGTGGCTAGTCGTTGGTGGGTGGGGGCGGCAGTTTTGCCTTGCGCCAGCGCTGGACGCCTTCGCGCCAGGCTTCGAGGTTGCGGGTCGAAAGCGTCCTTCCCCATGCGCCGGGGTAGATCGAGACCGCGAGGTCTTCGTTGTCGATGTAGAGGTCGTCGTATGGCGCGCCCGTCGCCAGCGTGAAGTTCGCGAAGCCGTCGCGCCCCTCACGGATCGCGGCGTCCGCAAGGCCGAGGATATCCCAGCAGGCCTGCGCCCGCTTTTCCGTGGAGCCGATGTCAAGCGTGTGGTAGAGGAGCTTGATCCTGCCCGTCTCAAGCAGCTTTTCATAGTAGCGCGGGAATGTCTTTTTACTGCCGAACTGCCAGAGGAACGGACACGCCACGTCCCAATATTCCATCATCTTGAAGTAGAGGTCGCCGTGTTCAGGACGGACTACGCCGTCGCCAAGGTTGCACCAGATCTGCTGGCGCTCGTCCACGCCCTTGATGGTCTCCGCCATGGATATCCATCGGGGAATATGCTCGGTGTGCGGCTCGTCGATCAGGTACCAGCAGTAATCCTCCGGCCTCTGGCCGAGACGCTCCGCCCGCTCGATCACGCGGCGCACCTCGTTGCTACCCGCCGCGTCCGAGCTGATTTTCCCATGCCATATCCCGACGAGCAGCTTGATTCCGTATTCGTCCATGACGCGACGCGAGAGCCCCATGTACCTGATTGCGTTGAGGCCGTATTCCCTGTATGTCTCCCAGCAGCTTTTCCGGGGATATGGACTTGAGTAGCCGTAGCTTATCGGAATCGGAGCTTTGGAAATCGAGCATTCCACCTTCAGTCGCCAGGCGACCGCCTTGTCCGCGAAGCGGAGCATGACGGAGTGTTCCCCTTCTGCCGCGCCGCGGCAGTTCACCGTCAGCCAGAGCGCCGTGTTCTGATGCGGCGGGCAGACGACGTCCTTCCGCTTCAGCAGTATCTGCGGACTCCAGAATCCCGCGCTTGTCACGGTGTAGGCGACGAGCCGCACTTCGGTCGGCAATTCTGATTCGACAACAGGCTCGATGACCCTGGCCTCGTCCGAATTGTTGCGGACGAGGAGAAGAAGCGACTTCATCTCGCCCTCCATCGCCGAGGCCGCGAGTTCGGTCAATCCGATCTTCTCCTCCGCCAGCGGCGTCCAGACGGCGGCGCCGCCGCGCTCCTGACGCCAGCCGGACGACGGCGGCGAGAAGCGCGTGAAAGGCGCGAATGGACTCTGCGACCAGAAGGCAAGGTCGCCGTCACCGACTTTGTCGGGGACGGTCGCGCCGAGGTCGTTGGTCTTCTGCGCGCGCACCTCGCGGACGCGGCCTATGAGATTGCTGTCCTCGTCGAAATAGTTTAGCGACGCGAGGTAGCCCCAGACGTAGTCCGAGTACTCGGCGTCACAAAGCTTGTCGAAAAGTGCGTCGCGCCAGCGGCGCCACCAGTTGCGAAGGGCGGGCGAGGCCTTGGTTTCACGGCGGGGACGCAGGGAGAAAAGCGGATTCCGCGAATCGGGCGAGGCGGGCAGGACGCCGTGGCTGATTCCGGCGTCTTTGGATGGTGCGGATCCATCTGGCATCGGCAGGGCGCCGACAACGGCGGGGTCGAGCATCGGGTCGGTGGTCAGAAGGATGTCCGAAACGACCGCGCCGGGCTGGCTCGGATAGATGCCGGACGAGAACGTGACGCGGTGGCGGCCCGGTTCGAGGTGCGCAAGCCTGTGGCTGCCCTCCCAGGCCCATCCGTCAGGCGGGTAGGGCGTCGAGCGGATGTCGGGGATCGGGTCGCACGGACGATATGGGTGCGGGGGCGTCCGGGCGAAGGTCTGCGCAAGCGCGGACGTGAACACTTCAAGGCCGTCGTCGGCCGGACTTCCCGAAGGTGCGCTGGAAACCGAGACATTGAAAGTGCCGGACTTGTCCGTGCCGGGACGCCAGTAGCGGCACCAGAGGCGGTAGTCGCCCTCTTCAGCGACGTCGAACTCGAAGGAGGCCGACGAGCCGGTGTGGTAATGGAACGGCGGCCCCTTGAGCGCCACGCATCCCGCGCCCTTGACGAAGTTCGTATTGCACCAGATGGCCTGGTTGGCGGAAAGCGCCACTTCGGCCAGCCGCGCACGGATGAAGGGGTATTCGACGGGGACGGCTTCGCCGCTTTCCGCCTCTAGTCGCGGCGGCGGATTCGTCTCCGCCCAGTCTAGGAAGTGGCCGATGAAGGCACGATCCTGCGAGAGGCTTTCCCATGAGAGCGAATCGGGTTCGTCGTCGTCGAGATTCGGTGTTGGCGCGGATGTGGGGTTCCCTGCAACAAGGCGTGGCTTGGTTCTTGCTGGCGCGGAAGGCGCGAGGCAGCCCTTGGGAATCGCGGCGAATACGCCGTTGGTGACGATTCCCATAAAGAACCGGTCTTCCCGCCAGCTTGTGATGAAGTAGGCACGGATGCGGATTGCCTCGCCAGCCGCCATCTCAATCGGTTCCGTAGCAAGCGCCTTTTCCGGGGCCGTCTTCCCCTTACGATCCGTGTTGGACGGCATTCCGGCGACTTCCGTCGCCTTGAGCGCGAGCTCGTCGAGCGAGCCGTCTGGTCGTACCGTAAAGAGGCGGAGTTTGCCACACTGCGGCACAGCGAGGCGGAACTCTCCCGCCTCGGGAATCGTCAGCGTTGCGTCGAGAATCGCGCCGCAGCACCGTGAAAAGCCCTTCGTCCGCGAGAGCGTCCAGGGATCGCGGAACCTGAAGTCGGGGAGCGTCACGGCGATGTCCGCCGCCACGCCATCCCTGTCGAAAGCCTCCAACGCCTTCAGCGACGTCGGGAAGAGGTTGCGATAGAAGCGCATCGCGACGCCGTTTTCTGCCGCCATGGCGGCAGAAAACGGCGCAATGCACAATGCGGAACACAGAATGCGGAATGAATAAGGGGCATTCTGCATTACAGCTCGCCGTCGTCATTGTCGCCAATCCAGATGCAAAGGCGCCCCCCGTTATCGACATACGTGTCGGTGAAGCCACGCATCTTTTTCGTACGGGCGCTATCGGTAACGCTACCATAAGCTGTGTTTGCGCTTCCGCCGCGCCCCACGCAATAGTTCTTCTCCGTGGCGGCCGTTGAAGTGGTTCCGACGGGGTCGATGCCGCCGGGAGGCGAGTCCGACCAGCGGTCAAGGCAAAGCTCAAGGGCGTTGCCGAGCATGTCATAGAGGCCGAATGCGTTTGGCAGATAGGTGCCGACAGCCGCCGTGCAGTCCGAAAGGTCGCTGTTTCTGGTGGAGGCATTGTTGCCGTAATTGACGTCAGGCCTGTTGCGGTAGCGCGCGCGGCAGAGCTTCGCATGTAGTGAACTTGTCGTACTGTCGCTGGTGCCGCCGTACAGAACGGTGGTGGTTCCGGCGCGGCAGGCATATTCCCACATCGCTTCGGTCGGCAGGTCGATCCTCAGCCCCGTCGCCTTCTGCATATTGCCCGCAAGGCAGGTGTAGTTCTGGCAGTCCGTGTGCGTCTTGTTGTCCGGCCACGTTCCGCTTCCGCGCAGGGTTTCTATTGAAAGCCTCGTGGCAGGGCGCTTCGCCGTGTAGAGGGCATTCGTCTCCCAGCTCGTGCGGGTGTAGAACTTGGCCTGCTGGCTTTGCGTGACCTCGAACACGCCGATGTAGAAGTCCTTCGTGAAGGTGACGACCTTGTTTGTGTTGCTCTGGAAGTTGAACGACTTCCCGGCGGCGGGGATGCGGCGGAAGACCATCTTGTCGGTCTTGTACACGTCGTTGGTTACGCCCCTCCAAATCAGGACATCGGGAAGCGAGGTTGTGAAGGTGGAATAGATGTCGGAGTAGGATGTGACGAAATCCTGGTACGTGCCGTTGTAGAAGTCCTTCCGCTTGACGTTCGTGATGGTGTAGGGCGGGTCGAGGTCGACGATCTTGTACAGAACGTCTTCCATTGCGTCCGAAAGCAAAAGCCGGACCCTGAAATTGCCAAGCGCGACCTCGGAGGTTCCGAACGCCGCGACAGGGTCTATCATGAACGATCCCACAGGCGATGTGATCAAGTTGAGACGGCCGGTAATCGCGGACGCAAGCGCGGCGGAGTCAAGCTCCGTGTCGCCGTTGAAGGCGCGGACCGAGATGTTTACGGGGTGCGACGCATCTACGCCGGAGAGGGCGTACTCCACCTTCACATCGGTCGACCACGGCCATTGCTGGCGAACGATCACGCGCTCGACCTGCGGGTCGGCGAAGAGCGCGGCGGGGGTGAGTAGGAGGGCGAGCATTGCTGGCTTGTTCATGATATTGTTCCTTTCGTTAAGATTTTGAATTCGGGAGAATGATTTTACCGTAGAATCAGGAAGAAACCCGTAGCGGCGCCTTTAAGCACCGCTGTCCAGGAATCTTCGCCCACGAGCCCTGAAAGAGCAGCAGAAATATTGCTCTTGAGCTTGAGGGCATACCAACCCTGAGCACCGTCGAGGCCGGTATCGGTAGATGTTCCGTTTATCTCAAATGATGTCATGCCGTAGGGAATCGGAATGGCGACTTGTCCTTTCACCTTCTCCCATGCGCTGCCAGACGCCGGTGCAAGACACCGCGTCTGACCTTCTCCATCGCCAAGACCTGCTATCTGCCCCAGCTTCGCCGTCCGCACAGTGCCGTCGTTGAACGTCAAGGTAAAATCGTAAACGTCCTCTGTGGCAGGGTCGTTTTCAGGCATCACTGCTTCAGGCAATGCAACCGTCACTGATGATGACGTTATGTCATTGATCGTCTGGGAGTAGTTGAACGCGCCCGTAACGGTCAAGGTCGCAGAAGACGCGCCGACCGGAAACTCCACAGGCAACGTCATCGTTGAGTTTGTGGCAGTGTGCCAAAACGAACTCGTCTCTGGGCGCAAATACACAAGCGCCGGATCGCTCGTGTCACCATCCGCAAGCGCCGTCATCGACGCGAAAAGCGCACTTAGGCAAACTACAACGGAGCGCAGACGCAACGCGCCGCGACCGAGGTTTGCGACACCTCTTGTTTCCATAGGCATTCCTCCTTTTGCGAATTATTTGCAGACAGTATACCACACCTCGCCGCAAAGCGCAATAGGAAAAATGTAGTTTTTATAGTTTATAAGACCGGTGACGGAGTTGCAGGGTGACTTGTAAAGGGGATGGGTCAGCAAAAACTCCTTAAGCCGCTTTGGCCAGACGTGAATCGTAAGCATACGCAGTCTCTCCGTTTAGTGATTCCCTGTGGATTGTGTTGAT
>Ga0310696_10007310_pt1 | contig 12989 bp, 5 predicted proteins | sample AusTroGonzalo_MG_4_FD_203885 | JGI IMG/M metagenome (GOLD analysis project Ga0310696, IMG submission 203885) | Bovine rumen microbial communities from tropical cattle in Woodstock, Queensland, Australia - Gonzalo_02 (v2) (version 2) | ecosystem: Host-associated > Mammals > Digestive system >... | reverse complement strand
ATGGTCGGCCTGCACATTATGAAACGTATAGGTTTTTCCCACTCCGAAGACGGTAACAATATCGGAGGTCACGTCCACACCGTCGGCGAGTGCCTGCGCTATCTGCATTCCTTCGGGAGGAGTGATCACAAAACGCTGATTCCCATTTGGGATCACATCCACCACACCACTTGGCGAAATGGTACTGTCCTCATTCAATACGGTAATATGATAAAGGTTGCTGTATTCGCCAAAGGTGACGGTGATGCAGTCGTGGTTGTTGGTCAGGTCGGCATCGTTCCATCCCGAAGCCGCCGAGACCTCATAGCAGAAAGTATGGCTTGTGCCACAATAACCCTGACTGAACAAATCCTGAGCGGAAAGTTCCGAGACCTGCAGCCACACGCCATGCCCCGACTCCAGCGTCTGGGTGGAGAGCTGATGGGTGGACACCTGAACATCGTCCATATAACCGGTCACTGTGGTGGCACCAGTGTAGTCGAGGGTGGCCTGCGCCGAACTCTCGTTTCGGACGACGATGACAGGACGGAAAGGCTGGCCTGCCGGGACATTCATCGAAGTGATGTCATCCTGATCCGTACCGTTATTGATGAAACGCACACTCAGGTCGATGAAAGTCTCCTCCACGCCATCTGTCACTAAACCGGCAATGTTCCAGTTGGTTACGCTTGTGTTGCTAAAAAAGTCGGATGGGACACCCCATTCCCCATCATAGCCCATCAGATTGCCTTTGTCTGTAACTGCCGTACCGTCATCGTACGACATGGCATAGCCGGAATAGGCCGTCACATACACGCCAATCCAGAGTTCCTCTGAAGCATTGATGGTAAGGGGGGAATTAAGGGTAACTGTTTTCCATGAGCCGTAGGTGATGTCGGTCACCACCTGCGAACGCACCTGCGTGCCGGGATCATTAAGGAGTGGGTATCCATAATAGTCGCCACCGGTATAGACCACCACCGAGTAGGAGGCTGAGGTGGGTTCCGATGAAACGCTGGAAGGCAGGAAGCGTATTTTTGTCAGCTGCTGCCCGTTATACGGGGAAAGGTCCGATGGCGTGAACCGCTGCATGGCGTAATACTGGGTCGTGCCGTCGAACCCTATCATGTGGTAGCTACTGGTGTTGTTCGACCACGTCAGCCAATGGGAGGCACGATCCTGCTCCGAATCTGGGGCAACGGAACTGACTGGCGGTAAAAGTTGCGCGACGGCGATGCCCATCAGGCAAACTATCATGCTAAAAAGAGATACTATTTTCTTCATAACAAATAAATTTGGGGGCAAAAATACAAAAATTACATGTTATTAATCAATGTATTTTCAAGTAGAAGAAAAATCAGTTTGAAAATTTCCTACTCTTCCGGACCGGCCTCCTTATGGACACGCAGGATGGGGATATAGTCGCTGCGGAACACCTTGCGCTGGCTGTAAAGCAGAATGGCAGCAAGGAGCGCACCCGCCACATCGGAAAGCGTACCGGCCACCCATACTCCCGTAAGCCCTTCGTATCCAAGTTCTCCCATCAGAACAGGCAGAATATAGCAGAACGGGATGAGGAAGATAATCTGGCGGGAAAGGCTGGTCAGGATGGCGATCCATGGTTTGTCAATGGACTGGAAGAAGTTGGAGTTGGTGATGGTGAAGCCGATGAGCGGGAACATCACGATGAGAAAGCGGGTGGCGGGGGTGGCAATGCGGATGAGGTCGGCATCGGAGGTGAAGGCCCGCACCAGCACCTGCGGGATGCTGCACGCGAGGATGCTCCCCACCAGACCGATGAGCACACAGATTTTCATCGTAAGAAAATAGACCTCCCGCAGCCGCAAGGGGTGTCCGGCGCCGTAATTATAGCCGGCAATCGGCTGCATCCCCTGACACACGCCGAGAATCAGCAGCACAAGGAAGGCGCCGAACGTGTTGACGATTCCGTACGCGCCCACAGCCAAGTCACCGCCATAACGCAACAGCTGCGAGTTGAGGATGGCCACTACGCCCGCCGCCGCCACATTCATCAGGAACGGACTCATACCGATGAGGGTGATGTTCTTGAAAATGTACCCTTTTGGTTTCCACGAGTGGGCACGGAAACGGATGAACGAATGGGGACTGACAAAGTGCAGCACCGAAACCAGCGACGAAACCGCCATAGAGATGGTGGTGGCCCACGCAGCACCGGCAATGCCCCAGTCGAACCAGAAGATAAAAATGGGGTCGAGGATGATGTTCAGCACCGCGCCACCCGCCAGGATGAACATCGACTTGGTGGGATAACCAGAGGCGCGGATAAGGCCTGTGAGGTTGAAAGTGACCGTGGTGAGGAACATACCCGGCAGCACAATCAGCATGTACTCACGGGCATAGCTGACGGTTTCGTCGGTAGCACCGAATTTCATCAGGATCTGATCCATGAACAGATAACCCGCCGTCGTGAAGAGACAACCGAGGATAAGGGTGAAGACGGTGCTGTTGCCCAGAATCTTCTCCGCCCAACGGACATCCTTGCGGCCCAGCACAATCGACATCCGCGCCGACGAGCCAACCCCGATAAGCGAGCCGAAAGCGTGGACCACGTTCATCACCGGCATGGTGATGGCAAGGCCGGCAATGGCCAGCGGCCCGACCCCGTGCCCGATGAACATACGGTCGGCGATGTTATAGACCGAAGCGATAATCTGGCTTATCACCGCCGGCAAAGCATATATCCACAGAAGTTGCGGAATAGGCCGAGTCTCAAGCTCTTTTGTATTATCCAAACCTATTGTCTTTTAATATTTTACAAAAATATAAAATCCAAAAATGAAAGTTGCAAAAGTACGCCAAAAATCCAAAAAAATCTTGTACCTTTGCCGACTTTTTTGTATAAACGACCGAATATGATCACACACATCAGAGGCTCCCTCGTAGAAAAGAATCCGGCATACGTCGTCATCGAGACGGCGGGCGGCGTCGGTTACTATATACATATATCCTTAACCACTTTTTCGCAAATCAAGGATGAAAAAGAGCTGAAGCTTTTCACCCACTACGTGGTGAAGGAGGACGCGCACACCTTATACGGCTTCTATGAGGAGTCGGAGCGCACGCTGTTCCGCCTGCTGATATCGGTGAACGGCATCGGGCCGAACACCGCCTGCCTCATCCTTTCGGCGCTCAGCGTGCAGGATGTGGTGAACGCCATTTCATCCGAAGATGTCAGAACCATCCAGTCTGTCAAGGGGATAGGGGCAAAAACAGCCCAACGTGTCATCATCGAGCTGAAGGACAAATTGGCCAAAGCCTCCTTCAGTGCGACAGAGAATTTTTCAACAGCTTACAATAATAATAGAGTGGAAGCGTTATCTGCTTTGGTTGCGCTGGGTTTTGCCAAAAATCCAGCTGAAAAGGTATTGGATAAGATTTTGAAGGAAGATGCGACCGCAACCGTAGAAGAATTAATCAAAAAAGCTTTGAAGCTGTTGTAAACAAATAAGATACATCTAACAGTGACTTTTGGAAATAACGCGAGGAAATACCTCATCACGATAGCGGCGGCCTTTGCAGTGTGTTCCCTTATCTGGGCGATGCCCACTCCGCGAACCTCCATGCCGGCACATTATTTTGAGGAAGAGACCGAAGAGACGGAGCTTGACCCTTCCTTTATCACCACAGAGGATGATCCAGTGGTGGTGGCACATACATTTGCCGCCGACTCAGTCCTTGCCATCCGGCACGAGATTCCTATCGACCCGCCCGACACAGGGTTGCGTGTACCGCTTCCGGAATACGACAACAACCCGCTGGACGACAATCAGTTCTACAGTCCTTTCCATCTGAATACGCCTCCCGCACTCCATACCAACATCTACTACGATTCCACCACCAACACCTACCAGTTCCAGAATATGATCGGAAGCACGCCTTACGGGCCGGCCTCCGACATGAGCATTGAGGAGTACATCGACTACGACATGAAGCAGTCGATCAGGAACTACTGGAGGGACAAGGGCGCGTCCTACACTTCGCACGGCAACCGGCGCGGCGGCGGCATCATCCCGCAGATCCACGTCGGCGGCGACATCTTCGAGAGCATCTTCGGCAGCAACACCATCGACATCCGCCCCTCCGGCAACGTCGAGCTGATTTTCGGCGTGCTACACAACCGCAACGACAACCCGTCACTTCCCGTGAAGCAGAGAAAGGTGACGCAGTTCAACTTCGACGAGAACATCCAGCTGAACGCCCTCGCCAAAATCGGTGACAAGATTGAGTTCAACCTCAACTACAACACCGAGGCCATGTTCGACTTCGAGAACAAGATGAAACTCAAGTTCGAAGGCAAGGAGGATGACATCCTGCAGCTCATTGAGTTCGGTGATGTCACACTGCCGCTGAACAGCACCCTCATCTCCGGCAGCCAGAGCCTTTTCGGCGGCAAGCTGCAACTGAAGTTCGGCAAATTGATGGTGACGATGGTCGCATCCCAGAAAAAAGCTGAATCACAAACAATTACCGTAAGCGGCGGCGCACAGACCAACGACTTCTATTTTAAAGCTGATGAATACGAAGAGAACCGCCACTACTTCCTTGGCCAGTTCTTCCGTGACCATTACAACCAGTATCTGAGCACGTTGCCGTTAGTCAGCTCCCCCATTGTCATTTCCAAGATTGAGGTATGGCGCACCACCATCGGTTCGGCGACGCAGGAAAACCGTAACATCGTTGCTTTCACCGACTTGGGAGAAAGTAACCCGCAGTTTGCCGGCTTCGCGCCCACACCCGGCGTATATTTTCCCTGCGACTCCGCCAACAACCTGACGAGCGTCATTGACACGTCGCTCTACCGCGACCTGAGTTCGGTGAACAACAACCTCCGCGCTCGCGGCCTCACCTCCGGCGTGGACTACGAGAAGGTGGAAAGCGCACGCCTACTCTCCCCCTCCGAATACACCTTCAACGCCCAGCTGGGTTTCATCTCCCTGAACACCGCCCTCACCGCCGACCAAGTGCTGGCCGTCGCCTTCCAGTACACCATCATCGGTGATGACCACATCTATCAGGTAGGTGAATTCTCCACAGAAGTGAGCGCCCCCGACTGTATTCGCGTCAAATTATTGAAGAGCACCACATTAGATACGAAATCCCCTCTTTGGGACTTGATGATGAAGAACGTGTACAGCCTTGGTGCCTATCAGGTTTCCTCCGAAGACTTCATCCTCAACATCCTTTATACAGGCGATGACGAAGGCGTGCCCAACGGCTTCTTCAACCTCGGTCCGCAAAAGGGCATCCCGCTCATCCGCCTGATGGGTCTCGACAGCTTGAACAAGCAGCAGGATCCCTATCCGGACGGCATTTTCGACTTCTTGGACAATGCCGCCACGCACGGAGGTACCATCAACTCCTCCAACGGTAAGATCTACTTCCCCACCGTCGAGCCTTTCGGAAAGGACTTGCGGGCCAAGCTCACCGACCCGGCCATTGCCGACCGTTACGCCTTCGACACCTTGTACCGCACGACAAAGACCATTGCACAGCAATACACCTCCAAGAACAAATACTACTTGGAAGGCAGCTACAAATCGAGCTATGGTTCAGAGATTTACCTCAATGCGATGAATATTCCCGAAGGGTCCGTCAAAGTGACCGCTGGCGGTATCACCTTGCAGGAGAACGTCGATTATACTGTTAATTACAGTATGGGAACGGTGAGCATCACCAACCAGGGCGTGCTCAATTCAGGAACTCCCATCAACATCTCCCTTGAAAACCAGTCCTCCGTCTCCACGAAGGACCAGCGGATGTTCGGCTTGAACATGGACTACACCTTCTCGGAGAATTTCAACATCGGAGCTACGTTGTTGAACCTGAGCGAGCGGCCTCTCACACAGAAAGTCAACTACGGCGAGGAACCCATCAACAACGTCATTTGGGGAATGAACCTCAATTACAAGACAAAGATGCCGTGGGTGACGAAAGCGGTCAACGTGTTAAGTTTCCACAGCACCACCACCGAGTCCAACCTCCAGTTAGAGGGTGAATTCGCGCATTTCATCCCCGGACATTCCCGCGCCATCGGCAAGGAAGGGACAACCTACATCGACGACTTTGAGGCGACGAAGTCCACCACGGACCTCCGTTCCTTCTACAAGTGGACCTTGGCCTCCACCCCGCAGGCACAGATACAGATGTTCCCGGAGGCGAACGTTTCCGACAACGACCCCGTCCGCAAGCAGTTGGCTTACGGCTACAACCGCGCTAAATTCTGCTGGTACATCATCGACCCGATTTTCTACCGTAACAATAACGCCACCCCGTCGAACATCACGGCAGAAGACCAGTCGGCCCCCTACGCCCGTGAGGTTTACGAAACCGAGCTTTTCCCCTACAAGGAGAGCGCGACCACGCAGCCGACCAATATTTCCGTATTCAACCTTGCTTTCTATCCGTCAGAAAGAGGCCCCTACAACTACGATGTCAACGGTGCAGAGGGTTATTCCGCAGGTGTGGATGAAGAAGGTCTCTTGAACGACCCGGCCTCCCGTTGGGGCGGTATCATGCGTGAAATGGACAACTCCGACTTCGAATCGGCGAATTACGAGTACATCGAATTCTGGATGATGGACCCGTTCATTGAAAACCCCAACCACTCCGGCGGTAAGCTCTATTTCAACCTCGGTGACATTTCGGAAGACATTTTGAAGGATGGCAAGAAGTTCTTCGAGAACGGACTTCCCGTGGACGGAAGCGACGAAAATGTGGAGTTCACCGTATGGGGCCGCGTCCCAACCACGCAGATGATTGTGACGGCATTCGACAACAATAACGACGCCCGACAACATCAGGATGTCGGTTTCGACGGACTGCCCGACTCCCGCGAACAAAGCTACTTTGTCGATAACTACCTCGACCCGCTGCGCAACCAGTTCGGCGAAACATCGGGAGCTTTCCTGAAAGCGCTCGCTGACCCGTCAACCGACAACTACCACTACTTCCGTGGCAGCGACTACGACCAACTGGATGTGAAGATCCTTGACCGTTACAAACAATACAATAACGCTGAAGGCAACTCCCCCACCGACTCACAGAGTCCGGAAAGCTATCCGACGACAGGAACGAATATTCCGAACATGGAGGATGTCAACAACGACAACACCCTGAGCGAGGACGAGAAGTACTACCAGTACGTCATCGACCTCCGTCCCGACCGGATGAACGTGGGTGAGAACTATATCAACGACGTTTACGACGCTGTGCCGGAGCCGCTGCCGAACGGCTCTCGTCCCACCACCAGATGGTATCAGTTCAAGATTCCGATCAAGCATCCTGACAAGGTGGTCGGCAACATCAGCGGTTTCAATTCCATCCGCTTCATGCGTCTGTTCATGCGCGAGTTCAGCGAGCCCATCATCTGCCGTCTGGCCACGTTTGAGCTGGTCCGCAGCGACTGGCGCACCTACGCCCTCGACCTCCTGGAAGACGGTGACTACCTGCCGGCACAGGGCGGTGGCGAAACCGCGTTCGATGTCTCCTCATTGAGCTATGAAGAAAACGGCAACCGCTACCCCATCCCATACGTGCTGCCTCCGGGTATTGAACGCGAACAGGGATTCGGAAGCATCACCAACTACCACGAGAATGAGCAGACCCTGACCATGAAAGTGCAGAATCTGGTGGACGGTGACGCACGCGCCATTTACAAGACCACGGCTTACGACCTCCGCAAGTTCAAGAGACTCAAAATGTTCGTCCATGCGGAAAAGGTCAATCAGGAAGACAACATTAAAGCCGGTGACGTGAAGGTCTTCATCCGTCTCGGTTCCGACTTCACCGACAACTACTACGAATATGAGATGCCGTTGGAGCTCACCCCGTGGTTCTGCGGCAAGGACAGCACCGCCATCTGGCCCGTGAACAACCGTATGGAGATTGTGCTTGACTCGCTCGTTGCCGTCAAGCAACGCAGGAACATCGAAGCTCGCGCCGGCCATGTCTCCTACAGCGAGCCCTACCCCGCACGCGGCCTCACACCCGCCAACGAACCCGTCATCACCGTGGTCGGTAACCCGAACCTTGCGGACGTAGCCACCATCATGATCGGTATCCGCAACCCCAAGAAACGGACATTGAACGACGGTGACGACATGCTCAGCAAGTCGGTGGAAGTGTGGGTGAACGAGCTGCGCCTGTGCGACTTCGACAACAAGCAGGGGTTCGCCGCTCTCGGACGTATGCGCCTGAACCTCGCCGACGTGGGCGACATCACCCTGTCGGGAACCTACTCCACCCCGGGCTTCGGAAGCCTCGACCAGTCGGTGACGGAAACCCAGCAGGAGACCCGCTACACTATCGACTTCGCCACCAACCTCGAAGCCGGTAAGACCCTCTTCCCCGAAAAGTGGAACATCCGCATCCCTCTCCATTACGACCTTTCCCAGAGTGTCTCCATCCCCGAATACAACCCGCTGAACCCTGACGTGAAGCTGAAAGAGGATTTGCGGACATACGAGACTTTCCAAGAACGCGACTCCATCCGGCACATGGTCACCGACTACGTGCGCCGCCAGAACGTCAACCTGATGAACGTCCGCAAGGAACGTAACTTCGACGGCCCCATCAAGATCCGTCCGTGGGACATCGAGAACTTCGACTTCTCCTACGCTTACTCCGAGACAAAAATCCGCAACGTGGATGTGGAGTTCGACAACGAATTGTCACATCAGGGAGAGCTCGGCTACTCCTTCAACTACAATCCGAAGAACATCCGTCCGTTGGCAAACCAGAAATGGCTTAAGTCCAAATGGTTACAACTTATCCGTGATTTCAACTTCTACCCGATGCCCAAGATGTTCACCTTCCGTGGCACCGTACTCCGCGAGTTCAACGAATTCAAGTACCGTCCGAAGAGCAAGGGTAACATCATCATCGACACCAGCTATGTCAAGCGTTTTGACGTCACCCGCAACTACGCCCTCCGTTGGGACATCTCGCAAGGTTTGAAGTTCGAGTACACGGCCAACGCCGCCGCCCGTCTTGACGAGCCTCAGGGCTTGATCGACACCCGCGCGGAGAAAGACTCCATCTGGCGCTGCTTCGGCAAAGGCGGCCGTATCAACACCTTCCAACAGCGCTTCGACGCTTCGTGGCAGGTGCCTATCAACAAGATTCCGCTCTTCAGCTGGATTACCGCCTCTGCACGCTACAGTTCCACCTACGACTTCACCTCATCGTCACTGTCGCTGAGCTACCTCGGCAATACGATTGCCAACTCCCAGACCTTACAGTTGAACGGCAATGTCAATTTCGTAAACCTCTATAACAAAGTTCCTTATCTCAAAAAAGTAAACCAAGGGAACAATAAAAAACCTCAAGGAAAGATGACCGCTGGCAAGTCGAAAGCGGCCGCAGCAGATGAGGACGAAGACAAAGACAAGGGCAAAGGAAAAGGCAAGGGTAAGGACAAGAATGCCAAGGATTCACTGAAAGAAAAGCCCAACTACGGCAAAATCATCGGTGACGGCATCCTTCGCTTCCTGATGCTGCTCCGCAACGCCTCCTTGAGCTACAGCCAGGGCAACGGCATCATAATGCCCGGTTATATGTATTCCCCCAACATGCTGGGCCTCAACTTCAAGAACGCTTCCCCGGGATTCCTTTTCGTCTTCGGTGGTCAGACCGACATCCGCCATATCGCCTCCGAGCGCGACTGGCTTACGAAGGACACCCTGATGAACTATCCCTATCAGGAGAGCCACAACCGCGTCATCAACTTCCGTGCCACCGTCGAACCGTTCAAGGATTTCCGCATTGACGTGACCGCCACCCGCAATGAGACTTCAACCTATACGGAATATTACCGTGCCGACGGAGAGGGCGTTTTCCACACCTACTCACCGAAGACCACAGGAAACTACTCCATCACCCAGTTTGCATTGGGTAGCTTCTTCCGAGACGGCAACGAGCTCTTTGAAGAGTTCAAGGATATGCGTCTCCTGCTGTCCGGCCGCCTGTCAGAACTCAACCCCAACTCGGGCGGCGTCATCGATGACACCACCGGCTATTACGTGGGCTACGGCCGCCTCTCACAGGAGGTGCTTACGGCCGCATTCCTCAGCACCTACGCAGGCAAGAACCCGAACAAGGTGATTGTCGGCTCCCCGTTCCCGAAGCTCCCGCTGCCCAACTGGCGCCTCAACTACACCGGCTTCACCAAGATTAAAGGGGTCAACAAATACTTCCAGAGCCTGTCGCTGACACACGCCTACACCTGCACCTACAACGTCGGCAGCTACACCTCCAACCTCTACTACTCCGAGGACGCCAACGGAAACGCCAACAGATTCGACCCGCTCGGAAACTTCGTGCCGAGATACGACATCGCCCAAATCACCGTCAGCGAAGCCCTCAACCCGCTCATCGGCTTCGATATGACCTTGAAGAACAGCATGATGATCAAGGTGGAATTCAAGCGGAGCCGCAACACCTCCCTCAGCTTCGCCAACAACCAGATTACCGAAACCACCTCCAATGAACTGGCCGTCGGTGCCGGTTACCGAATCAAGGATATTACCATCGGTTTCATCTTCTCTGGCATGAAACGTCAGATAACCAGCGATTTGAACCTCAGCATTGCCTTCGCTTTGAAAGACAATCGCACCGTATTGCGGAAGATTGCGGAAGAGATCAACCAGGTTTCCGCCGGCTCCCTCTCCATGACCATCAACTTCTCCGCCGACTATCAGCTGAGCAAGATGGTGGGCCTCACCCTCTACTACGACCATATCATCAACCGTCCTTATATTTCACAGCAATATAACAATATGAACATTGAAGCTGGTTTGAAGGTGCGCTTGATGCTCACGCAATAGTCTATGTTTCAAAAAATTATAAAAAGTTGTGTAAATTTGGTTCAGCGATATCTTCCTGAACCATTTATTTTTGCCATCATCCTGACGATGCTGGCTGTGATATTGGCGATGCCCATCTGCCACCAGACACCCGTCGAAGTGATTGAGCACTGGGGAAACGGTGTTTGGGGGCTGCTGGCCTTTTCAATGCAGATGGCTTTGGTCTTGGTCTGCGGTTCCACGTTAGCCGCCGCGCCGGTAGTGAAGCGCGGCATCAGCGCCATCGCCACGCTTCCGAAAACTCCAGTGGGAGCTATCGCGCTCGTCACGTTCGTCTCCGCCCTCGCCTGCTGGCTCAACTGGGGCTTCGGCCTGATTGTCGGGGTCATCTTCGCCAAGGAGATCGCCCGCAAGCTGCAGGGGGTGGACTACCGTCTGCTCATTGCGTCGGCCTACAGCGGCTTTGTGGTGTGGCACGCCGGCCTGTCGGGCTCCATCCCCCTGACAATGGCCACGCCCGGCGACGCGCTGAAGAACGCCACCAACGGCATCCTGACCGAACCCGTCCCGCTAACCCAGACCGTCTTCGACTTCCACAACCTTGTGATGGTGGCAGTCATCATCATGGCCATCACTCTGGTGAACGCACTGATGCACCCCAAGAAGGAGCATGTGGTGACGGTGGCACCCGACCTGCTGAAGGAGGAAACGCCTGTCGCTCCGAAGCAGGCGGAAACACCGGCAGAGAAGTTGGAGAACAGCCGTATCCTCAGCTGGATAGTGGCAGCTCTCGGACTCTGTTTCATTGTGGTGAAGCTGGGCTTCCGGGGCGGCTCCGTTGACCTCAACACGGTGATTATGCTGTTCCTGTTCTTCGGCATCCTGCTGCACGGCACGCCGCTGGGTTATGTCCGTGCTTTCACGAAGGCCGCGACCGGAGCGGCGGGCATCCTGCTGCAATTCCCGTTCTATGCCGGCATTATGGGCATCATCACCGGGGTTGGCGAAAGCGGCATCTGCCTCGGCACCGTCATCAGCGACGCCTGCATTGCCATCTCCACCCCTGTCACCTACCCGTTGTTCACGTTCCTGTGCGCGGCCGTCCTCAACCTGTTCGTGCCGTCCGGAGGCGGGCACTGGGCCATCCAAGCACCTATCATGTTCGCTGCCGGTGCCGACCTCAACGTGGATCCGGGCCTCACCGGCATCGCCATCGCGTGGGGCGACGCGTGGACCAACCTCATCCAGCCCTTCTGGGCCATTCCCGCCCTCGCCATCGCCAAACTGAACGCAAAGGATATTATGGGATTCTGCCTCATAGACCTGATTGTCAGCGGGGCCATCATTTGTGCCGGACTCTTGATTTGGGCAATATAACCTATTTAGATGATGATGTCACGTAGACTTTCCCTCCCCTTTTCGCTGCTGCTGGCTGCCATGTTCCTGTTTGCCTCGTGCACGCCGAAGTCGCTGGCGGGGCAGAACGTATGCATTGAGGAGCACGACAGCATCATCGTCTATTACCCCGAATACACCTCGTTGGATTTAATTGGGAGCCAGCGGGTGCCGCACGGCGACGACATCCTGTACTGCTGTGGGGCGGCCTTCACGGCGAAGTGCCTGAAGCATTTCACGCACGACAACATCCGCTGCGGGCATGTCTGCCACGGCCATTTTCACAAGGGTTCGCCCGAGCCCATCTGCACGGGCACCTTCACCTTCTACAACGGGAAAGGGCACTTCGCCCGCGCCAACACTGCCGACCTCCACACCGCCGCCGACAGCAACGGGATGGGCTTCTGCCAAGTGCTGGTCATCCACAACGGCGAAGTGATTTACTCCGACACAGCCAAGAAAACGTTCTGGATACGAAAAGATTACGTCTTCCGGGCGTTGTGCGAAAAAGACGGGCGGCTCTGCATCGTGGAGTCAAAAGAGAAGGTGTTTTACGACACGTTCGTCCGATACTTGGTGGAGTACGGTGTGGACAACGCCATCAACCTCGACATGGGCGGCTGGAGCCACGCGTGGTACCTCAACAACGAAGGCGAGAAGGTGGAGACAAACAACGCCCCCACTCGCTACGCCACCAACTGGCTGGTGTTTCGGAAATGAGAATTGAAAATTCCATAGTTATGGCTATTACCGAAAAACGAAAAATCCTCC
>Ga0310696_10007305_pt1 | contig 12993 bp, 4 predicted proteins | sample AusTroGonzalo_MG_4_FD_203885 | JGI IMG/M metagenome (GOLD analysis project Ga0310696, IMG submission 203885) | Bovine rumen microbial communities from tropical cattle in Woodstock, Queensland, Australia - Gonzalo_02 (v2) (version 2) | ecosystem: Host-associated > Mammals > Digestive system >... | reverse complement strand
TAAAAAATCAGCCATCGTCCAAGCGTTGTCTCCCCTTTGGGCCACAAGGTTTCCTTCGTTATTCCATTCCCATCGTCCGTCAGGATCTATATAGAGAATAGGATTATTTCTGCAATATGTATAAGGAGACATATTCGGTTTGCCCTCAAACAACGGATCCCGTGAAATAAACACCGGCGGCTGGTAGTACCTCGCCTCATAGTAGTACATCCCCGTCTCCTCGTCCAACTCCTTGGCATTAAAACTGTACTTAGGCAACACAAAAGAACCAAAACTGCTATTGTGTTCATTCGTAATCTCACCGAAAGGAGCGTAGAGGAATCCCTGCACCACACTTGCATTACCGTCGGTTACGTAGCAGGTAGAACCAAGGTGGTTGGGGTGGTAGTAATAAATAGAGGAAGTATTTGGTATTAAGTTGTTTAAGCCAATAACAGGTAATTCAAACACAGGCTTGGGGTCGTCTGGGTCTTGCTCTTGGCCGGGTTCTAAAAATTCATATCCCGTTATTTCCACAATGTTTTTCCGTATTAAACTATCTTGCCAATCTTTTCTGTCCTGCAGTTCAGGGTCGTGGGTGTGTATTTGTAAGTTCTGGTCTCCCAGGCGTGAGGCTATGCGCTCGGTGCCGTTGTAGTAGTGTTTGGTGTAGTAGCCATTGTTATTAAAGTTCAGGTAGCTGTTGGGGTAGAACATGGCGTTGTGCATGTTAAATGTTACAGCTTCAAGTCTGCCGTTTACCCAGTTGGGGTTTAGGTCAAAGCTGTACTTGTAGGTTCTTGTAGTTCCTCCGTCGTAACCATAGAGTGCAAAGAAAAGCCTGTCGTAGCTGTACAGCCGCAGGTTGCCGTCCGCACCAAAGCGGTAGAGTTCCTCGGAGGGGGTGGGGGAGATGGTTATATGTCCTTTTTCGTTTCGCATTTGCGGTTTGTTTGGTTTTGCAAAGGTACTTGTTTTTGTTATATGATCGATGTCCGAATTTTGTGTCTGTTATAGAAAACACTCGTCTCTTTTAATAGTCTAATTCATCTTCAAAATATTTTTCAATAATATGATTTAACATTTCACTCGTTTTATATGTAACTCCTTCTATTTTGAGCACATTACCACTAAATAAAACCACTTTCATCTCTTTGTTCCTATATTTTATTGTAATTCGGTATTTACCCTTACTAATATAGAATTCTCTGCAGGATGAATTGATTAGTTTTAATAACTGTGAGATTTGGGACTGGTCTGTTATTTCAATTCTTGAGCCAGTGCTAATTTTCTCAATGGTAATACTTTCAACAGACGAATTGTCCACAAGAAGCGAAACGCAGCTTGTTAGCGACAAAAGAATCATTAAAAAACATATTTTTTTCATAATCGATCAAGTAATCTTTCTGCGATTTTTTGTTTTATTGGCCCTCGGGATACTGCCCTAATAAATCCTTTTTTCACTTTTTTCCCAGGGTCTTTTAGTATCGTTCCGTTTTTTAAAGTGGAAGCGGTTTTATAGACTTGGTTAGGGGTTGTTGCACTAATTTCTGAAGATAATTTTTCATCAACAGGCAATTGTCTTCCAACCATTGTTTCCAAGGCAGCTTCTATATAATCAGAACAATTAACTTTTAAGCCATTATACAACGGATTTGATTTTTTAAAATCATTTAAACCTTGTTGGATTCTAGTATCTAAATCATAACCAGTAGGAAACTGTATTAGTCCATCACAAGGACGATTATCTTCTCCACCTGATACATCTTCGTTTAATAATTGATCCAATGTTACTCTATCATTTTCTTCATATTGCGCAGGCACATCCACACTGAAATTATTTTTTCCCACATCTTCACCAGGCCAAAGATCTCGATACGTATAAGTCCCGTCAGGCACCATCCTGGTTTGACCATTAGCATCAGTTTCTTCACAGTAATTTGAAATGGCAATGCCTGCGTGTCCAATTCTCCCTTTATGACTTGCCCATATTACAATTATCACACTATCCCCGCTTGGGTCTATGTACTTGATGGGGTTGTTCATGCAGTAGCCGTAGGGTGACATAAAAGGATATTTTTCGAACAACCTATCCCTGCTCACAAACACCGGCGGTGCATAATACCTTGCTTCGTAATAATAGAAACCAGTTTCTTCATCTAACTCTTTTGCGTTAAAGCTGTACTTAGGCAGCACGTTATTGCCAAAGCTATTGTCATATTCGTTAGTTATCTCGCCAAACGGCGCGTACAAAAAGCCCTGCACCACGCTTGCATTCTCGTCAGTAACATAGCAGGTGCTACCTAAGTGGTTCGGGTGGTAGTAGTATATAGCGGAAGTATTTGGTATCAAGTTATTTAAACCAACTTGTGGCAGTTCAAAAATCGGTTTCGGGTCGTCTGGGTTTTGTTCCTCGCCAACGGGAAGGAAGTCGTAGCCTGTTATTTCGGTCACGTTCTTTCTTATCAAGCTGTCCTGCCAGTCCTTGCGGTCTTGTAGTTCGGGGGCGTGGGTGGCAATGGGCAGGTTTTGGTCGCCCAACCTGCTTGCAATGCGTTCCATGCCGTTGTAGTAATGCTTTGTGTAGTAGCCGTCATTATTAAAGTTAAGATAGCTATTCGGGTAGAACATGGCGTTGTGCGGGTTAAAGTTTACGCTTTCCAAACGGCCGTTCACCCAGTTGGGGTTTAGGTCAAAGCTGTACTTGTAGGTTCTTGTTGTGCCTGCGTCGTAGCCGTAGAGGGAGTAGAAAAGTCTGTCGTAGCTGTACAGCCGCAGGTTGCCGTCGGCGCCAAAGCGGTATAGTTCCTCATTAGGCTGGTTGCCGGGGATGTTGGTCTCCCTGCGTTGCAGGCTGCCGCCAATGCCGTACTGCTCGTTCACGTTGGTGCCGTCGGCATAGCTTATGCTGTTTGGGGCAAAGGTGGTCTGCCCTTCGTTAAGGCTGCCGTAGCTGTAATAGCGTGTCTGGCTGGTGGTTGTGTTGCTGGCAAGGTCGGTCTGGCTCAGATCGTACTGCTGTATCTTGCCCCAGTCGCCGTAGGTTACGCTCAGGGCGTAGGTCTGCGGGTTGGCGGCGCTTACCAGCTGGTTTGTGCTGTCGTAGGCAAAGGTCTCGGTAAAGGTCTGCCCCGCCAGCCACGGGTAGCTGCTTACGGCCTGCGTAACGTTGCCTACAAGGTCGTAGGTGTATGCCGTGTGCGACAGCTGGCTGTTGCCGCTAAGGGTTGTTATGTCCGTCAAACGGCGGTTTTGCGGGTGGTAGGCGTACTGCATCTTCAGGCCGTTGCCGTACTTGCGGCTGGTAACGGCCCCAAACTTGTCATAAAGTACACTATCTAAATAATTGTACATTGTTAATTGTACATTGTACATTCTAAACAGCTGTCCGCCGCGGTCGTAGTCGTAGCTCACCGTCTCGCCGTCGGGGTAGGTTATGGAGGTGGTGCGTCCCCAGCTGTCGTACTCGTACTGCGTTGTCAGCGCGAGGTCGGTGGCAAGGAAAGGCAGGGCGTAGGTGCGGGTCTCGCTTTTCACCTCGCCCATGTTGCCGTAAGTGTAGTCCATGCGTCCGCTCTCGTCCAGCACGGAGGCCACGCGCCCGGCGTAGTCGTAGCTATATACCGTGGGCAGGGTGCTGTCGCTGTAAATCACGCTGTCCAGCCGGTGGGCTATGTAGCGGCTGGTTATGGTCTTCTGCTTGGGCTGGCCGTTTTCCTGCCATTTATGTGTCTCTGTGGCAGGGTTCAGTCCGTCGTAGGTGTAGAGGGTAGCAAGGTTGTCCTCGTTGTACGAGGTTCGGCGTCCCAGCCAGTCGTACTCGTATGCGCGGCTCCAGTCGCCGTTGGAGCTATACACCTGCATAAGGTCGCCCACGGGGTTGTAGTTGCAGTAGAGCCATGGCTGTCCTGCCACCTTGGTGGCCCACTGTCTGCCCTCGGCGTCCTTCAGTGTCTTGCTTGTATTGCCTTTGGCGTCGGTAAGGGTGGTTTCAAACAGCGTCATTTGCAGGTGGTTGCCGTTAAAGCCGTAGGCGGTGCGTGTGGTGCTGCCGTCGGGTGCCGTCTGCACCAAGGGGCGGTTCAGCACGTCGTAGGTCGCTGTGGACGGTGTTATCGCGTCCACGGCAAAGGCAAAGCGTGTACTGTCGCGGTGCGCCTCGGTGGGGTGGTAGGTGGCCACGGCCCTGCCGAGGCCGTCAAATACGGTGTGCCCGCTCACCACAAGTTTCTCCACGCCCTGCACCTCGGCTTCAACGCGGGTCTGCACCATGCGCCCGAGGCCGTCGCAGTAGGTGTGGGTCTTTATGGGGTTGGCGGGGTGCTGCGGGTCGTAGTTCTCCGTGGTGGCCGAGGACACGTTGCGTGCCGTCTCCTTGCCGCGGTAGGTGTAGCGTATGGTGAAGGGTGCGCCGTCGGCAATCTCCTTGGGGCCGCGTATCGTCAGGGGGCGTCCCCAGCTGTCGAGGGTGTATTCCATGCTGTTGCCGGCGCGGTCTATAACCGTCAGCGGCACTCCGTAGCGCAGATCGTAGTCCTGCATCTGCGAGCTTGCGCCGAAGGTGTCCGTAACCATCTTGGGATAGGTGTGGACGTCGCCTTCGTAGGTGTAATGCACGGCGGTGTTGGGTGTGCGCACTGCCGTAATATTGCCGTAAACATCAAACTCATAGCGTGTTACGAGGGTGTTCTGCCCGTCGTAATCCCCTATGGCGGTGTAGTGGCCAAGCGTGTCTATGGTTGTGTTGCGCAGTCGCATACCTTGTATTTCTACTCTTTGTACCCTATTAACGATATTGTTGCCGTTATATTGTGGGTGGTAGTCAATTTCCACTTCCACCATTGGCTGGTCGGTGCTACCGCTGCGCTGTTTCAAGACATTGCCGTTGGCATAGTCGTAGTCCGTCTCCTGCCATTTTACAATGCCTGCCGTGGACAGGCCTTCGTAATAGCATGTCTGCGAGCGTGTTATGTGCGGAAACACCCTGTCGGTGCCTTGTGTGGCGTCAATCACCTCTTTCTGCAAAGTGTTGGTGGTCTGCACAAAGAGTCTGCCGCGCGAGTCGCGCAGAATACTGGCCACAGGTATGCCCTTGGTATGTATGTCGCTGTTGCTGAAATACTTGTCGGTAGTGCTATGCACGGTGTCGCCGTTCCACTGTGTCTCGCTCACTTTGGCAAAACCGAGGAAGGCTTTCTCGTCGCGGTCGTAGTATCCGTGGCTGTAGCTGTAGGTTGTGCGCAGGGTGTCGCGCCCGTCGCCGGGCAGGCCGTCGTATATCTTCAGCTCTTTCACCACCCAGCGGCGCTGGTGATATACCGTGGGGGCCGTAAGCTCGTAGTCGGCGTAGGTGGTGCCGCCCAAGGGGTTGGCGATGCTTTTCAGCAGCCCGGTGCGTCCCATGCGCGAGTAGCGCACCGCTATCTCCGTGCCGCTCTCCGATTTCAGCAGGTCGGCCACGCCGTCGCCGTCGAAATCGCTTATCTGCAGTTTCTCGTTGCTCAGGCTCAGTGCGGCGTTCGCTCCCGCGCTGCCTCCGGCCTTTATTCCCCAGAACGTCCATCCCCCTGTGCCTTGTATATTTGTCGAGGCACTGGTGGAGGTGCCGTATTCCGCAAGGTTGGCCAGTATGTCGGGTGTGCGCCATGCCGTCCAGCCTGTGGCAAAGCCGCTGCCGGTGTTGCGGCGGTATTTTATCTCGCCGTTGAGGGTATCCCTTCTCACAAGGTCGGGCAGTCCGTCGCCGTCCATATCCTGCAGGAACACCGGCTGCGTGTTGCGGGCCGTGGTTACGCCCACGCCTCCGCTTATGGCGTTGCTCCAAATGCTGAAAGTGCCCGAGGCGCTTGCCGAGAGGCTCAGCGAGGCGCTCACCGTCTCCAACCCCGGCCATTGCTGCTGCGGCAGGTATCCGTAGCCGGTGCCGAGGTGCACGGTGCCGTCGGAGCATACTATGTCGGGCAGGCCGTCGCCGTTGAGGTCGGCAAGGGTTCTGTAGGTGATGTCGGAGGCTTTGCCCGCGCCGGGGCTTAGCACAAAGTCCCTGCCACGTCCCGAGGAGGTGGTCTGTTTGGAGGTGTTCAAAAACTGTCCTGGCAGCACTACGGATCGGCTATTGCCCGTCCCGCTGTAGGGGTGCCCGCCGCCGAAGGGATGGTACGCCGCGCTTTCGTAGCTTAATATATGGTAGGGCTTGGTATAATATACTCCGCCGCCGTCTATTATGTCGGGGCGGCCGTCGCCGTTGAGGTCCGTAACGTCGCGCTCCATCCATGTCCTGCCGTTGCCGGCGGAATACAGGGCCACGGTGTACGAGAAATTCTTGCTCTTGCTTATCTTGCCCAGTTTGCCTCCTCCGGCCGCCGTCGCGCGGCTGCCAGTGGAGCCTCCGGATGTGCGGTATGCGCGGTCGCCTCCGCCGGAGCTCTGGCCGCAGGGTATGGTGTTGCCCGCCACATTGGGCAGCAGGGTGTCCGTCATCACTCCGAGGCTTATCGCGGGGCCGCTCACGTAGGCGTTGGGGTATATGCCCTCCATGCGGCGGCGCTCGCCGTTGCCGGTCAGCGGCATGCAGCCGAACAGCGAAAGCACTCCGCCCACGGCACCCGAGGTGGTGGTGTCGGAAATTTGCTTCATATAGTTGCTGTCGGTGAGGTTGCCATAATAGGTGTTCAGGTCGGTTGCACTGCTAGGTATATTGCTTATACTGAATAACTTGGTAAGATTTATCTTGAGGCTGTCGTCGTGGCGGTACTGCACGGCGTGCCAGCCGCCGAAACCGTGGCCGAAGGGCAGCGAGGCCGTGCTGAGGTGGTATTTGGGGCTCCCGGCCCTGTAGCAGCGGTAGTTGGGCGCTATGTGGTATTCCAGCGTCTTTATGGTGTCCACAACACCTCCCGCAAGGGTGTCGAAATACAATGTCGTGAAACTCTCGTTGCCGACGGTAAGGGTCTTATAATATAGGTACGGGTGCCACTGGTTGTTTTTCCAGATTGTCGAGGTGTCGCCCTCGGCGTAGAAAAACAGGCTGTCGTCTGCGGCAAGGTTGAGCACGGTGTCCCACACGGGGCTGCCGCCGGGGGTCAGTGTCCTTATGAATGTGTTGTTGTATCTTATCCTCAGACGCACCGCGCTGGCGAAATCCGCCGCCGCGGTAGGCACTCGGAGTACTGCCTGTCCGCCGCCCGGCGCCGTGAAAGTGCCGCCGCCCATGGCGAAACCGGCCACCTCGCTGCGCTGCCCGTGGGTGGGATAGCGGTAGGGTTGCATCACATGCACCTGCGGATTCCAGTGTATCTCGCGGCTTACATCCCTGCCGCCTTTGCTCCGTGCCCTGAAAAACAATGTGCCCTCGCCAAAAGCAGGAGATTCCTCGCCCTCGCAGCGGTTCAGAATGCTGTCGATATACTCGCGGCTGAGGTAGCCGTTGGCGGGGTCGAGCAGGTTGCCGCGCCACAAGGTGTCGGTGCCTTTGAGGGTGTCGCTGGCTATGAGCACATGCATCAGCCTGCCTCCGATGTTGGGTATCTCCGTGGTGCCGTAGTATTCCACGCTGAGCACCACGGTGTCGGGACGCTCCTCGGCATTGCGCACAAGGCCGCCCAGCCACGCCTTGGCGTCGATGGACTGTATGGTGGTGCCGGGGATGTCCTCGCTCTCCCATATCTTTATTATGTCGTAATGAGGCACTTCCTCATCTATGGAACTCTCCGCATCGGGTATCTCGTCGAGGCCGAGGGGCTCCACGCAGGGATATTTGGGGGTGGCGTCGGGGGTTACGGTGGGCGTGCCGCAGCCGCCGGGCATGGTCATGCTCGGGGCATTGTAGCGGCCTCCGATACGGCTTATCCGACTGTCGTCCACTATGTCGGGCAGTCCGTCGCCGTCCATGTCGCTGAGATAGGTGCCGGTGGTGGTGGTGGTGGTGCTCCAGCTTACGCCGCCGCTGATGCCCGCCACATTCAGAACGGGCCCGTGGCTGACGCTCACACGGCTGTCCCTCAGATAGTTGCCGGCACCGCTTATCGGCGACGGGGTAAGGAAGGCTCCGTTCTGCTGACGCTGCCAGTGCAGTCCGCCGTTAATCACCAAAAGGCGGTCGGGAAGGCCGTCGCCGTCCACGTCGCAAAGGGTGCTGCTACCGAAGCCAAGGCCGTAGTCGGCGCCAAGGCTGTACGACACGCTGTTTATCTTCGACGAGGGGTTGGTGCCCACACCGGCATACACTCCGGCGTCGCCGCCGAAACTGAGGCTCGCATTGCCGCCTATCACCGTCCTCGTGCCCAGAACGCCCGACAACGAGCGCTCTATGGGCTTGCGCAGCTTGCCTGCAACGCCGTTCAGCAGTCCGCCCAAACCGTAGTCGGCTGTGGTCATGGTGGTCGTGGCTGTGCCCAGAAGGCTGTCGGCATCTATCTCTCGGTAGTATTCTATGTCGTGGTCGCGGCTGCCGTCGCTGTAGTCGCGCCCCCACTGCCGTATCTTCCTCAGCTGGGCCATGCCGTGGATGTCCTCGCCGTAGCAGAAACTGTAGCTCCGCACCATCTCGTCGCCGTAATAGACAAGGACTCGCCTCAGCTTGTCGCGCTGGCTCTGCAGATGGCCGCTGCGGGCCTCGTTGCGGTCGGTCTTGGGATACTCCCTGTCGCAGTCGCAGAAATCCATGCCGAGATAGAAATCCGGAACAGTTTTGCCCCATATGTATATGTTCTCTATGCTGTCGGCATTGGGGGTGGGTGTGGTTCCTCCGCCCTGTCCCTGCTTGTTTATATTGCTCACGTACAAAGTAATCTCGTTTTGGGAAACATACTTCACGCTGTCTATTCCGCGCATCTCTTTGATGAGAATTTGGCAGGTGCTGTCTTTCGCATAGAAATAGCAGTAAACATCGTCGGCTTCGTACCCCTCTGGAGCGTTGAGCTCGGTTATGGTGTATGCCTGTCCTATGGGCGCATAGAACCATGTGGATATTTCTCCGTTATCGTCGGTTATATACTCGTAACTATTGGTTGTGCTATATTCATATATATTGAACTTTGCGTTTGGAAGACGTGCCCCTGTCTGCCTGTCCGTCTTTATAATATTGACAAAAATGTCGCAATGGGTGGCTAGGCGGTCGGCCGTCTTCCGCGATGAGTTACTACGCAGATTCTGTTTGCATGGGTTGTTGGTGCTGCCGAAAAACACGTAATACTGCCCTTTTTCGTCGGTGCGGCTGTTGCCCGTATATTCTATGCTCTCAAGCCACAGCTGCTCGCCGAGGTATATTCCGTCGGAGTTGTACTGACTGCGTTTTTTATAGTGGTAGCTCATATAGTTGCCGTCGGCATCCACCACACGACACAGGGGCCAGCGGCTTGTGTTGCGGTTGCCGTCTTTGGGCAGTACGGTGTCCACGGCCTTGTATCCGGCGTATGTGCCGTAATAGTATTTTGTGCCGCTTTTGTCGGTAACTATCCAATAATAGTTTGTGGGGCTGTCGCCATAACGTTCTATCTTGTCGTAGCTGCTCTCCGTCCTTCGCCAGAACGTTTTTGTTCCGCTTGTGTTGCGCTGCTCCCACTGGCTCAGGTAGCGTGGCGAGGGCAGCAGCTCGTCACCGTCGATGACATAGCTCTCGGTCTCGTACTGGCTGTCGTAGCGCGGAGCTCCCCAACGGCTGTCCACGGATATTGCGGATGTGTGCATGTCCCAGCCCACACCCAGCAGTCCGTCGCCGCCGCCACTGCTGTAGCCTATAGCGAGGTTAGGCTGCATGCCTCCGCGGCCTTGCGGCAATTCTATAGGGTATCTGGCGGTGAGTTCCCCCTGGCTGTTGCCCGCCGACACCTCGGCCATGGCTACGCCCGCACTCGGCGAGGCGGCCTTGAGCTCTTTCAGGCCCGTGGGCGTGAATGTCTGACCCTCGGGCATCTCCGGATGGCTCACCACGGCGTTTATCATGTCGGTGAAATGGGTGGTGCGGGAATAAACGGTGCCGTCCGAAACGGAATCGCGTTGCAGACGCTTCCACACTTTCATGCTCTCGTCATAATAATAGGTATATATGTCCTTATGGCTGAAGCCTTTGGGCAGCTTGGCCTCGTCGTAGCCCATCTGTATCCCTGCGGCTTTGCGGAAATGCTCGCCGTGGGGCAGAAAACGGTAGCCGCTGTGCCCCGATGTTACGTTTACCATGCCTGCTCCCAAAGGTGGCAGGTCGCGGTCTATACCGCTCACACTCAGATTGGTACCGCGTATGAGGCTGCCGCTCTCGCATACGAGCAGGGCATCGTCGAAACGCATCTCGAAAGCCTCGCCGCGGCTGGCGTAATGCTCCGCCACAGGCGCCTTGCCCGACAACGCATCTTCGCTGGCGACATCCACAGTATTGATGCCGCCACTCCTCGCATTATTGGATCTATAAAAGCCGAAAACGCTCGCACTTGCCACAAGTGTAAGTGAAACAACGGCAAAAATGGTCAGTTTTGTTCCGCTTCTCATAATCTCATCCTCCTATTTCTTTATAAGTTTAACACGGTACTCGTTGCCGCCGCCTCGCAGAACAACAATGTAGTGGCCGGGAGCAAGGACGCTTATGTCTATGCTTCTCTCGTTTTCTCCCAATATGGTTTTTTTGCAGGTAAGGCCTACGGCGTTTATTATCTCCACTTCTTTCTTTTCACCTTCCAGGCCTCTAATAACGGCGAAATCGTTTGCGGGATTAGGATATAGCTCCACGCTCACTTCGATGTTCGATGCCGTGGCAGGGCTTGTTGCCTCGCCGTGCTTATGTCTTTTTTCCATGGGCGTGTCCGCCAAGGTATTAGAGAGTGAGTCATTCGCCGACAGCGAAAACTCGTATGTGCTTCGCTTACTGTCGCCGAAACGAACGGCAAAATAATAATGGCTGTTGTTCTTGTTTACAGCTTTATATTTTGTTTCCGTCGAAATGCCGTCTCTTTCCTCCTTCAGAATGGCCACAGGCTCTTGCTCGCGCCATTGTCCGTTTCGGCCAACCTTCGCTATCACGGTCTTCCCTGCAAGGCCCTCGCGAACTATGCGCCATTTCCTTTCGACCGAAAGTCCGCTTTTCTCGCCCCACAGCAGGTAATCCCCGGCTTTCAGGCTGTCGGTCGCTTCAATTGTCAATCCTTCTATGTCGCCGCAGGTGGTTTTGTACAGTCCCAGTATGCTGTCGTGAGCCATACCGAATATGCGGCGGGTCTGGCCGTCGCCGTTGTCCCACAGCGTGTCGCCGGCCTCGCTGACATATTCCGATATTGTTATGTCGTGTTTTATGGCAAGGTAGGTCTCGGCTTTCTGCCTCTCCAAGTCGCTCAATGTCCTTGTGTACAGCATCATTTCGTGGATGTCGGCATTCTCGCCGCCCTCAACGCTCAACAAACCTTTGCTCTTGGGCAGTATCACTACACTGCTCTGTATGGCGCCGCCTCCCTGTGCCGTGTCGTATCTGGTATCCTGCAAGGCAACCCTGCCACACGGCTTGCCGTTGTTTTTTATCGCAAACAATTCGCTTGGACGGGTTTTGGTGTTAGAATATACCGCAACCACGCTGACAGTCGCCTTTGCGGCGTTTTGTCCCGCGACCTCTACAACGCACCTCTCGGCGGTGGCGTTACGCTTGTACCAGCCGTCGGGTATCATCGCCATCGGCATCACCGCTACCAAAGCGGCTATAATGATTCTATTTGCATCCATGACATGATGGTTTTTGTTTATTTATGGATTTGCTGTATTCGTTAATAATGTAATTTTACTGAATTATAGTTATACATAACTATAACACTGCAAAGTTACAATATTTTTTCAATTATATAAAATATTATTTGTTACAATCTAATAACAAATGCATTTATAGTGCAATAAAACAATATAAATCAATCTATTGTCTTTTTAAAAAAATACAAATTTAGTGTTGAAATTTTATTTACAACTGTTATCTTTCAAAAAAAATCGAATTGATTTTTGGTGTTTTTGATAAATTATCAATCCAAAATTTGTCGTCTTCCGATGCGGTGGGTTTATTGCTTTAGCGGATTGGAAAATACGCTGCAACGGGAAAGGACTTCACTGCGTTAATCGTATTTTATATTGATACTCTGTTTTTGCTATTCCCGGCTCTCTATAATTATAAGATGAATATAAGTCTTCAAGATTGTTTAAAGATAATTTTTCATGATCATATCGACAGGAGTATAAGTAGAATACTCCTTTCTTCATATAAGGATAAGCCATTTCATATATGGTATCTAAACTATGTTTGACGATGATGTCTTGTACATCATCCAAATCATAATAAGTGAATACTGTGTCCCATTCGTTTCCTTTATAGCAAAACATATTTATATCCGTATGTCCTGGAGCCTTTTGTAGGAAAAGAATTCGATCATTAGATATTTTCCAATCTGCATATCCCATTATTTCTATCAATATCGAATCATATTTATTCTGATTCGGAAAATCTTTGTGGCAAGGCAATTTGTATTGCACAACATTATGGTTATCTACACATGATATATATCCACAAAACCCCAAATCTTCGTCATATATTATAGAATCTGGATAGTCTTGATTATTATCGTTTTGGTGCGAACTGCATCCCAATTGGGTAAAAAAAAGTAAAACAATAATATAATAATTAAATCTTTTGATTAATAACATGATAAAATGGTTTTAACGTTGAAATATTTTTGTTGTGTTTTCAAAGAATCCCGAATATAAAATGTGTATTTTTTGTATTTAACACATTTTAAACGCGATATGGATTCAAAAGGGATACAACTGGTTCTACGGATTGAATCAATCGAAGTATAACCACCCGAAATCCATTCTTCTTTTATAGGAATAAGAGATGTGTCATAATAAACTCTACACATAACATTGTCAAATCCCTTGCCATAAGTCTTGTAAAATTCATAAGCTGTTTTAAATTCATTGTTGTTCACTATTATGCTTTTTTTCCCCTGAAAACAATTTGTTTCAGCAAGCACTTGGTCCATTATTTCATTCCCT
>Ga0310696_10007304_pt1 | contig 12993 bp, 7 predicted proteins | sample AusTroGonzalo_MG_4_FD_203885 | JGI IMG/M metagenome (GOLD analysis project Ga0310696, IMG submission 203885) | Bovine rumen microbial communities from tropical cattle in Woodstock, Queensland, Australia - Gonzalo_02 (v2) (version 2) | ecosystem: Host-associated > Mammals > Digestive system >... | reverse complement strand
GGGGACGAGCCTGGAATAGGTCATGTTGCAGGGGGTAACCGAGCACAGCACCACCTTCATGTCCTTGGCAGCTGCTTGCTCTGCCATGGACTTGAGATTGGCCATGATCTGGTCCTTGGTATAGCCTTGGGCCAGGTCATTGGTGCCACCCATGATTACCACACAGAACGGATCCTCTGCAAGGACATCATTCTGGTAACGATTGAGCATCTCATCCGTTCTCTGTCCGCTCACACCTTTGTCCAGGTAACCGTTGGAGGAAAAGAAGCTGGCGTGCCAGGTAATGGTGACCTGATCGCCGGAGATACTCATCCACTCGGGTTTGGGATCGGTAGGGATGATGACCTTCTGGCTCTCCTTGAGCGTGCGGGTTACCAAACCCCACTGCCAGGTAATACTGTCTCCAATAAAGATGGCCTTGGGGCCCTTATGGGTAACAGTGGGATCCGGTTTTTCCGGGCTGATGTCGTTGTTATAATTCTGCTTCGCATTGCAGGAGACGGCCATGAGGGCCGTTCCCACAATAGCGACAAGCAAAAGAAGCTTGCGTTTCATAACTTACTTCTTAAGAATCATGATAAAGGTGTCACGCGGGCGCTGACCGGCATGGTCCGGACCGGATGTTTCCTTGGGAGAACCATCCTTACCCTCGGAGCTTCTGTTATCACAGGGATAATTCACAACGTGCGTCTCGGGATCACCCTGACCCTTCACACACATGGTGGACGATCCGCCGCCATCCAGGTTAAGGGCATACTGCGGGTTGAAGTTGTTTACCAGGAACTTGGTCAGATTCTTGGCCGAAATGCCCTTGGCAAAACCGTTCCGGCGTCCATCAACGACGATTAACAGCACGTGGTTGTTCTCCGTCTTGGCTATGGCCGTACGGGGGTTGGTGTCGGATCCCTGGTGATTGTAAGGGTTCTCCGAGTTGGAATCTTTACCGTCCTTGTCAAGGTAGGCCGACTTGGGATGCTTATCGCAGAACTGCTCTCCTACCGGCTCATAGTCATCGATGAGCATAGGAGCACTGGTTATGAACGTATTCTCGCTCTTGGCCCGTTCTGTATAAGTGGTACGCCACTGGGCCAACGTCATGTCCTTTCCGGTAAATTCAATGCGAACGTCCTGGTCCTGGTTCAAGTACAAGGCCGCTTCGCTCTTCCACTGGGGGACACCAGTATCTCCGATGGTGGTGGCCGTGATGGTGGACAGGGTGGTTCCGTTCACCTTCAGGTACAGCGCTGCCTTTTCGTAGCCGCAGTTAATGACGGCTACGGCGTTGTTCTGCGCAAATACCTTGGAAGCGGTAGTAGTAGGACTATAATAACCCAATTTAACGGAGTAGGGCTTTGACAGGTCAATATCCGTAACATAGATATGCTGATTTGTACCTGTAACACTTTCCTTTCCATCAAAGGCATAATAGTCCACACCGTCTTCAATGGTGGTAACGGTCCAGCCATTACCCGCCTTGGGGCGAACCACTTTGCCGCGGTTGGCATCCCAGGGATGGGTTTCCCCGGGTGTATCTCCACCGCCGCCACCGCCGCCGGGATTTACCGGCGTGGGCGGAGGAAGCTCTCCACCACCTTCGGGGTCCTTGCCCCCGCATCCAACCAGAAGCAGGGGCATAAGAACCACCAGTAAAAAGAATCTTTTCAGTTTCATTCCTTACTTGAGCTTAGGAGTGTCACCACTGAAGTCCCAAATCTCGGCGCTCCAACCAATCTCCTGGGCTACCTGGCTCAGGGTCTTGCCGGAAGCGGCAGTCTTGCCGTGGTAGGCAAAGGCGTACTGACCTTCACCCTTGACCATGGGAACCTCAGGACTTGCATCTTCCTGGTCAAACGGCACGTAGGTGCCCAGCTCCGTATTCTTTTCACAGTCAATAAATTGAATGTCAGCTTTGTGCCAGCAGTTCTTCAGATAGTTCTTGATAGCCGTTCCTCCAATAATGATGCCGCTGCTATAGTGCTCGGCAGGAGTGGCCTCCGAAATGAAGTCGGACTTCAGGAGGTCGTTCCAGGCAATGCAGTTCTCAATATGGTTCTGGGGATCCTGATTGGTGCAGTTGCTGGCATTGGACTTCTGTCCGGCCACAGCACGACCCACGATACCGCCAAAGATGAACTGGGTGGTCACGGTGGCCGTAGAATAGCAGTTGTAGATGGAGCTGCCCGTTGCTACGATATCACCGGCGATACCGCCGCAGATAGAAGCCGTGGAGGAAATGGTACCGGAGGTCCAGCAGTCGCTGATGGTTACACCCTTACCGGCATCGGCGCCAATCAGGCCACCGTTGAGCTGGCCCTTGCTGTTGATGACCACATCGGCAGAGCTCCTGACGATGCTGGCTTCACGGGCCGTTCCGAAGAAACCGCCCACGTTGTTTCCGGCCGAGCTGGTGATGGTACCCTGAACGTGAACATTCTCTACATAGCAAGGCTTGTCGGTGGTTCCGCCATAGCCACCCAGGATACCTACGCCCTTGGCATTGGTCTCAACGGTTGCATTGATAAACTTCACGTTATAGCAGTTTCCGTACAGTACACCGAAGAAGCTGGGATAGGTAACCGGAGCTTCGGCGGTAGAGACGCACTTGAAGTTGGAGATGGTATAACCGGCACCGTTGAAGTCAATCTTCTTGTCATAAGGACTGGCAGCATTCAGCGGCTTCCATTCGATGTCCTTCATGTCAATGCTATTGCCCAGCTTGAAGTAGCGGGTTTCACCGGCGGCCATATCATCGGCCATGAACGCCATCTGCTCAGGAGTAGTGATAATCCAGGGATCATCGACGGTACCCTTACCGGAGGTATAGTGGTTGGGCGATTTCCAACCGGTAGCATCCAGGTTGAAGACATTCACCTTGCCGCTCATGATAACGGCCTCACTGGTGAAGGTTACTTCCTTGCTGATGGGGGCGTCCTTGGTCTTGACACTCACGGTAAGAACCGTGTTGGCAGGAACAACGGCCTGGTGCCAGGAAGTGGTGAACCAGGCGATGAACGTGTGGTTGGCATCCGGAACGGCGTTCTCAACAGCCAGCTCCAGCTTGTTTACCTTGGCGTCGCCGTTGCCTTTGAAGAAGATGGCGTCTTCGGCCGAAATGGACACGCCGTTAACGGCGGACACGGTGTCGGGAAGGGCGATGATCATCTTCATAACGCCGACCTGCTTGAGCGTACCGTTGTGTGCGGCGGCCCAGTCGGGATTGAAGGCGAAGCTGAGATAATTGTCCACACCGGCCAGCTCGGCGGCATACTTCAGATGGGCATAGGAGTTGTTGCCCGTCTGGGTCTGTCCGCTCCAGTCGGCCGTAGCGGCCTTCTCGGGGTAAGTGATGGTGAAGGCGTCACCGGCAACCGGCTTGCCAACAAACTCGGCATACTTGGGGGTGAAGCCCTCCTTGATAGTGTAAATCTGGGTGTCTTCGGCACCGGTGATGGCAATCTTGTCACCTTCGCCCCAGTACCAGGAGAAGCCCACGTGGGCACCTGCCTTGGTGGTAACATCCTCAGGCATTTCGGCCTTGATGGTAATCAGGTCCTGAGGCTCCGGGAGCTGTTTGTCCGCTTCCTTGGCACAGGAAGCAAGAACAGCGGCACCGGCCAGCATTGCTACAATATATTGCGTTGTTTTCATACCTGAGCGTGTTTATTAATTAAAAGGAACCTCGGGGAAGTCGGGGAGCTGGGCACCGGCATTGTCATCAACGACAACCACGGGGGCATCTCCGCCCACGAAGAACGGAAGGGCACCGGACAGATCCCAGATGGTCTCGTCCCAACCCAGGGCCTTGGCCACGTCAGAGGCCGTAAGACCGGCCTTGGCAGCCTTGCCGTGATACGGGTAGTTGTAGTTGGTGCTGCCCGTGCTCTTGGCCGCTTCTTTCAGCGGAGATTCGGGAGAGGCATTCTCCTGATCGTTGAGCACGTTGAAGGCGTTGCCGGGGCAGTCGGAGAAGGAGAGGTCGGATCTGCGGTAGCAGTCCACCAGATAGTTCTTGATGGAAGTGAAGCCCACCACGGCGCCTGCGCTGTAGTGCACGGCATCATCGGCCACGTCGGAATAGATGGCTTCGTTCCAGGCGATGCACTTCTCGATATGGTTCTTGATGTCCAGACCTTCACCGGTCTTCTGACCCTGAGCGGCATCACCCACAATTCCGCCGTACTTGAACTGGGCGTGTACCCGGGCGGTGGAATAGCAGTTCTTGATGACCACTTCGCTGTAAGCGGCGTTGTTGGCAGCGTTACCTGCGATACCGCCTACCATACGGTTACCGGTAATGTCACCGGAGGTCCAGCAGTTGGAGATCACGCTGCGCTTGGGAGCCTGCGTGTTGTCATAACCGTAGATACCGCCGGAATCGTACTTGGTGGAGCTGATGACAACATCGGCCGAGCAGATGTTGATGGTAGCGTTGACAATGACACCGAACAGACCGCCCGTTCCGTGGGCCACGGTGTTGGTGAGCTTACCGCTCACGTTCACCCTGCTCACTTCCACGGCATCGTCCTGCGTTCCGCCATAGGCACCCAGGATGCCGATGGGACCGGAAACGTTGGTAATCTGGGCGTTGGTGACGTTCAGGTTCTCAATCTTACCCACCACCATTCCGAAGAGACTGGTGGTACCGGCATAGTTGGAGATGGTGTGACCCTTACCGTCCAGGTTGAAGGGGAATCCCAGGGGGTTGATGGCTTCCCAACCGGAGACGCCTTCCATATTGATGTCGCCGTCCAGCTGGAAGTAAGTCATAGTGCCTTCCTCCAGCTTGCTGCCCATGGCCTTCAGGTCATCGACGGAAGCGATGGGATAGGGATTGCTCTCGGTACCGGGGCCCTGAGGGTCGTAGTCGCTCATCTTGAAGAGCACATAGGCGGCAAGGGTGTCGGCCACAGACCATTTCTCGGTCTGCACGGCCTTGTCCAGGTTCACGGGCAGGATGTAGGTAACGCCATTGTCCAGACCGGAAGCGGTCACTTTGACGCGGGCAGTGGTGGAAGCCTGACCGTAACGGGGAAGCATTACCTCGTTGGTCACGAATTCGAAGGCCGAACCGGGGCACATCACATAGTCGGTGCCGTTGGCCTGGTTGTATTTCTCCACCAGGTCGGGATCGGCCTTGAAGGAGAAGTTCATCACAATGTCAGTAACCTGATTCTGGAAGGCGCAGGCCTTGAGAGAATAGGTTTTGCTGGCGCCGGGGGCAATTTCCACGACGGCTTTCTCTCCGGGAATATCGGCATAGAAAACTCCAGGCATGGTAACTTCGCCCTCTGCCGGACCCTTCTTCTGGCAGGAAGCCAGAAGAGCAAGGGCCATTAACAGGGTATAGGATAATATCTTTTTCATACTTGGGTGCATCTTAGAAAGTTAAACCGTCGTCCCAACCGGGGTTCTGGGTAAGGGCACCGCCGGTGAGGCCGCGCTCGTTGGAAGGGATGGGATAGAGGTAGTCACGGCCGTCGTTCCACTTGCACTGGATATTCTTGAAGAGGTTAACATAGCCGGAATTGCCGTTGCTGAGGATGAATTCGGAGCTGCCGATCTTGTACTGGGCAGGGGCGGTGCTTACCGGCTTGACATCTTCATAAAGGAGGATGTCTACAATTCCGTCACCGTTGAGGTCATACTCGCCGGGACCCGGGAAGTACATACCATAATACTGCTTCTCCAGGATCTTGCCTTCCTTCCAACGGATGAGGTCGTAGTAGCGGAAACCTTCCTGAGCCAGTTCAACGGCACGTTCGCGGCGGATTTCCAGGATAACGCCCTTGTTGGTACCGTTCACATTCTGGTAACCGCCCCATTCCTCATTGGTAAGATAGGGATCCGGATTGGCGTTGGCGGCCTCCAGATTGAGGGCAGGCATACCGGCGCGGGAACGGATGCGGTTGATGCTCATATCCAGGTCGGCCTGCGTCAGGGAACCCACCTCGGCCTTGGCCTCGGCATAGTTCAGCATGATTTCGGCGGCGCGGAAGATGATCAAGTCCGTTTCGGAGCTGTTGTAGGCATCGTACTGCATCTCAACCACATACTTGGCCGGATGATAGCCGGTGAGGCAGTACTCGAACTCGGGAGGGCAGAGAGCGCTCTCGCCCAGGCGCTTGTAACCGGGGGTACGGATGCTCTGGGCCAGACGGGGATCGCGGTTCTGCGTTTCCGTCATAAAGTCCATGGTCTCCCATCCGGGCTGGTCCGTGAAGCGGGTACCGTCGGCCATCAGGTAGCTGGCCACCAGCTTGCGGGTCATACCGTAACGGCCGCGGGTAGAGGCGTGCATAACACCGGTAGCATCGTGGGTCACGCTGTAAGCGGCGTTGTAGTTGCGGGCCAGAATCACCTCGTCCATATTATCGGTAGCGTTATTGGTGGTGAACAGGCTGTAGTAGGCCTTGTTGGCGCCGCCGGCCGTGTGCAGGGTGTAACCGCTGCTGGCCAGGAATTCCTCGGAAACCTTGGCGCACTCGTTCAGGTACCACTCCCAGCTGTGGGCATCGGCACCGTAGTCAAACTCGGTGTGATACTTGCGGAAGGTGCCTTCGAACAGCAGGAAACGGGACTTCAGGGCCATAGCGGTCCACTTGGTAATCTCGTAGGCGCTCTTGGTGGAAGGCAGGTTGGCAATGGCGCAGTCAATGTCCTCGATCATCTTGGTCATAATGAACTCACGGGAATCGCGGGGACGGTTGAGGGCCTCGGTATCGGCCGAACCAACCGGCTTATCGTACCACGGCACTTCGCCGAAGCGCTTGAGCATACTGAAATAGAAGTATGCGCGGAAGAAGCGGGCAAAGCCCTCGTACTGGGCGCGGACGGCAGCGTCGGAACAGTTGGAGAGATACTCCAGCATGGTATTGGCGCTGCGCAGATTACCCCAGCTCCAGCCACCGCCGGAAGCGGGAACGGTACGGGTACCTTTCTGTTCGTCGGTCAGACCCATCTGGATATAGGTGTCGGCGTCCTCAATGAAGAGGGAAGAGCCACCGGGCAGCATGGCATAGAGGTTCATGCCATAGGCCTGGAGTTCCGTCTCCGTCTTGTAGAAGGTCTCGGGGGACATACGGTCCAGGGGGTAGACGTCCAGCAAATCGTCACAGCCAGTCAGGGTAAAACCGGCCAGGATGGGAAGCAGGATATATGCTATCTTTTTCATAAGGCATTCAATTAAAGGGTTATATCTACACCAAACATAATGGTCTTCTGCCAGGGATAGATGCGCAGGTTACCGTTGGTCTGGGCCATTTCAGGATCGATATACTTGCAGTGCAGACCGGGTGCCCAGTAGAACAGGTTTTCACCCGAGAAGTAGAAGCGGAGACGGTCGATACCCACCTTCTTGGTGAGCTTCTCAGGAAGCGTATAACCGAAGGTCAGGTTCTTAAGACGCAGGTAGCCGATGTTCTGCAGGTAACGGTCGTTGGTAGCAGAAAGCTCACGGCTGGCGTTCACACCGGCCACATAACCGCGGGGACGCGGGAAGTAGGCGTTGGGATTCTCCTCGGTCCAGTACATATTCTGGAAGTCGCGGGGAATGAAGGAAGCGAACGGACGGGCGTACAGGCTCCAGAACTGACGTACCTCGTACTGAGGATACCAGTCCATGTGGCCAATGCCCTGGAAGAACACAGCCAGGTCAAATCCTACGAAGGAAGCACCCAGGTTGATACCAAAGTTGTAACGGGGCTGGCTGTTACCGATAACGCGGATATCACCGCTGTCACCTACCTTACCGTTACCTTCGTCAATTCGGCCGTTGCCATCGAGGTCGGCAAACTGCAGGTCGCCGGCACGGAGACCGGGAGCGCCGGTAACCGGGTTGATATCACCCACGCTGGCGTTGATGATGCTGTTCACCTTGGACTGGTCCACCTTGGCGGTCCAGGCTGCGGCGTCCTCATCGGAGGCAAACAGGCCCTCGATATGGTAACCCCAGATGTCACCGTACTTCATGCCCACCCAATAGTTCTTGGAAAGGAGATAATCGGGGTTGTTGAAGCGGGTGATGTGGGATACATAGTCACTGAACAGAATGCTGGCGTTGTAATGGAAAGGCTTGCCGGCAATCTTGAAGGAATCCTTCCAGCTCAGGTTGAGTTCGTAACCCTTGGTGCGGAGGTCGGCCACGTTCTCCTTGGGAGCGGTGCTGTAGCCATAGGTAGAAGGCAGCACCTCACCGGCGGTGAGCATGTCCTTGGTGTCGCGGATGTAGGCTTCGGCCGAGAAATCCAGACGGCCGCCCAGGAAGGTCATATCCAGACCCAGGTTACCCTGGACGGAACGCTCCCAGGTAAGACCGGAAGAAACGGGGGCCGAAATGGTAGCCAGGGCCGGCTTGGGACCGCCCAGCAGGTAAGTGGACTGGGAACCGGTGGAGATGGTGCGGATGGCGGGATAGTACTCGCTCATCTGCTGGTTGCCCAGCTGACCGTAGGAAGCACGGATCTTGAGGTTGTCCCACCAGCCGCGCAGGGGCTCGAAGAAGTTCTCTTCGCTGATTCTCCAACCCAGGGAAACGGACGGGGAGAATACCCAGCGGCTGCCGCGCAGGAAGCGGGAAGAACCGTCGTAACGGCCGTTCACCTCCAGGAGGTAGCGTCCCTTGTAGTCGTAGTTGATACGGCCGAAGTAACCGGCGGTGCGGTATTCGTTCTGGCCGCCGGCCACCTCCATGCGCTTGTTGCCATCGGCATCGGCGCCCACGAGGTTGAGGTCGTTGAGGTCATAGGAGAAGAGGTCGTAACCAACGGCTTCCAGGTCCTTGATGTGCTTGGTCTCGTAGTTCACACCGGCCATAATCTTGAGGTTGTGGGCCTCTTTCCAGCTGTGCTCATAGGTAGCATAGAGGTTGGCGGCCTGGTAGGTGTGCACGTTGGCATCCTCGGTGAGCTTGTTCTCAAAGGCGGCACCCGTATCCTGGGTCACGATGATGCCGGGCTCCTTGGAATAGTAGCCGGGCATGGTGCGGTTGGTGTAACGCACCAGACGGAGGCTGTAGGTATAGTCACCCTTGATGGTGAAGCCCTGGAAAGGAGTGATGGTCACGTCGAAGGTGTTGCTCAGGTTGTCAATACGGTCGGTGTTGGTGTCGCCGTTATTGAGCGCCATCATCAGACCATCCATCAGAGTACTGTTGTTATATTTGGTCTGATAGAGTATGGTTCCGTCGGGGTTGTAGGCGGGGTAGCTGGCCGATGCGTGGGCAGAGGCGCCGTACAGGGAGTTGTTGATACCGCCGCGGCCCGGATAGGTGTAAGCGCTGTTGAAGTAGCTGAAGTTGTTGCCGATACGGAGCCACTTGGTCACATCGAAGCCCACCTTCGCGCGCAGGTTATAGCGGTTGTAGGTATCGGGGTTGATGTTGAACATACCCTGCTCGTAGGTGTAACCGGCCGAAATGAGGTAATTCACGTGGTCGGTAGCGCCGCTGGCCGTGAGGGTGTGGCTGGTGGTGGGCTTGTTGTCCTTATACAGCACGTGCCACCAGTCGGTGTTGGCATAATAATTATAGACATCCTTGCCGGTCTGGTCCTGCGTGATCACCACCCAGGGACGGGCGGGATTTTCCACCACGTCGTTGCGGCGGATCCAGAGTTCCTCCATATCGGCATCGGAATAGTTATAATTAAGGGTGTTGTTGTAAGCCTTCATGAACAGGTTGGACAGGTACACGGTGTAGTAACCGCGGGTTTCCCAGTCGGTGGAGGCGGTAGGGGCCGTGTAGCCCACGCGTCCGCTATAGGTAACCTTGGCTCTTCCGTCCTTGTCCTTGGAACCGTTCTTGGTGTTCACCAGAATGACACCGGCCGAACCCTTGGCGCCGTAGATGGCGGCAGCCGCAGCGTCCTTAATCACGGAGATGTTGTCCACATCGGCCGGGTTGATGTACTGAAGGTTTCCTTCCACACCGTCGATGAGTACCAGCGGGCTGCCTCCGTTGATGGAGTTCCAACCGCGGATATTCAGGTCAGGAGCCTGGCCGGGACGGCCGGAAGCGGAAGAAACGTTAAGGCCGGGAACGGTACCCTGCAGCATATGACCCACATCCAGGGCCGTACGGTCTTTCAGGGATTCCGCCTTAACCACGGAAACGGCACCGGTGAGGTTGGCCTTCTTGGTGGTACCATAACCAACCGCGACGGCGTCTTCCAGCATGAAGCTGTCTTCCTCTAATGTAATGGTAATACGACTCCGTCCATTTACGGAAACCTGCTGGGTCTTATAGCCCAGGCAAGAAACTTCCAGTACGGCACGGGGAGTAACATTGATGGAGAAATTACCATCCATGTCTGTAACAGCGTTGGTTCCCTCTGCCTGGATCACGGCTCCCACAATGGGACCCATTGCATCCTGCACGGTACCACTCACTGTTTGCTTTTGCGCCAAAGCGTCAAAAGACACCGCCATACCCAACAGCATGGCCAGTACAGATAACAGTTTTTTGTGCAACATATGGTTTGAAATAATTAGGATTAATAATCTGCAGTTAGCCATCGCAAAATTATTATAACGCGTACAATAATAAAAGAAAGCAAAATGGAATAGTAGATTCTGTTTCAAATCAAATAAAATTATATCATTAATAATCAATCGTTTAATAAACAATGAGACATGGTGTTTTAGTAGATGCCTTCTTTGGGTGTTTTTATTCTTTTTTGTATTTTTGTAAAGAATTATTTTAAAAACGCCATGTTCCATCCTTGTTTTGTCATCGTCCTCCTGGGGACCCTCCTTTGGATGGGGAACCCTACCCACAAGAGCGCCGAGCAGGAAGCAGCCCTCTCCAAACTGGACCAGCTGCTTAAGGAAGAGAAGAGCATTATTCGCCAGAAAGAGGCCCGAATGGACAGCCTGCGCACCCGCCTGGGACAAGTTTCCACAGACCGGGAGCGCTATCCCATTTTGAAGCAGCTCTATGTAGAAAACGCGCGCTACAATCTGGATTCGGCCCTTTATTATGCCCATAAGAAAGAGGCGCTGGCCAAAAAGATAGGAGACCAGGCCCTAATCAACGACGCCCTCAACGACCGCGCAGACCGCTATATTATCTCCGGTATGTACCGTTATGCAGAACAGGTGCTGGATTCTATGGTAATAGACAGAAACACCTCACCACAGGCGCTGGTTTCCTATCACCGGTCGCTCATTTCCTTGCATCACGGCCTCAAACTCACCAACAAAGACCCTCTGTTCAACGAAAGGCTGGACGCAAAGGAACACTACTACCGCAATCTCATCTTCAACGCGGCAGACAGCACCGTCCTGTATTTCTACACGTATACGCACGAGAATTTAATTGACGAGGGACGCCCGGGAGAGGCCAGAAAGGTGTTGGAGCAGTATTTGGCCACCAACCCTACTTCCCACGACGAGCTGTCCATCCTCAATTACTGCCTGGCCAAGACTTACAGAGAAGAGGGAGACCTGGACAAGGCCCTCACCCACTATGCCATCAGCGCCTGGGACGACCTCGTAGATGGCGTACGGTCTTCCCGTTCCCTCATCAAAACGGCCCAGATGGCTATGGAAAACGGGCAAACGCGCCGCGCATTCTCCTATATCACACGCGCGTACGATGACGCTACCCAGGCCGATGCCCGCGTGTGCCTGGAGGAAATCTCCAACTTTATGCCGGAGGTCATTGCCTCATACGAGAAGATTAGTTCCCAGCGCTATAAGGATGTTCTCCTCATCCTGCTCCTGGTGGTTCTGCTCCTGGCGGCCAGTGTCATCAGCCTGGTCATAGTGAGAAGATTCCAGATCAAGATTGTAAGGCTTAACCGCAAAGTCAAGAGCGTCAACCAGAAGCTGAGCCATTCCGTCCAACTTATGGAAAGCACCCTGGGACAGTATGTCACCATGTTCACCTCTCATATCAACAGCCTGGAAGAATACCGTTCCAGCATTAGGGTGGTGGCCAAGTCAAAGGACATTGAAGAGATTACCCGTGCCCTCCGTTCAGACGACTACATAGACGCCAAACGGGAAACCCTGCTAAGTGAGTTTGACCGGGCCTTCCTGGCCGCCTTCCCGGACTTCGTAGAGCGGCTCAACGCCCTGCTCAAAGAAGACCAGCGGGTGGGGCAGAACCTTCCGGAAGGAAAACTCTCCAACGAGCTGCGCATTTTTGCCCTCATCCGCCTGGGCGTAACCGAATCGGCCGATATCTCCCGCTTCCTCAAGAAATCCCCTTCTACCATATATAATTACAGGGTTAAGCTGCGCAACGCATCCATCTACTCCAACGAAGAGTTCGAGAAACGGCTGATGGATATTGGCAAGCCCCATGAATAGTGGTATATTTTTTGAAACCAATAATACAAAACTAAACATTATGAAAGCATCAAGATGTCTTGTCATCCTGCTCGCGCTAGCTGGAATGGCAACGTTTACAAGTTGCACAAAGGAGTACTACGTTGTAAACGAAGGCGTAGAAATGTACCAGAGGGACTTCACGGTCAAGAGTTCCGATTGGGTTGTGGAAAAAGCAGACGTAGACCTTGAAGACGCCTACCTGCTCAGCGTTAGGCTGAACGTCCCGGAGATTACCCGTAAGGTAGTAGAAAACGGTAACGTAACCGTCTCCTGCATGCTCAAGGACAAAAATGGGAACACCTACTGGACTCCCCTCCCCGCCGTAAGGGCAGACTACGAGGCCGCTGACAATCTCTTCTTCTCCACCTATCTGGATTATGAATGGGGACTGGGCACCGTCTTCGTCTACTTTACCGCCACAGACTTTGTGATTGGCACAGAACCGGAAATGACCCTGCGCGTAACCGCGTGGATTTAATTCAACAAGTTTTCATTAAAAAAGGCGTCACCCTCACGGGTGGCGCCTTAATTGTTGGCTAATGAAAGAGAACTACAGCTCTTTCATGGCGTCCATGGCTTCGGCCTTGGAGCCTACCACGATGTCCTGGTAACGGCTGAGACCGGTACCGGCAGGAATCAGGTGACCGCAGATCACGTTCTCCT
>Ga0310696_10007300_pt1 | contig 12997 bp, 10 predicted proteins | sample AusTroGonzalo_MG_4_FD_203885 | JGI IMG/M metagenome (GOLD analysis project Ga0310696, IMG submission 203885) | Bovine rumen microbial communities from tropical cattle in Woodstock, Queensland, Australia - Gonzalo_02 (v2) (version 2) | ecosystem: Host-associated > Mammals > Digestive system >... | reverse complement strand
TACGCCATCATAAGCACCGTATTCTAACCCCGGAGCAAGGTATGCACCATAATAAAACGTTTGAGCCTCGTCCGCCTCAGACGCTCTGTAGGTTGTCTTAATAGCAAGAGCGTCAGCAGAAGAAGTTGGGAGACCTGTAAACACTGCGTCGTCCTGCGAGGTTGGCTCAGTAGTAGCTATGCCCCACGTATTTTTAGCGAGAGCCTGTGGCTCTAATGAATCCAACATTTCGATAGTCGAAGAGGAATTTGTTTTGCTGGTCAGAGCCGTAGAAGTACTATCCACATATGCCATCAAGGTATAACCAGCTTTGGTCGCCGTCTTTATCGACACCGTGCCTTCACCTATTCCAAAAGCATTGTCATCGCCGAGGTCAACATCAAAACTAACATCACTTGCAGAAATTGTCAGCTCCGCAGTTGTGTCTATTACGGCCCCTACTGGTTCTTGCTTACTGCTCATATTTACTGTAGCAAATATGGCAACCAAAACTACTGCTGAAAGCGTGGTTACCTTAGCAATCAATCGTTTAGTATTATTAATTGAAAACTTACCAGCCTTATTTGTTTTATGTCGTCTAATAGTAGTTGTAATAATAGCTGTAATAATAAGTAAGACTAGTAATGATATACCAAGTATTGGTAGTACCATGCTAGTACCATTATCATTTACATAGTTTGTACCTGCAAGTATTGTATTGCCACCAGTGTCTGGAGTCCCAGCACCTGAAGGTGTGTCATCACCAGTATCTGGCACCACGGTACGTGTGTCATTCACGTTGATTAATAGTTTAGACGACATATTTTTCCTTTTTTAGTGTTTGTTTTGTGACTTTCCTAAAGTTTATTATACATATGTTTAAAAAAATGTCAACACAAACAAAAAACCGGCAAATTAATTTTTGCCGGTTTTTAAAACATATTTACTTCTTTACTTTCTTTCCGGATTTTTTCTTTGCGGTGGATTTACGAGTAGCTAGTCGCGCTTCTCTCCTGGCCTCAGCATCTTCAACAACCTGCGAACGGTTGTGAATACCATAAATCATGCTCGTTACACCCACAATCAATAGATATACGCCAAAGAATCGAGCGAAAATCATCACATCATCAAAGCCAGCCGAGTTCAAAATCACAAAAGCTGTAATTGCGCCAATCGCACCGGCCAGCACACGGATAAATCTGTCGGTTGGATCCACTGTTGAGAGAAAACCGTGAAAAATGTCAATCAAACCAGAAAGTAATGTGTAAGCACATAATACAATCATGCTCACCGGCAGATTGTTTTGCCCCATCGTCATCAGTATAATCGCCGCAACTACATCAATCAATGCGTCAATTACGGAATTAATCCAGCCGCGTTTTTTAAACGTGTTGTATAGCGCGCTAGTTGCATCAATTATCCCCATAATTAGGAGATACATTACGATCATGGTTATTGCCATGTTGAAATCGCTCAACGCGCCAAAAATCGCCAAAAAAGCAAAAATGATTGCCACCCCACCGCGGAGCACAAAAGACAACCAATGTTTATCGATATATTTCCGATTAATATGTGCCATAAAAATCCTTATTAATATTACTTATGCTTATATTATATCACATTTTAAACGTGACGAACTTTTTTGCGGATCTTTTCAACTGTTTCGGTAATCAAATATTTAGAAGGCTTCAAAACCAAATCGTGCGCCGGCGTATAACGCAATTCATCGCAACCAAACGAACGTTTAAATTCTGACACGCCATAAAAACGATGTGATTTTTCATCCACACCCACAATTCCCCATAGATTATAGCGCGTGCAACCACGTTTGCGTGCTTCATCCATCGCTGCAAGATGTAGAAGCGGCGCCGCCGAATAACGTGTGCCAAGCTCACTAGAAACGCCGTAATGATAACTTGCTTCCGGCCCGTAAAAAATCATAAAATTCTGCGCCAGAATTTTACCTTCAAACCGCGCAGTGTAAATCAATACTTCCCCGCCTTCACGAAAGGCTTCAAATTGCTTAGTTAAGAAACCACTCGAAAATGCCACGTATTTCTGCCGTTCAGCATGTAGTTTCTCAAGTTTGCAAAAATCTTTAATCGCCACATCATCTGCCGACGCTGTCACCTCAATGTCGAGTTTCTCGGCTTTGCGAAGTTTCCGCCGGAATCCTTGCGACGCACCAGCTAGTATTTCCTCACGCGTTTTTTGCAAATCCAAAACCCCTGCATACTCCACAGACAAATACATCGGCGCCGGCTTCAATCCGTACTTTGACAAAAGCTTCAAAATATTGTCTGATAGTGGTTCTTGTGGTCGCACGCGTACAAACACGGCACCCGCCAACTTCCCCATAGCTTTAATATCGGCAAAAACTACTTTGACTACTGCTGAATCTTTGAAATCGATTAACGGACCACCCGCAATTGCTAAATACTTTCCGCGTCTTGCTGTTTCTACTACTCCGGCGTAAGCTCCAACAATCACATCATCCTTTAAAACCAATCGCCTTACTACCTTTTTGCCACGCGCAACGTGAAATTCATAAAAATCCCACGACTGTAAAAAATTTGCTTCAGGAAGTTTGCTCACAAAACCATCCCACTCAGCTTTGTCTAATCCGTCTTTGATTTCTATCATAGATGCCTCTTTTTCTTTCGCGCGGTTTCCACCACATAATCTTTTAAGTATCCAATGCGCGACAGTATCAAATCGTGCGCCGGTACAAATTCAACAATTTCACCGCCAAATCCAGTTTTGAAAGTTGTAACACCGGCATATCGATGTTGTGTTTGTCCGGGTGGCGCAATCCCCCACAGATTAAACCGTTCATACCCTGCTTCTTTCAAATCTTTAATTGCCTGCCAAAGCAAGGCATACGCGCCCGGCACTCGCCGGTTCAAAAGCGTACTTGCCGCCTCGTAATAATCCGCTTCTTTTCCGCCACCAATAATCATGCCATATGCAATTATTTCGCCGTTCTTAATATCTGGAAATTTTGCTACAAATGTAGCATTATTCTCTTTTGGTGCTGTGGCCGTGTAAATCTTAATATTGCCGACAAATGCTTCCCTCTCCGCCATTAAAACGTCTAGCGATGGCGGCACAAATCCTTGCCGTTTTGCCGTCTCAACTTGGCATTTATGAAATTCTCGGAAAATATCTTCCGAATCATCACTCGCCACTTCAATCCCAATCTTCTCAGACTGTCTTACTTCGTAACGAGTTTGCCTTCGCATATCAGCCAGTATCGCATCAAGCGACTTGGTTAAATCTAGCATCACGGTGTGTTCGGCAGCTAGATGCATCGGCGATTTTTTCATGCCAAGACTTTCTAGAATTTTCAAATTATCACTTGTTGCAGCTAGCTGCGGTCGCATCCTCACAAATACGCACTTTTCCGCTTTACCGATTTTGGCGATTTGTGCCAAAACTTTTTTTCGTGCCGCCGCATCGTTCCAGTCAATTAAAGGTCCGCACGGAACTTCCAAATATCGCCCTCGTTTGGCATTTCTTACAATCATCAGTGCCCAACCCAGACCCTCAAAATCGTCAATAATTACTTTGCAACCCAGTATCTCATTCATTTTGCCATACTCAGGCGACTGCAAAAAATTCGCTTCCGGATATTTCTCTAAAACTTCCTGCCATTTTTTGGCATTTTCTTCATTTGTCACACCTAATTCCTCCGCCGTCATTCTATTTTTTCTCCTCTACCAAGTACGATTTGATAATCTTGTATGCTTTTTCAAGTTTCATTTTTGGATAGTACCTCGGGAAATTAATAATCTGTGCGGCTACCTCAGTTGCCACAGGGCATTCTTTCTCGGGAAAATGCACCTTTTCGTAGTACCTTTCCGGTGAAACTGGCCTCTCGTACCAAAATCCGTCAAAGTGGAACCCAGCCTTCTTAAGTTCCTTGAGACACTTATCGCGGTCATTCACTAAATAAAAATCTCGAATCTTCCCTTCGCCAGTTCTGCGTAAATCCTTGACTTGTTCCAAAGCGAGTTTGGCCTGCCACTTAGTGCAGCGCCTCGAGGTGTCCAATTTATTATCCGCGCTTTTTTCTACAAAATGAATCTTCACGAATAATCGCATCAAAGCTCCACACAAGTGTAGGCGTGCGAGCCCTCGGCACCATGTCGCAAGCGTCGGGTACCACCGCGCGCGTGCGGAATCGCAGAACTTAGGCGATGCTAGGCGCGTTGACTCGGTCTCGCGATGGGATAATTCTGTATCGCGGAGTACCACCGCGCCACCACTCGTGGTATCAATCGACTTATCCTTGCCAAAAGATAGCACGGTTGCAACGCCCACGGTGCCAGCCTCGCGCCTATCCGGATATCTTACTCCGGCACAATGCGCCAAATCCTCAATAATCAGGAGCTTGTTTTTCTTCGCAAACTTTTCAATCTCAGCAATATCCACCGAAATTCCCAAGGTATTCTGGATTATTATACCTCGGACGGGTGACGTTATCTTTTTCAATGTATCACTCGTAAAATTCAATGTCTCTTTCGAGATATCTGCATAAACCGGTACGCATCCGGCCGCTTCAATCGCTTCTATTACTGCATAACAAGTAAATCCGTTAACGATAATGCCGTCGCCTTTCTTAAAATACGACTCCAAAGCAATCGCAAGGCCACTTCGCCCATTCTTACATAATATTGCGGTGCCACCGTAACGCTTAGACAGTGCCACCTCCAGCTTTGTCAAATGCTTTTTTCGCCCAATCGTAAAAAGCTGCTTCGCCGCACCAATTTTTCTCCCTGCCGCTAACCCTAAAAAGTAATGTCGTTTCACTTTTTTAGCCTCCGAATCAAAGTGGCCAAAGCTCGAGCCAGTCCTTCTGGATCAGAAATGTATGGTGCGTGGGTCCAATTAGCGTAGAATTTTAGTTCTGCCTTCGGTAGTTTTTCGTACATCATCGTCGCTTGGCGTGGCGGTGTGGTAGTATCTTTCTTGCCCCACAGAATAAATACCGGCGTCGTAACTTTTGAAAAATCCAAATTTTTATCAGACTCCAGCATATTTACAAGTGTCTTTTTCATATTTTCCGGCGCACGCGAATAATCCGTTGTGCCAGTTAGCCTATGAAATGCTTTATTCACAATAGGGATTTTCTTCAAAGGCTTCCCTATTTTGGCGAGTTTTTCTACCATTTGCTTCTTGCGCGACGGCTCGTAAACTCCAGCGCTATCAAGCAGAATCAAATGCTGCAATTTATCAGGCTTTTTAGCACACAGATTCAGCAGTATTCTTCCCCCATTTGAATGACCCAACGCTACAGCGCCTTTTGGAATTTGCTCGTCTGCCCATTTCATATAATCATTAATATCAAAAACCTTCTGACTTGGCTCAGTCAAACCGGGCACATTCAGCATTTTAATCCGGAACCCGGCATCCTTTAATAACTTCAGCGTAGTTTTCCATGGCTCAACAGTGTAAGTCCAACCATGGATAATGTATAAATCCGCCTTCCTCTCCGGCAATCCCGTTCCGCCACCCATTATTCCAGCCCCCAATCCTTGCGCCTCTTAATTGCTCCCTTATCACGACGGCAAAGCTTCTTCGCGTCAGCTGGGTCCGCCAACAATTTCTCAATAATCCATTCCAAATATTGGCTCCCCTTAAAAATCAACGTTTCGTTCCCGCGGATTCGTTTTTCTAAATACGACAAAGCCTTTTTCGGATCGGTTGTTGCTACCGCTGAAACCCCGAGTTTTTTAAGCTCTGGCGCTGTATATTCTTTAGTTCTCCGCCCCACCAAAACTACCTTATCTGGGTCAACATCTGCAATCAAATGTGCTAGTTTGCGGTGTTCTTCCTCTTCGAGCGAGCCCTGGTCCACAATGTCGCCAATAATCAGCCATTTTTGCTCGGCATGCATTCGTTTCGCCATGTCTAGCGTCGATTGCATCGAAATCATATGTGCATTATAAGTACTATCTACAATATCAATCCCCTTAATTCCCTTAAAATACGAACCTCGCCCCGGTTCCACTTTGAGATTCGAAAAATCCGGATTAAATTCAAGCTTCAAATATTTCATCAAATCCTGCAGAACAAACAGATTAAATGCAATATCCTTTGGCTGTGGAGTATTGAAATGGAAGGTGGTATCGCCGTAAGTGAAGTCTGTCGAATCTGGAAAAACCACATATTTTTTCATCTGAGACTTCTTAATCGGAATCACCTTGGCCTTAATTCCAGCGCAAGCCTCGCGCATCAGTTTTGAATCCGCGTCAATATACACTATTTTAGAAGTATTAGCTGGCAAATTTGCAAATTCCGCCGTAATTGCCTCTGACAAATCCTTAAATTTACCCTCCTCGACTACTTTTTCAAATTGTACCGCATGTGAAAGCCCAATCGATACCCAAATCGTCACCTCAGGCTTCAGCCATTCGGCTAGGAACTTCGCCTCATTTGGCCGCTCGCCATCGCATTCCACAACGTAAAAACGTTGTTTAGGATGGCGGAACAACCCCTTAAAAGGCGCAATAAAAAACAGCCAAAACCAACGTAATTTCGATTTGCTCACCCCCTTAACGCCCAATAAATCAAAAGAAATTCCAAACGCTGAATTGGCATTGTGTGAATAATGGGCTTTGTTCCCCATTTCGTGCTCCAGCATCGAAAGCATCGTGGTTTTGCCAGCCGAACCGGTTACTGCAATGACTCTAGGTTGCCACCTCTTAAAAACTTTGCTTGCAAAATGCCGAAAATATGCCGCCGCACGGAAATAAAACTTTTTTTTGAGTCCAGAAATACTCATGCATCAATTATACACCACCTTGCAAAAAACCGCAAAACGTGATATAATGGACTCATATCAAACTAATTATCTATCTCTGTTAGCTTATCGACGGCCATCTAAGTGCTCATCTAAGGTTCCAGAGAAGGAAGGAATAATTTAATGACAGAAGCAAAAAAACAGGAAGGTCTCACCATCCGCATCAGGCTTAAAGCCTATGATCACCGCGTGATTGATCAGAGTGCCCGTCAAATCGTCGATACGGCTATTCGTACCGGCGCCCAGGTAAACGGCCCAATCCCTCTACCAACCAAGCGCAGCAGTTTTACCGTGGTTAAATCACCACATGTCTACAAAACTGGTGGTGAATCTTTCGAAATGAAAGTCCACAAGCGTCTTATCGATATCTTGAATGCCACCCCAAAGACCATCGAGAGCCTCCAAAATCTCTCTTTGCCTGCTGGTGTCGATGCTGAAATCCGGATGTAGCGAATAAAAATCTACCAAACGCTAGTTTTGGTAGATTTTTTGAGCTACAGAACGGATTTCTCTTGGAGTAATCCGGATGTAAAAAATATTAAAATCCGCCCCGTCACAAGGGCGGATTTTTGTGCTTGACAAAACAATTTAGCGTAGTATAATATAAGCATAAAAGGATACACAAAACAAACAAAGGAAATCAAAAATGAAAAATCGGAACAAAAAACTGTTGCTGGCAGCTACGGCGCTAATAACGATGGGTGCGGCTACAACGCCAGTTTTTGCCACCAATCCATATAATATAGACTATACCGGCGGACAAGAGCTGGGTGGAGATACGGTCACCATCGCCCCAGATTTGCTAGGCGAACTAACACCTCTAATTAACATGTGGACGGACGATGTCGAAGTGACTTTTTCGAGTTCTGATTTGTGGAACACCGGGTATAGCAACAATAATCGTTGTTCCGCAATAAAATACGTTAAGGTTGCCGGTAATTCCGACCTTACTACTTTGGACAATCTCTACTATACTGTTTCAAACGGCAAATATACGATCAGAGTCGACATCAGCAGCATTATCAAAGATGAAATATCCTTTACGACCGAAACTGCATGGGTGGCAGTTGGTGTCCTCACAGATAATAGTGCCATCGGTAAAGGCACGCCTAAAGGCTCAATAGAAGTTGGTTTCCCTGTCGCCACTACTGAAGAATGCCAAACAAACGTTGAAGGCAGTGTGAATATTGGTGCAACCAGCGGCGGCATTTATGTAAATACTAAACAAAAATTATATGCATCAAGTGAGCCAAGTAAAGTATTCACCTCCGATGAGCTTTATTATGGTATCATGGATATCGATGCAGACCAATCATTCAAAATACTCAATACCGGAAATGAATTAGTAAAAAGCAATATGTTCGCAAAAAGCGCTGCCTCCCTGCAGCCAGCTACCGGCGAAGCCAAAAACATGTATTCCGAAGAAGGCAAATATATTTATGCAGAAGGCACAAACATCAACAAAGATGGCGACGTCTTTGTCAAGCTCAGCGAAGCCACGCAATCTGCTGGCCTCGAGTTGGTTTACGGCTTCAAATCGAACGCTGGTTCCCCGATTTCCTACTATGCTAAGCAATACACCGTTGAATATATTTCAGACAAAAACGGCGAAGTCGACGACATCAAAACAGAAAACGTTATTGCTGGCAAAAGTCCAACCGGCTCTACGACTGCCCCGGCCGACGGCTACGAGTTTGATTACTGGATTGCCAATAAAGACGTCACCTTAGCGGACGGTGCCACTATCAAAGCTGGCAACCCAATCTCACCAGAAGAACTCCTGGAAATAGTAGTGGATAATAATCTAGTATTCACCGCCATTCATGTCGAATCAGTGCCAATTGAAGTGCCGGACACCGGCGCTTCTACGAGCGAAAAGAATGCTGCATTAATCGTCTTCTCTGTTGTTGGAGTAGTGCTAGGCGCCTCAGTTCTCGGCATCCTGGCTAAAACCATCCGCAAAATCCGCCGTCGCTCTCAATTCTAAAGGTATATAAAAACAAAGGAAAACAAAAATGAAAAAAAGGAACAAAAAACTACTGCTAGCAACCACAATACTAGCAACGATGAGTGCAGCTACTACACCAGTCTTTGCTGCCAACCCATATGGCATAGAATATGAAGGCGGAGTTCTGCTAGGCGAAGAAGTCGTTAATGTGTTAGACAAACCAATTTCTCCGTTGATTGAAATGGACGAGAATCTAGTAGTCGAATTTTCGGACTCTGATTTATGGAAAGATGGATATAGCTTTGATGTGGCTAGGAACTGTAAGAAAGTAAAATATATTAAAATCCCCGAAAACGTCAGTTTCGAAAATTTAAATAACGTCTACTACACTATCTCGAATCAAAAATATAAAATCAAAGTAAATATCACCAACATTATAAACCAAATGGTTTATAATGATGAAGAAAACGATAACGAGTGGACATCATTGGCGGTGATGATAGACGACGAGACCTCCACTCAGCTTACACCGAAAGGTCAATTTGAGACTGGTTTTAAAATCTCCAATGATAGCGAATGTAGTGCTGAGGAAGAAAATAACATTATGTTTTATACCCTTACCAGAGACCATGGTCGCATCTTCGTAGAAATGGAACAAACGCTTCTGCGTATTGACGGCGAGCAAGAAAAACCATTAACTACCGATGATCTTTATTACGGTATTATGGATATCGACGCCCTGCAATCCTTCAAGGTATTAAATACCAGCAATCAGCTAACGGGTGGAAGCAATGGAAATATGTTTGCTAAGTCCCTTGAAGCCCTACAATCAACCGACGATGAGGATGGAAAAAATATGTACGTTGGTGAAGATGGTAAGTATATTTACTCCAGTATACCAAACTTTACTATTGATGCTGGAAACGATATCTACGTAAAACTAAATGAAGCAACCCAAAACGAAGGTCTAAAAATAGTTTACGGTTTTGCTTCAGGTGCTAGTTCCCCGATCTCCTACTATGCTGAGCAATATAATATTGATTATATCTCGGATAAAAACGGCGAAGTTGACGGTATTAAGACGGAAAGAGTAATTGCTGGCGAAGCTCCATCTGGGTCCAGTACTACTCCAGAAGATGGTTATGAGTTTGATTACTGGATTGCGGACCGAGACGTCAACCTCAAGGACGACATCGTCGTCAAAGCTGGTAACCCAATTTCTGCAGAAGAGCTCGCAGAAATAATTGTGGATAAAGACATAGTATTTACCGCTATTCATGTAGAATCGGAACCAATTAAAATACCAGATACTGGTGCTTCTACAAGCGAAAAGAACGCTGCACTAATTGTCTTCTCTATTGTCGGAGTAGTGCTAGGCGCTTCAATCCTCGGTGTATTAGCGAAAACTATTCGCAAAATCCGCCGCCGTTCCCAATTCTAAAGACAAAAAATAACCCCCTTAACAGGGGTTATTTTTTTAGCAAGTATCAAATTACTTGATAACCTTGGTGATAACACCAGAACCGACGGTCTTGCCACCTTCGCGGATAGCAAAGCGGTCTTGTTCGTTCATAGCGACAGGTGCAAGCAACTTAACGTTGAAGGTTACCTGATCGCCTGGCATTACGATTTCCTTGTCAGCTGGAAGTTCAACTTCACCGGTCACGTCAGTGGTGCGGAAGTAGAACTGTGGCTTGTAACCCTTTGAAAATGGAGTGTGGCGGCCACCTTCCTCTTTCTTAAGGATGTAAACCTGAGCCTCAAATTCAGTATGTGGGGTAATGGTGCCTGGTTTGGCAATTACCTGGCCACGTTCAATCTGATCACGCTCGATACCGCGGAGCAAAAGTCCTGCGTTATCGCCAGCTTGACCTTGGTCGAGAGTCTTGTGGAAGGCTTCGATACCAGTCACAACAGACTTCTGGGTGTCGCGAAGACCAACGATTTCAACTTCGTCGTTCAATTTGACAACACCCTGCTCGATACGACCAGTGGCAACAGTACCACGACCTTTGATTGAGAAGACATCCTCGATTGGCATCAAGAATGGTTTGTCAAGATCATGCTCTGGAATATCAAAGTATTCATCCATCGCCTTGACGAGTTCCATGATAGCATCTTCATTTTCCTTGTCACCTTCGAGAGCCTTAGTAGCAGAACCCTTGATGATTGGAGCATTATCGCCATCGAAACCGTATTTGTTCAAAAGTTCGCGCACATCCATCTCGACGAGTTCGACGAGTTCTGGATCAGCGAGGTCCATCTTGTTCAAGAATACGATGATTTTTGGTACGTTCACCTGGTGAGCGAGAAGTACGTGCTCACGAGTCTGTGGCAACGGACCATCGTTAGCGGCTACCACTAGGATAGCACCATCTACCTGTGCAGCACCGGTAATCATGTTTTTAATGTAGTCAGCGTGACCTGGCATATCGACGTGTGCGTAGTGACGCTTTTCGGATTCATACTCCTGGTGAGAAGTAGCGATGGTAATACCACGAGCTTTCTCTTCTGGAGCATTATCGATTTGATCATAAGCCACCGGCTTGTTGACATCCGATGGGAGTCTTTTTGCGAGAACAGTAGTAATCGCAGCGGTTAAAGTAGTTTTACCATGGTCGACGTGACCCATGGTGCCGACGTTAATGTGCGGCTTTGAACGGTCAAAATTTGCCATTCTTTCTCCTTTTATTTTGTTATTACGTTTGGAGCGCTAATAAAAACCAGCTCCAAATCTCTACAAAGAATATTTTACCTTATTTTTGTTGAATTGTAAAGAGTTTTGGTGTATTATCTCTGCTCGCCGCCAGAATTGTTCAACCAATAATTAGCAACCGGGCGAGCAATACAACGCACCGATTGACCATAGAGACGATAATCTCCATAAGACGGGTTGGCATAACCTTCCACAGTACTGAAAAACGCATTTCCGGCTCGTTCACCATGGGTGACGGAAGACCAAAAGTTACCACTGCCCCCAACACCGTCTAGGTAGCCAGACCATCTGCCACCAGCAACGAAGAAAAGTGGTTCTTCCCATAGAGCATGGCGTACGTCGTTATTATCGTACCAATAAGACATAAAGCCACCGTCATAGAAACCATTCTCATACCACAATGAGTCGAATGTGTCCTCACCGTATCCTACCCTAGGTAGCGTCCAACCTGCAGGGCAGATGGATTGTTCAATCAAATCATCGCGACCATATTGGTAACTATTATTCATTGCCACGGCCGCCGTCCAGTTATAGTAATTGCCCAAATGGTATTGTGGAATACCAGTAGAAGATACATAAGTTGAGGTTGGGTTAAGCGATTCGTTGCAATTGGTGGGTGGCGCACCAGGGCCATTAAAAGAACAAGTGCCGTAGTAGGTATTCCAATCATCATAATTACTCTCCCTACCGTTCCAATATTTGTCTCCCGGGTCATAAGATTCTGGATAAACAAAACCCCCAGGATAATTATCATTAATTGGCCGATCAAACAACCCCCATGAACCAGCCGTGGTATAAGTAGAACGTTCCGGGGTCCAAGTGGCAGCTTCGTACTGTTGGGTACGCGGGTTATAACCTAAGTCTGTATCTTCGTTGGTATAAGTTGTGTTAGAGTCTAGATCTAGGTCCAGATTTTGAGTCATCCAAACATCAAATGTTTCGGCCCTAGCTTCTGTTTCACGATTCCTGCCGTCCGGCGTCACCCAAGCATACAATTTCGCAATGGTATAAGTCTTTTCATCGCGCATGTCCATAAGTGTATATTGCGTTTCTGGTGTCATAGAATCAACGATTTGGTCACGGTTAGGTCCAGCAAAGTCTTGGAGGCAGACTGCTTCTTGTATGGTAGTAGCATTTGGATTACATGGTCCAACATAGTTAGCTATTGCAATATAAGTAATGGTAGTACCAGAATAAGTACCATAATCTAGGTCTGGAGTAATATAAGTACCATAGTAGAAGGTAGATTTATCATTAGCAGTTGTAGCTTCGTCTATAATCTTTAACGTCATAGCAGTGTCTAGTGTAGTAGGAAGACCAGTAAAGACTGCGCTAGTTTGGTCTGTTGGTCTAGTAGCAGCAATACCCCAAGTGTTGTTAGTTAAAGCTGCTGGATTCTTGAAGTCTGTAGTGTTTAGCATAGCAATAGTACTAGTAGACGATTTATTAGTTTCATTCTTTAAATCTGTAGTAGTACTATCTACATAAGCCATTAATGTATATCCAGCTTCCGTAGCAGAATCTACCGTAACTGTACTTTCACCAGTAG
>Ga0310696_10007298_pt1 | contig 12999 bp, 9 predicted proteins | sample AusTroGonzalo_MG_4_FD_203885 | JGI IMG/M metagenome (GOLD analysis project Ga0310696, IMG submission 203885) | Bovine rumen microbial communities from tropical cattle in Woodstock, Queensland, Australia - Gonzalo_02 (v2) (version 2) | ecosystem: Host-associated > Mammals > Digestive system >... | reverse complement strand
GCGTTTCCCCTATGTGGCGAAGACCGGCGACGAGATCGCCCGCATGCACATCGAGAGCACTCTGCAGCCGCCCAAGGAGGTCAATAAGGAGCTCCCCGATGCCTTGAACCGCATCATCGTCAAGATGATGGAAAAGGATATCAACAAGCGTTATCAGAGCGCGGAGGAGCTGATCGGAGACTTGGATTCTTATCTGCGGAGTGCGCCGTCGGCCGCGGCGAAAAACGCCGCCAAACCGGTTGCCAGACCGGCTGCCAAGCCTGCCTTCGCCAAGCCGGTCGCTCCCCCCAAGGCGTCGATCCCCAAGTTGGCGGTCCCCGGGCCGAAAGTGCCGCCGCCGGTCGCCGCTCCGGCGGCTCCTGCGCCCAAGGCGGAGCCCCCCGTGCCGCCTCCGGAAACTCCCGACAACGCAGAGCTCATCGATGAACTCGACGGCGGATCGAAGCGTATATTGAAGAAAGTATTGATTACGCTGTTGGCGCTTCTGCTGTTGGCGGTGGTTCTGTTGGCGGCGCTGGTGGTGTGCTACAAGACCAAGGTTTTGCCGCAGGGCAGTTTGAATTCGTTTGCCGGGACGGTGGCCGGTTGGTTCGGCATGGCCGAGCCGGGAAAGGGCAATGCGGTCGCCGCGAAGCAGGAAGCGCCGAAAGCGCCATCCGAATACGAGCGTGTCCTTGCGCTTCCGGTCGGCAGCAGAAGTCAGAAAACCGAATTCCACGAACAGGCGGCGCAGCTGCTCGCCAAGGGAGTCCCGAGTGACGCCAATGAGCGCGGCAATTATCTGAAACTGAGGAAAAAGTTCGCTTCGGCAGACGAAGCGCTGCGTTTCGCCTCGTTCCGTCAGGCGCGGCGGCAGGAATATGACGCCGTCATGGAGCGTCGGAAACGCGAACGTGAAGAGGCGCTCCGGCTGAAGGCCGCCAGGGAAAAGGCGGAGCGCGAGTACAAACAGCAGGAGCAGCTCAGAAGACAGCGTCTCAGAGAGGCGGAGGAAAAAATGAGGCGCAAGGAGGAAGAACGGAAAAAGAGAGTCGAGCTCGCTTCCTACAATGAATTGAAAGACGATGTCGAGCGGGCGGAAAAACTGCTGGTGGACGCCTTCTACAAGGCGGTCGACGGAGACGAGCGGGCTATAGATGGCGCGAAGGAACAGGCCGAGGGTATCCTCTACGGCCGCGTCGGAAACAACGACCGGGAACGCAAGCTCATCCGCGACTATCGCGATTTCCGCGATCGGCTGCCGAAGGAAGTCTCCGGCATCCGGAATTTCCGCAACTTGATGCGGAATCTGAAGGACAAAGTCTATGTCAGGTGCAAGATCGGCAGCGAGATGTATCAGGTGATCGCCCTGTTCGCCGACGGCAGCGCCGAGATGGAAAACAGCCAGTTCCGGCGTGTCCGAATCCCCGCGGACGTGCTGGCCGGCAGCCGGGACTTCCGGGATAATTTCTACATCAGTTTGAAAGATAAAAATCCGCATGTGATGTTCTACTATTTTCTGGCCGTCCGCCGGTTCGATCCAAGCGTGATGAACAAAGCCCCGGCCGGTTTTTGGAAGACTCACATCCAAAAGTTCGTCCGGGCTTCCGAGGATCGCTGATATCGGAGCAGGCAGACGCGCTTATGCGGGCGGTGTTCTTTTCCGATATCCACGGCGTGGCCGAGACGGTGGAACGGCTCTTCGCTCACGCCGACCGGCTGGGGGCCGAGCGGCTGGTCCTGCTCGGCGACGCGCTTTATCACGGCCCGCGCAACGGCGTGCCGGAGCTTTACGACTCGCCGCAGGCGGCGGCGCTGCTCAATTCGCGTCGCGCCGACATCATCGCGGTGCGCGGCAACTGCGACTCCGAGGTGGATCAGCAGATGCTGGATTTCCCGATCATGGCGGATTATGCCGAACTGGTCGCCGACGGGCGGCGTTTCTTTCTGACTCACGGTCATCTGTGGAACCGTTTCAATCCTCCGCCCGTGCCGGACGGGACGATCCTGACGCACGGACATACGCATATCCCGGAGATCGCCGCCGCGGACGGCATCACCATTTTCAATCCCGGTTCGATAACGCTGCCCAAGGGCGGGTTTCCGCGCAGTTTCGGCTTTTTCGACGGCGAAACGCTTTCCGTCCGCCGCCTCGACGACGGCGAAGTCATCTTGACCGGTGCGCCGATGCCGTCGTAGACGGCGGAATGTTCCTCCGCCGATCGTTCCCGCATTGAAAACCGCCGCCGCACGGATTATATTAAGCAGGTTTCAACGATACCGCGGCAATGGTGAACCCCGTGTGAATCGGGGGCTGTCCCGCAACTGTGAGCGCTTCGCATGGAGCGCGAGCCAGATCCCGGATCGCGGTTGGTATTTCGGCCTTAAATCGTGCGAGAGACACAATGGAAGGTGATGCGATGCGTTTTGTCCGCCGGATCTTATTCGGTTTCTGTGCAATCTTTTTTCTGACTTCCGCCATTTCGTCGTCGGCGGAGTCTCCGCGTGTCGTATCCGTTTCCCCCGCCGTCACGGAGCTGATCTTTCAACTGGGGCAGGGAAAATTCCTCGTCGGGCGCAGCGAGGTCTGCAATTATCCCGCGGAGGTGTCGAAACTTCCGGTCGTCGGGCGTTACGCCGAACCCGATATCGAGAGATTGCTGCGTTTGCATCCGACCTTGGTGGTGACCAATTCCTTGAATTCTCCGAATCTGGAACGCATCCTCCGCGAGCGGGGGATACGGCTGATCGTCAAGCAGTGCCGCACCGTTGCGGAGTACCGGGAGTGGGTGGCGCTGTTGGGGAAGGAGTTGGGGTGCCCCGAGCGCGCCGAAGCCGAGCTGGCGCGTTTCGACCGGGAGATCGCCGAATTGCGCGCCTTGAAGCCGCTGCCGGTCTCGCTGCTGTGGGTGGTCGCGGATACTCCGCTGCTCACCGGCGGCAGAAGTTCGTTGCTGAGCGAAGTTTCGCAGTTGGCGGGGATGAAAAATACCGGCGACGTGAGCGAACTCGCCTATTACCGGCTGTCCCGCGAAACGCTGATCAAGCATCCGCCGGACGTGATAATCTGGGCCCATCCCGGGGCGTCGCCGACCGTCGACGATCACTTCTGGGGAAAGTTCGAAGCGGTCGCCAAACGGCGCATCCTCCGCTATTTGCATGAGGATACGGTCATGCGTCCGGGCCCGCGCCTGCCGGAGGGGATCCGCAAACTGCGCGGCGAGGTGGAGGCCTTGGGCTTTCGTCCGTCGGCGGAAAGCGGGAAAAAGAACGCTTCGTCGTTCTGGCTATATGCGGCGATGTCCGGCGCTGTTCTTCTGGCGGGATTGCTGACGTGGATGACCGGAGTCAAAAACATGCTGATATCCATGTTTGCGCTCGGGATCGCACTGCTGCCCGGCGTGCTTTTCGGCGGCAGTTTTCTGCCGCCGTCCGAGTGGTATGCCGACGGTGAATGGAACCCGATATTCGTGCTGCGCTTCATGCGCCAGCTGACGGCGCTGACCGTCGGGGCCTCGCTGGCGGTCGCCGGAGCGGTGTTCCAGACGGTGTTGCGGAACAATCTGGCGGAGCCGTTCACACTCGGCATTTCCGGCGGTTCCGGCGTCGGTGCGGCATTGGCGATCGTTTTCGGGTTGAATACGATATCGTTCCTGTCGGTGCCGCTGTGCGCGTTGATCGGAGCGTTGTGCGCGTTGGGGCTGGTGCTTTTCGGAGCCGGGGGACGGCGCGACGGCGGCGAAAGCATCCTGCTCGGCGGGGTGATCGTCGGGACCATCTGCGGCAGCGTGCTGATGTACATCCTTTCGGTGGCGGACAACGACCAGCTCGCCGGGGTGACGTGGTGGATGCTCGGCGATCTGCAGGCGGCGGAGCCGCGTCTGCTGGCGAGCTGCGCGCTCTGTCTCGCGGCGTCGCTGGTGCTGCTGCGCGCCTTTTCCGGCGAATTGAACGCGCTCGCCTTCGGTGACGCCGCATCGTGGAACTTCGGCGGCGATCCGGTCGCCGTCCGCCGGATATCGATCGTGGTCGCTTCGCTTCTGGCGGCTGGTACGGTGGCTCTGGCGGGAATGATCGGTTTTGTCGGGCTGATGGTCCCGCACGCGGTGCGGCGTTTCTGCGGCTGCGATCACCGCCGGCTGCTGCCGATACTGGCGGTCACGGGCGGGGTGTTCCTGATGCTGTGCGATCTTCTGTCGCGCGTCGTTTACGCCGATCGCGAAATCCCGGTGGGCGTGATCACCAGCGCGGTCGGCGGCACGTTGTTCCTGTACCTCTTGAAACGGCGGAGGCGCGTATGAGACTCGTCGGCAGTGAACTCGAATTTTCCTACGGCGGCCGCAAGGTGCTGAACCGCGTGTCACTTGAGGTCGAAACCGGCGCGCTGACCATGCTGATCGGTCCCAACGGCAGCGGCAAGAGCACGCTGCTGCAGCTTCTGGCGGGCTTTTTGCGCCCGGATCGCGGCCGCGTGTCGCTGGATGGACTTGCTCCGCACGCCATGCCGTGGCGGGCGCGGGCGAGAAAGCTCGCCTTCATGACGCAGGATTTTCAGCCGGAATTGGATTTTTCGGTGCGCGAAACCGTGATGTTGGGCCGCAATCCGCATCTGGGCGTTTTCGGCTCTCCGGGCAAGGCGGACGAAGCCGCCGTCGATGCCGCGTTGAAGGACATGGAGCTCGAAGAAGTGGCCGCCCGTCCGGTCAACCGCCTCTCCGGCGGCGAGCGCCAGCGCGCGATGATGGCGGCGGTGCTGGCGCAGCAGGCGGAGTGTCTGCTTTTGGACGAGCCTACCTCGGCGCTGGATGTCCGGCATGCGCTCAGGCTGTCGGAGTATTTGCGGAAATTGCGGGAAAAGTGCGGGATACTGATGGTCACGCACGATCTCGGGCTGGCGCTGCGGCACGCCGATCGGGTATTGCTGATAAGCGGCGGAGCGACGGTGGCATACGGTCCGACCGCCGCGGTGATGACGCCGGAAAATCTGGAGCGCGCCTATGGTTGCCGCGCGGAAATATTGCACGGGGAACATTCGCATTCCGTCGGTTTTTATTGAAATCGTTGAGGGTGATCCATGGATATCGGAAAGTTGTTTGAAAATTCGCTGTATCTGCTGGCACTGCTGAATCCGGCCAGCAAGGTTTTGTTTCTGTCCACCTACGAGCCGGCTCTGACCAGACGGCAGATATGGGAGCTTTCGTGGAAGTCTTCGGCGGCGGCGCTGGTCATCCTGATCGTGCTCGCCGGAGCCGGCGAGATCGTGCTGCGGCGGATATTCAAGGTGGAGCTGTATTCGCTGCGCATCACCGGCGGCTTGATCCTGTTCATGATCGGCTGGATGGCGGTCAGGGAAGGGCGCTTCGTTCAGAAACGGGAACACAGTTTGAGGGAAAACTTCACCGAGCTGTCGCTGGTGCCGCTGGCGGCGCCGCTGATCGCCGGTCCCGGAACCATCGCCGCGGCGATCTCCGGCACGGCGGAATTCGGACTGCCGCTCACCTCCGCGGCATTGACCTTGGCGATACTGGTGAATTTCGTGCTGATGCTCTTTTCGCGCTCGATAAATCGCGTGCTCGACCGCACGCATCTGCTGGGGCCGCTGATCCGCCTGACCGGTCTGATCATTTCCGCGGTTTCGGTGCAGATGGTGATAACCGGTCTGCGCGAGTGCATGAAGTAGTCCGCAGGATCACTGCGCCGGTTGGTCGCCGGCTTCGTACACCAAAAAGACGTTCCCCTCGGGATCGGTACCCCGCCAGAAGTCGCAAGAGGGATCTTCCTTGAGCTCGTATCCACCGTACTGCATGCGCTCGCGCAGCGCGGCCAGATCGGATATCCCGACGCGCCACAGCGTCGCCGCTCCGGCGTGTTCCAGAAACGGCGCGTCGGTCTTTTCCAGAGTCAGCATGGTGGATTCGGAGATCCTGAAGCTCGCGATGAAACTGCTGTCCAGCACCGGATCGCCCAGCTGCAGCACTTCGCGGTAGAATATCCGGCACCCGTCCAAATCGTTGACTCGGACGACGATCTCGACAAAATCTTTTTTCATGGTTAAAAAACCCGTTTCCTCTTGCCAAAACAGCAAACATACGATAAATTATATTGGTTTGTCTTTTATTGCAAATAAAAGGCGTCGTTTTCGGCGATAAAAATTGAAGAAATGTTCGAGGATGGACGATGACAACTGATTTCAACACCTATGCCAATCCGCTTACCGGGCGTTACGCCGGAGCGCAAATGAGCCGTATCTGGTCTCCGCAGTACAAGCACTCCACCTGGCGCAAGCTGTGGCTGACGCTGGCGACCTGCGAAAAGGAATTGGGTTTGCCGATCACGGACGCGCAGATCGCCGAGCTGGCCGCCCACCAGCAGGATATCGACTTCGCGCGCGTCGCCGAGTTGGAAAAATCGCTGCGCCACGACGTGATGAGCCACATCCGCGCCTTCGGCGAGTTGTGTCCGCAGGCGGCTCCGATCATCCACCTCGGCGCGACCAGCTGTTTCGTCACCGACAACACCGAACTTATCCAGATGCGCGAGTCGCTGAAGGTCATCCGCGGCAAACTGCTCAAGCTCATGAGCAATCTGGAGAAGTTCTGCGACAAATACAAGGCGCTGCCGACTTTGGGCTTCACCCATTTCCAGCCGGCGCAGCTCACCACCGTCGGCAAGAGATTTGCGCTCTATCTGCAGGATTTCTACCTCGACTTCGTGCGCATCGAGCGCGAGATCGACGAGATCCCCTTCCGCAGTGTCAAGGGTACCACCGGCACGCAGGCGAGTTTCCTCGAACTTTTCGACGGCGATCATGAAAAGTGCCGCAAACTAGAGCGCAGCGTCGCCGCCGCCATGGGGTTCAAGAACGTCATCGCGCTTTCCGGGCAGACCTACACCCGCAAGATAGATTATTTCGTGCTCGCGCTGCTTTCCGGCGTCGCCCAGTCGGCGGCGAAGATGGCGACGGACATCCGTCTTCTGGCGCACATGAAGGAGATGGAAGAGCCTTTCGGCGCCAAGCAGGTCGGCTCCAGCGCCATGGCTTACAAGCGCAATCCGATGCGCTGCGAGCGCGCGACCAGTCTGGCGCGTTTCGTTATGAACCTGCCGGGCAATCCCGCCAATACCGCCGCCACGCAGTGGTTCGAGCGGACGCTCGACGATTCGGCGAACCGGCGCATTTCTCTGCCCGAGGCGTTCCTCGCCACCGATATCGTGCTGAGCATTCTGATCGACGTCACCGGCGGGCTGCAGGTCTGGCCGAAGGTGATCGCCAAGCACATCAATGCGGAGCTGCCGTTCATGGCGACCGAGAATCTGCTGATGGCGGCGGTCAAGAAGGGCGGCGACCGGCAGAAACTTCACGAAGTCATCCGCACCCATTCGATGGAGGCTTCGCGCCGTGTCAAGGAGGAGGGCAGGGAGAATAATCTGCTGGATCTGCTCCGCAACGCGCCGGAATTCGCGATGATCCGCGAGGATTTCGATGCTCTGCTCGATCCGCAGGGATTCATCGGGCGCGCCCCGGAACAGGTGACGGATTTTCTCGACGGCACGATCCGCCCGCTGCTGAAACAATACGCGTCGGAGTTGGAAAGCTCCGAGGCCGAGGCGTTGAACGTGTAGTTCGACCGCCGTATTGGAGGTGCTGAAATGGCTTTTCTGGACAACCGCTATCTGATAACCAACGCGACCGGCTTGGAACTTTTCGCCGCCATCCGGAAGCTGCCCGTGATCGATCCCCACAATCACGCCGATATGCGCGAAATCGCCCGCAACGAGTGTTACCGCGACGCGTGGCAGCTCTTCGCCGCCACCGACCACTATGTGTGGGAAATGCTCCGCAAATGCGGCGTGCCGGAAGAGCTGATAACCGGCTCCGCGTCCCCGCGCGACAAGTTTCTCGCTCTGGGCAAGGTGTTTCCGCTGATCGCCGGTAACCCGGTCTACGAGTGGATCCACCTCGACCTCAAACGCTACTTCGGCATCGAGGAACTGCTGAGCGAAAGCACCGCCGAACGCATCTATGATGCGGTCAATGCCAAACTCGCCACCGACGCCTACCGTCCGCAGGCGCTTCTGACGGGGGTGCTGAACGTCGAAAGCATGAGCTCCACCGACGATCTGATCGACACGCTGGAGTTTCACGAGCAGGCCAATGCCGCCATCGGCCGTCAGATGATCCGCCCGACGTGGCGTCCCGACAAGGCGATGAAGATCTTCGCCCCGACGTGGAGGGAGTATATCGCAAAGGTCGGCGAGCGTTTCGGCATGAAGATTCGCCGTTATTCCGATCTTATTGAGGCGATGCGGCGCAGTCACGACTACTTCGCCGAGCGCGGATGCCGCGCCAGCGACCACGGCGTCGACGCCATGCCCGTCGTCGATTGCGAGGACGCCGCTCACATTTTCCACAAGGCGATAAACGGCAAGGCGCCGAACGAAGCCGAAGCGATGGGCTTCATGGGGGCGTTTCTCGGCGAAGCCGCCAAACTCGACGCCGAAAAGGGCTGGGTGATGCAGCTGCACATGGGCGCCGTCCGCGACGTCCGCACGACGCTCTTCGAAGCGCTGGGCCCGGATGTCGGCGGCGACGTCTGCAACGTGCACCGGGATTTTCTGCCGGGCATGGTGTCGCTGCTCAACCGTTTCGACAACAAGCTCAAGGCGGTCTTCTACTGTCTCGATCCCAACGCGCAGGCGACGCTGGCGAGCATCACCCGCGCCTTCGGCGACCGCGCCGCACTCGGTTCCGCGTGGTGGCTCAACGACACGCCGATCGGCATGAAGCGCCAATTGGAGCTGATCGGATCGATCGATCTTTTCAGCAATTTCGCCGGGATGGTCTCGGATTCGCGCAAACTGCTCAGTTACGGTTCGCGCTTCGAAATGTTCCGCCGGGTGCTGGCGGACGTGTTGGGGGCCATGGTCGAGCGGGGGCAGATGCCGCTTCCCGTCGCGGAGATGCTCGCCGAAAGGATGGCTTACTCCGGGCCCAAGGCGTTTTGGAATCTGTAAATAAAGTGTCAAACATCAATATAAGGGTAGATTGAAAATGGCAAAAAGCGACCGTTACAAGAATGCCGGTGTGGATATCGATCTGGCGACCAAACTGCTGGCGGACGTCAAATCCAGTCTTGCCGCCACGCGGCGTCCGGAAATGCTGGCGCCCGTCGGCGGATTCGGCGGACTGTTCCAGTTGGATCTCAGCAAATACCGCGAGCCGGTGCTGGTTTCCAGCATCGACGGCGTCGGCACCAAGCTGATGGTGGCGATGATGATGGAAAAATACGACACCGTCGGCTGCGACATCGTCAACCACTGCATAAACGACATCGCCGTGCAGGGGGCGGAGCCGATCTATTTCATGGACTACATCGGCATCGGCAAGTTGCGTTCCCCGCTGTATGAAACGGTGCTTTCCGGCATCGCCAAGGCCTGCAAGGCCGCCAACTGCGCGGTGCTCGGCGGCGAGACCGCCGAAATGCCCGGAATGTACGGCAACGACTTCGATCTGGTCGGCGTCATCACCGGGGTGGTCGAAAAATCGAAGCTCATCACCGGCGAGAAGATCCGTCCGGGGCACGTGGCGATCGGCATCGGATCCAACGGATTGCACACCAACGGCTTCAGTCTGGCCCGCCAGATACTTTTCAAGGAGTGCGGCTATAAGGTGCACGACTATGTGGACGAGCTCGGCGAGACCGTGGGCGAGGCGCTGCTGCATCCGCACATCTGCTACTACCCGGCGATCTCCAAGGCGTTCGCCGGAGAGTTGCCGCTTGACGGTATCGCGCACATCACCGGCGGCGGGCTGTACGACAATGTGCCGCGCATTCTTCCCGAGGACTGCTCGGTGGAATTCGATCCGTCGCCGCTGCCGGTCCCGCCTATCTTCAAATTGATGACGTCCCGCGGCGGCATCGGCAAGGAAGAGGCGTACCGAGTCTTCAACATGGGCGTCGGCATGGTGTGGTTTGTGCCGGAAAAGGCGGCGGAGGCGGCGCTGAATACGATCCGCTCCGCCGGTTTCATAGCCGAAAAGATAGGGCGTGTCGTTTCCGGCAACAAGGAAGTATTCGTGAATTGACGCAGGTTTCCGGCTGAATTCAGGAGGTGACTGATGAGAAGGTTTTTCCGATGGTTCGGAGTGCGCCAGGGGCAGGGCGTCGCCGACGTGCTTAAGCGTTCGTTTACCACGGTTCGGTCGTTTTTGCCTTTTCATCAGGAGTCCGCGCTGTCCGAGGAAGAAAAAATGCGGCGCATGGGCACCGATTCGGCGATCCGGCTGGTCTTGTCGGACGACAACGGGGATCTGAGCGAAAGCAAACTCGAAGTATTCCGTCAGCTCATCAGGGGCGAACGTTCGGGCGACGAGGTGGACAAGCATATACAGGCACTGCGCAAAGTTTCGCCGCAGACGGTGGAGAATATTGCGGCGGCCATCAGTTCCTTCAAGGAGGACGAACGCGGGAAACTGATGCGTTTTCTGCTGTCGCTGGCGGCGGCGGCGGAGACTCCGGAAAAAAGGATCTCCGAACTGCGGCAGATATTCCTGTCTGCGGGCGAGAGCGAAAAATCGTTCTCGGAATGTCGAAGCGAGACACTGCGCATCGACGAAAGACGGCGGCGGATCATCGGGTCAGGTGCCGGTATTCTGGTGGCGCTGGTGGTGATATTGGTGTTCATATTGACCGCCTTTCTGCTGCGTTCGGTGATATTCGGATTGATTTTTGCGTACATATTGCTGCCGGTGGAAAAGTATTTCGAGCGGCGGGAGCGCAGAAAAAGCGGAGTGGTCCATTATCTGTTCTGGCTGCTTTCCCTGCCGCTGCTGCCGCTGCAGAAGCTGTCGCAGCGCATTTCGAGGCACCGTCGGTTCGCTTCGGAAGAGGATGCCGCCGAGGAACAAAAGCACCGTCAGGAGCGGCGCATCATCACCAAGGCGGTGGTGCAAACCGCTCTGGTGGTGCTGGTGGTCGTCTGCGGATTGTCGGTGGCGCTTACCCGGTTGACGATACATTATGTGGGCGATTTTCGTGACAACGCCAAAATCTCCGCGTCGGCATCGTCCGCATCGGAGCCGCAGAACGCTTCCGGCGACGTGCAGCCGACCGGCTCGGCTTATGTCGACGGAATGATCGGCATGGATAAGCAGCCCGACGAGGCCGCGAAGCCGAAAAACGGAGAAGACCAGGAGCCGTCCGCCGTCGAAGAGGGGTTTTCCAATCTGGTCGGCTGGCTGGATGGGCGATTGAGCGGTTTCCGCTCCCACTTGGAACGCACTCCGCTCATTCGCTTCGTGCTGGATCAGATACTCAAGATATTGAGAAGCGAAAAAGCTCAAAAGGAGTTGCTGGCGGTGATATTGAAACACAGCGGCGGAGTGATATCGTCCACGACGGATCTGCTGGGGACCATCATGGTCTTTCTCTCCGATCTGCTGCTGACGGTGTTTTTCGCCATGCTGTTTCTGGTCAAGCTCGCCGAATTCTGCCGCGAAGACAACAGCGCGGGACGGCAAAGCGAATATCTGGTGCGTATCGTATTCAACGGTCGCTGGCTGCCCGGCACCAACGACGTCACCATAAGCGAGGCCAAGCGGATATTGAGCGAGATCATGGATCGGCTGCGCATTTGGGTGCGCGGATATGTCACGCTGGTCATGGTGGATGCGACCGTGTATACCGTGGTGTTTTTCTTCCTGCGGGTGCCGTATTTCCCGATCCTGGGGATCATTGCCGGGTGCGGCATATTGCTGCCCTATGTCGGTCCGGTGATCTCTGCGGTGTTGACTTTGCTGGTCACGCTTGCGGTCGGCAATTGTTCGGGGCTGCAGCTGGCCGGGATCGTCGTGGCGTATTTGATCTACAACGGCATCATCGAACAGTTCATCCTGTATCCCGCGGTGATCGGTGATTCGCTGGGGTTGACCACGTTGGAGACGATCGTGGTGGTGCTGTTGGGCGCGGTGTTCGCCGGCATCCCCGGAATGCTTTTGGCCTTGCCGACGGCCAGCGTGCTCAAATATCTGATTTCGCAGATACTTCAATATCTGCGGCTGCGCAAGGCGGCACATGAGGATGCGGCGATGGTGGAAGAGGAATCGGCGCCGGAGACGCCGCCTCCGGCCGCCGAAGAGAGTCGATCTTCGGCCGATGAGACGGCCGGAAATGCCTAATGTTGATCTGAAGGAAACGGGGTGACGGCGGAATGCGAAAAAATCGCGGTTTGTTTTTTTGCGGTGTCGTATCGCTGATTTTCTGCTGTTTGTGCGGATGTCAGCACGATGTCGGGATACGCAAGGCCACGGCATCGGAAAAGTTCGCTTACAGTTCGGTGCAGATTTCCGGCGGCGATATCTCGGCCGAAACGATGAATCTGTTGGGGAACTATTCTCTCAACGAGCTTCTTGACAGCGATCCCGAGCGGCTGACCATCGAACTGACCAAGCTTTTCGCCCGCGAGCCGCGGGTGAAGTACCTGACCGCGCTGGCGGACGTTTCGCTCTACACCGGACGCCGTCTGCTTCCTGCCGACCGGGATCTGGCGATGCGCTATTTTCTGAATGCCGCCATGTACTCGGCCGCCTATTTCGGGGTGTGCGATTTGAATCCGTCGCCTTACGATCCGACCGGGATCCGGATGATGCTCATATACAATGCGGCCGCGACGGAATTGTTCGGTTATCTTCGTCAGCGCCAGCTGTTGTACAAGAGCGGGTACGAACTCTCGTCGGTGCTCGGCGGCAAAGTTCGTTTCGAGACGCCGCATTACCAACTGCCCGTGGATAAGTCGCAGATACGCGACATCCTGCTTTGCGCCGATTATCGTCCGGAAAATCTCACCCACACCGGCCGACGCTTCGGCATCGGGGCGCCGCTGATCATCGACATCGACAAACCGGTTTCCGACGGGCGTGTGGGATTCGCCAAAAACCAGACCATTCCCGGTACGTTCGTGTTGAAATTCAGCTTCCGCGACGTCAGGGCCTGGGGCGAGTATTCGGCGCAGGTCAACATC
>Ga0310696_10007297_pt1 | contig 12999 bp, 8 predicted proteins | sample AusTroGonzalo_MG_4_FD_203885 | JGI IMG/M metagenome (GOLD analysis project Ga0310696, IMG submission 203885) | Bovine rumen microbial communities from tropical cattle in Woodstock, Queensland, Australia - Gonzalo_02 (v2) (version 2) | ecosystem: Host-associated > Mammals > Digestive system >... | reverse complement strand
AAGGCGTGATAGATGTTTTGGAATTTGACGATACCGACGGGTCTGCTTCGGACGGCATTTTAAAAGCACGGCAAAAATATCCGGATGCCAAGTTGGTTTTTGCAAACGGCGGGGACAGGTGCGAAGGTAATATTGCCGAAGAAAAAATGTGTCAAAAATGTGATGTGTCTTTGGCTTTCGGCGTCGGAGGGGATTTTAAAGCAAATTCCTCATCGTGGATATTAAAAGCGTGGGAAGCGGAAAGCAAAAAGCCGTGTTGATGTAGGGAGAGCGGTTTTGATAAAAAATTTGATAAAATGGGCATTGATGACAATCGGTTTGGTGTTGTCCGTGCGAGCGTGGGCCGCTTTTGATGACACAAAAGTTGAGGATTTTGTGTATACGACGGGGGAACAATTTATTACTGCGCTCGGTATGAAGGATTTGGAAGCTAAATATGCGATTTTAGACGAGATGTTTGAACAAAAATTTGACACGGTTAATATGGGGCGTTTTGTTTTGGGACAATATTATCGCAGTTTGGATGCCGAGCAAAAAGAACAGTATTTATCTTTGTTTAAAAGGTATATTAAAAGTTTATACAAATCATATCCGATAACTTTTGATACATCCGATTTGCATTTTAAAATTACAAAAATCGTGCCTTACGAAAAAAAGGTAGAGACTTTTGTGACGGTTCATTTACCTCCAAAATATCAACAGGAAAATCTGCAAACAATAACAATTAAATTTAATCTGAAACCGGTTGGTGAAAGCTATGTGATTTCGGATGTTTTTATCGGAGATGTCAGTTTACTCGTGTCATTGAAACCGAGATTTGCGGATATGGTTAAAAAAGCGGAAGAGGAACCGGAATGGTTTTTGGATGATTTTGAAAGTTTAACGCGTTCCAATGAATATAATATCCAAAGAACAAAAGAATCAAAATCTTTGCAAAAAAGGGAATATTAAAATAAAAAAAAGGCCATCCGGAAGGATGACCAAAGGAGGAGGATATGAAAAACTTTTATTGAAATCTTCCCGTATCTTTTTGCGAAGCAACGAAAGCTAATCCGGCTATATATTGTTTACGCTGTTCTGATAGTTCTACATCTTGAACTTTACCTTGAAAAAGAGGCTTAAATCCTTTAAGCACAAACGAAGCCTTATTTTCCTCGCGCCATTGCTGCAAAGTTTTGCCTGTTTTAACAGCTACAAACTTTCCGTGCCAATTTTTGAAATCTCCCTCACCGATATGCTTACGAATAACTTTTAACAACTTCATCGCAGACTGCATATCTTTCATGATATCTTTGGCAAGTTTCAAAGCTTTATTTGTGTCTTTTTCCATTTTTTTATTCCTTTGCTACTTTATTTTGTCTAAAGATAACATTTAAAAAATGTTTTGTCAATACTTTTTTTTATTTTTTTTCATTTCAAGTGTAAAAGTTTTTTTTATCCGTGCAAAAAACTGTTTTTTTGTGTAGAGTAAGACACAAATTAAGAGAAAAAAGAGAAAAATATGTCGCTGTTTAAATCTATCGCAACCTTCGGGGGCTTTACTTTTTTGAGCCGAATTACGGGGTTTGTGCGTGATATGGCTCTTGCCAATTTTTTGGGCGCAGGTATGGCGTCTGATGCGTTTTTTGTGTCTTTTAAATTGCCGAATTTATTTCGGAGTTTGTTTGCGGAAGGTGCGTTTACGAGTGCTTTTGTGCCTCTGTTTTCGCAAAAATTGGTTTCGGAAGGCAAGAAAAAATCTTTGTTTTTTGCTTCACAAGCCATTTCGGTTTTGTTTTTCTTTTTATTTATATTTGTTTTGCTGTTTGAAATTTTTATGCCTTATGTGGTGCGTGTTTTGGCGCCGGGATTTGTGGGAGATGTCGGCAAAATAGAGCTTGCCTCCGATTTGTGTCGGATTACGTTTCCGTTTTTGCTGTTTATTTCCATGGTATCTTTTCAGGCAGGCGTGTTAAATTCATTTGAAAAGTTTGCGGCACCTGCAATGGCACCGATTATTTTGAATTTGACGATGATTCTGTCGGCTTTTGTTGTGGTGCCCTTTATCAAAACGCCGGCTTACGGATTTGCTTTTGCAATAACGACGGCCGGTATTTTGGAAATGTTGTGGCTGAGGCATGCTTTAAACAAAATTGATGTTCATTTAAGACCTTATTTGCATTTTAAGAAAATGATAAATAAAGACGATATCAAAACGTTGTTTAAGCGTATTGCGCCGGGGGTGGTCGGTGCCGGAATTTATCAGATTAATATGGTGGTGGATACGATTTTGGTATCGCTTGTGGGAACGGGTGCCATTTCGTGGCTTTATTATGCCAATCGGTTGCAACAACTGCCGTTGGGTGTGGTGGGTGCAGCCATCAGTGTTGCTCTTTTGCCGATTCTTTCAAAACAACTGAAAGCACAAAATTCGGAAGAAAGTCGCCAAACGCAAGATAAAGCGGTTGAATATGCGGCGCTGTTGTCTGTTCCGGCCGCCGCCGTGATGATTGTGTTGGCGCATCCGATGATTAATATTTTGTTTGAGCACGGACGTTTTACTTCTCAAGATACGCTAAAAACGACTTACGCATTAATAGCATATGCGGTGGGGTTGCCGTGTTATGTGTTTGTGAAGGCACTGATGCCGAACTTTTTTGCAAGAGGGGACACGGTGACGCCGGTTAAATTCAGTGCGGTTGTGTTTGGTGTGAATTTTGTTTTCAATCTTATTTTGATGATTCCTCTCGGACATATCGGTATTGCCTTATCAACCACGATTGCCGCGTTTGTTTCGTTGTTCCAATATGTATACGGGCTGAAAAAACGGGATTATTGGCATTGTTCCAAACGATTGGTTGCCAAGGTGTTGACAATCTTTTTGATTTCGGCTTTGATGAGTGTTTGTATTTTAGCTCTTGAAAGCGGAATTAACCGGCTTGTCGGAAATTGGTTGGATTTAAGTTTTGTTCTTAAACTGGTTGTGTTAGGCTTTTTAGGCGGTGCAGGTATTGTTTGCTTTTTGATATTTGCAATTGCTTTTCGGGTGCTTAATATACGGGAAATGACGGGTATGTTTTTAAAAAAGAAAGGGAAAGTAAGTGAATAAGAAAGACATCATAAAATATGCAAAAAAGAGCGTGATGCGGGCTAAAAACACAATATACCTGATTTTCAGAGGCATTTTGCGTTGCGGACGGTTTTTAAGAAAACATAAACGTTCGGCCTTATTTTATTTGCCGATATTATTAATTTTTTACTATGCCGTCGGAAGCGTGGTCAGCGAAAAGATAGATAAAGATCCGAATTTTGAAATCAAAAAAGTTGATAAAGGCTACATTTATGTTCAAAGTATGGCGGATTTGATTAAGCGGGAAATTGACGAACATGTTTTTACGCCTAATTTGCCTTTTATTTTTCCGGCCTCGGTGCTTGATAATATGCCCGCATTTCAAAAAGGGATTATTAAACAGGTAGGACAAATTGTGCACGCGACGGCAACTTATTCAAACAATGAGGCCTTAAAAAAAGCAGATGATTTATTGAGCTATCCTGCGGAAGTATGGCTTTTTTCCAAAACAAAAGATTTTAAGATTGAGCCGTCATCGGTTGCGCAATACAGGAAAGCACGCCGGCAACTTTTGAAATTTAATGATTTTGCAAATCGTGATAATGCGATGTTTGAAAAGGTTTTGGATGTGGTTGATTTGAGCCTGACAGACATACAAAATTTGCTGGAAACGCAAGTGTATATCAAAAAATCCGGTTATGCGGATGATGTTTTTTATTTTGCACAAGGACGTCTGTATGCCGTTTATGTTGTTTTGAAATCTGTCGGACAAGAGTTTGATATTGATTTGGACTCTGCTTTAAGAGCAATGGAAAAGGCACTGAAATTAAATCCGTTCTACGTTAAAAACGGTGTGCCCGCAAGTTTTGCATCGCCGAATCATTTGCTTGAATTGGCATATTTTACGCTTAAATCTCAAAAAGCATTGGACGATGAAAGGGAAAAGAAGAGACATGTTGATTGAGACGGAAGAAACATATAATCCGAATGTGCGCAATTTTTATCTGAACATCAAAGCTTTTGATGAAAGGAAGGCTGAATATGCCGATTGTGTGACGGCTGATGCTTCGGAGTTGGCACAAAGTATTTTAAAAATCAAAGGCGTTGAAAAAGTTTTGATTTTGCCGGATATGCTTTTTGTAGAAAAGAATGATAATGCGGATTTTTCGTTTCTTGCACCGCAAATTATGGCTGAAATTGTTGATTTTGACTTTGCGAAATTTCAAAATTTTGATTTTTCCAAACAAGATATATCAGCCCAAATCAATGCATTGGTTGAGGCAAAAATTCGGCCTTTTTTAAAGGCTGACGGCGGGGATATTGAAGTTGTCGGTTTTGAAAACGGAACGGTTAATGTGCGTTTACAAGGTCGGTGCAAAGGATGCGTGCATGCCAAGCAAACGATGAAGAATATTGTGGAAGCATTGCTGAAAAAATATATCGGCGGCGTTTTAAGCGTACGGGAACAAGAGGACGGATAAAATGAAAAAGCTTTTAATCATATTATCTCTGTGGGCTTTCTGTGTTCGTGCCGAAACACCGAAATTTTTTGCGGACGAAACGGGTGTTTATTTGAGTGATATGAAAACGCAAGAGCTTGAAAATATGTTTGAAGAATTATATTACAGCCAATATATTGATTTGCCCGATGATGAATATCCGCGTATTTTTGTGAAACAGCTGCCTGATGATTTTGCCGCTCAGGAAGACAGGACTGAGCGAAACAGGTTGTTTATGAAAATATTGATTCCGATCGCACTCAAAATAAATGATGAAATATTGGAAGAACGCGAGATGGTTGATGCGCTCTTATATGATTTTGAAGAAAATAAAGATTTTGATGAAGCCGATATGTATTATATTGATAAATTGGCAGCAAAATATGATGTGGCGACGCCTTTTAAGGATACGCGCAAATATATGAAATTGTTAAGTGAACTTCAAAAGAAAGTGGATGCCGTTCCGGCTTCGGTTTTGGTTGCGGCAGCTGCTATTTATACCGATTGGGGAACTTCACGCATTGCCCTAAAAGCCAATAATTTATATAAAATAAAAGTGTGGTTTGAAGAAAAAGGTTTGGAGCCGGTTGAGGATAAAGAGGACGGCTACAAATATAAGATTTACGAGTCTTTGGAAGATTGTATGAGAGACTATGCCTTAAAACTCAACAGTAATGTGAATTATGCCGCGTTTCGGGAGGCACGCGCCGTGTCGCGCAAACGAAAATCGGTTTTGTACGGGGTGCGTATGGACTGGGGAATGATTGCAGACAGTAATTTGCATAATTTTGCCGGACTTTTGGATTATACGCTGACTTATTACAAACTTTATTATATAGACAAGGCACATTTGGAGCCTGAATATGAACTAAAGGAACAATAATGTATTTCAGTTTGAAAAAGAAAATTTTTTATACGGTTTTTTCGTTGTTTGTGTTGATGGCAACGCTGTTTTTGTTTATGTTCACAATGTTTTATGCGGAAAAATATTCCAACGATTTTCATGTGATGTCAACACGTAATCAATACGTGATGAGTCTGCTTTATGAAAATATTGTGTTGCAACGGGATTTAAATAAGTATCAAAAAAATGCCTCGGAAGATATTCAAACGGAATTGTCGGATAAACAACAGGAGTTGACGCGCGAATATAAAATCAATGAAGATTTGCAAAAGAATTTTAATGAGCAGAGTCAGGCTTTTACGGAAGGTATGCGTATTATCGGCATCAGTTTGGCTTTATCACTCGTGTCCATCGTTGTTTTGGGATTTTTGTTGCAACGATGGGTTATCAGGCCGATTCAAAAACTTTCGGAAGTAACGAAGCTTGTTGCAAAAGGCGATTTTTCACATCGGGTGGCGGTAGATAAAAGGCAGATTTTCTTTGATGAATTTGATACGCTTTCTTCTACTTTCAATACGATGATTTCAAGTATTGAGAAAAACATTGACAGGATTAAGACTTCCGAGTTCTTTTTGCAATTGTTGATTGATACGATTCCTGACGGTATTCGCGTGATTGATCAGGATTATCGGATTGTACACTCAAATAAGGCATATAATCAGCAGTTTTCGTCTGTACGGGAATGTGAGAAATGTTTTCAGGCCTACGGATTTGATAAGCCCTGTCCGAGAGGTTTGTTTACATGTCCGTTTGAGGAAATTAAAACATCTAAAGGGAAAAGTGTTTCTATGATACAAAACGTGGACGGACGCCCCCTTTCGGTGAATGCGGCACCGCTTAAGATAAAAGACGAGGAAGGAAACAATAATCTGTATATTATTGAATCTATCCGCGATTTGAGTGATGACATACGTTTTTCACATCAGCAAAAAATTGCGTCTCTCGGCTTTTTGGCAACCTCTGTGGCTCACGAAATGAAAAATAATTTGGGTGCGATGCGTATGATTTTGGAATCAATGTTGGAAAACGATAAAAACAACAAGTATCTGCAGTTGGTGTATGATCAGCTTTTGGCCAGTATTGCCATACCGGAACGTTTACTCAAATTGGCGCGCCATATTGACGAAGCGCCGGAGGTGTTTGATGTGTGCGGTTGTATTGAAGAAGTGATTTCTTTGTTGGATTATGAAGCCAAACGCAACGGCGTACGTGTTAAGTGCGAATTTGCAAAAACGGTTTGCGAGATGTTGGGAAATGAAGCTGATTTTAAGATGATTATTTTAAATTTGGCGCAAAATGCCGTTAAGGCGATGCCCGGCGGCGGCAATTTGATTGTGAGAGCAAAAAAAGACAGAAATTATGTGATTGTTGATGTTCAAGATACGGGAACAGGCATTGCGGAAGAAAAAATCAATCATATTTTTGAGCCGTTTTATTCGGAAGGTCAACAAAACAGGTTGAGCGGTACGGGACTCGGTTTGGCCATTGTTAAATCTCTCGTTGACAAATATAAGGGAAGTATTGAGGTTGTAAGCGGTATTTCTAAAGGAACGACTTTTACACTTAAGTTTCCACGGGCTAAAAAATAGGCTTGCAAAAGAAAAAAAAAGATATTATAGAGTATGCATACATAACAAACAGAGGTTTTTATGAGTAAAGAAGAATTGTTGGAGTTGAGCGGAGAGGTAATTGAAAAATTGCCGAACGCTATGTTTCGCGTGAAGTTGGAAAACGGCGTGGAAATTTTGGCGCATACGGCCGGAAAAATGCGTAAATTTCGCATTCGTGTGATGGTCGGTGATAAGGTGGATATTGAAATGACACCGTATGATTTGACCAAAGGCCGTATTACGTTTCGTCATAAAGAATAGTATTTTGACGCATACGCCGCATAAGGCGGATTTACAGGGTCCTCGCAGTAAAGCGGGGATGATTTTTTTTTGCAATCTGAGCATTTTGAGATTGTTTCCGTTCGGGGCGCAAAAGGGTATGCAAATAAAAAGAAAAAACGAGAAATAAAAAATATTACAGAAATATGAATTTTTGCCAAAACAGGCTTTTTATAGGCGTTTTTTTGATAATTTCACTTTACATTTTGATTTTTTTTCCATAAAATAAATGCTAACGGCAAGTGTGCGTATGCGCTTGGCGCGTCTTTGGCATAAGATGCAAAAAGCATATACGTTTGATTATGAAGTAAGGGGATTTGATATGGGCAAAACAGCGAAGAATTTGTTGCAAATATGCGTTTTTGCGTTGGCATTATGTTGTTTTTGCAAAACATCTGTTGCCGAAACGGCGGAAGATGAACTGTGTAGAGAGGTGCCCGATTGCGAAGCCCTCGGTTATTCAAAAGATGTTGTATGCGAACAAAATACAGCCTTAAGTTGCCCGTATAATTCTTCGTATAAAAAATGCGTCAATGCAAGTTGCGAGGAGATGGGTTTTTCTTTGGAAAACAAGAGCGAATGGTGCGAAGAGACAGCCCTTTGTCCGTCGGATGAAAACTATACATTGTGTGTTAAAAAATGCGGCGAGTGTGAAGGAGATGCATTACGTAATCCGGATTGTCCTTACGGACGTGTTTTGCAAGGACAAGACAGTTGCGGACATGCATGTTATGTTTGCAATACCTGTAAGTTTGATGATACAAGCGGCTATAAAACGGCTCGTGAAGAATGTTTGCAAGAGACGGAATATGTGAGAAAAACGATTGCGCCGATGTGCGAAGAAAATATGCTTGCCGGCTCAAGATATGAATGTGAATTATGTCCGGTCGGTCGGTATTCGGACAGGAAAAATGCAAAAACCTGTAAGTGCAATGAGAGTATGGGATATTACAACGTGTGTCCCGAAGGTGCCGTGTGTGACCAAATTAATACAAGTCCGTTCGGCTATTGCTACAAAACAAAACAGGGCGGTACAAAACGTGATGCAAGCGGTGAAGCGGACGGATGTATTGACCAGGATAACTCGGGCGGCGGTTATATTTCTACACAACGTGTAAGCAATATTCAACCGGGCGATGATTTGGAGCATTTTGAGTTTGTGAATAATTCCGGTGACGTGCCGTTTGAATTTAATGTGGACGGACAAAATGTGACATGTAAGAAAGTGGACGGTTGTAAAGTCGGTATTGAAGGCGCATTATCACCGGATGATGTGGTAGCAAATAATATTGATACATCTATTTTCGTTACGAAAGAATATAAAGTATCAAACACAAAATGCATTTGGTTTAAGGGATGCAACGGTACGGAACATCATTATACGGCCGAGCAATGTGCAACGGGACGTTCTTTTACACTGGAACAGGAATGGGGCGGACATTTGTGCGGTAAATGCAATTGCGACAATGCAAAGCAATATTATGAAGAAGAACCGACAGGTCGTTCGTATGAGCTTCCGATATCGGAAGCTAACGGTGTGAGATGTTTCCATACAAACGGATGTGATGCGGAACATCATTATACGCAAAGTTTTGATGATGAGCGCTTTGTCTATTCCGAACCTGACACTCGTTTTCAGCCGGATTGCAGACAGGTTTTGGGCTGCAGAGATAATATCAAAATTAAGTTTAATAAGATAACCGCAAATGATGTCAGTCAGATAATAAAACCGGTCACAATCAACAACTGGCAGGTTAAGGAAGAATGGAGAAGCGGAACGGGTATTGAAAATGAAACGCCGCAAACGTTCTTTAATATTGTTTCGGTATCAAACGCGGGGTACAGCTGTTTTGATATTTCGGACGAGTGTGTGCATACGAAAAACAAAGAGGGCACATGTGTTGAAGGTAAGACATTGAGTAATGCGCGAACGGCGACAAAAGACGGAACAAGCTGGAGTTTGACCTGCGGCGATTGTATTTGCGATGAAGCCAACGGGTATTATGATACATGTCCGCAAGGCGCACAATGTACAACCTATAACGGATGCTTTAAACCTCTTGACTGTGACGGAAGCACAAACTGGGTCAATAAGACGGGCTTTGACGGAACAATCTTTACATCAACATCGGAAACAAGCTTTTATGTTTCGGGCACGAACGGCAGTGTGACGGAAGTGACATGTAAGAAGATTGCGGGATGTAACGAGAGTAATAAATATTACGCAACACCGGAAGACGGTATGTTGTTTGAGACCGAAGAAACAACGAGCGGACAAACCACATGCTACAAAACGATGGGTTGTAAGGTTGACAGCAGTGTGCCGGGGTATAAATATATCAACGGCCAAAAATCGGCTCGGGTTTCGGGTTTGACATGTTATGTGAGAGGCGGTATTGAACCGTGTCCGACAGATACGTACAGCGATCCGAAAAGCGATACGACAAAATTTCAATGTACGGAAGCTGCAGGTGTGAAATCGGGCGAGAAGAATTGCTATACATGCAAATGTTCGGACAATTATTGCGGCGGATCATGCAGTACGAAGTTAACGACCTGCAGTACGACGGAATGGCCGTATACGTATATTCCGAATGCGACGATGGGCGATTTTTGCGAAGGTGTCAGCAAAGATTCAAAAGATAAGTGTGTTTATGCAAATAAACGCTATAAATCGTTTACTTGTAACAACGGTTTTTACAGACCGAAAAACAACAATCAGTATTTGGATGAATGTAAGGCCAAAGTTTGCAGTGATTATTCAAACAGTAATGTTACATTGGTTGCTCAGGCCGTGAACGACGACGGATATACATATATGCCGACCGTCAGACAACTCGGCAGCGTTTCGGGTATATGCTATGTTAAGAAGGCTAAAACATGTGTAAACTACGGCTTAATCGGATCAGACCAAGTGACAGACATGAACTTATGCACGGGTACGTCAGGTTTGGAGATCGGAGAGACAACGGTAACATGTTATGACTGCAGCGGTCGGTGTCCGGCAGATAAGTGTATGAGTGAGGGCAGCAGCACATGTAATGTGACTCTTCAAAATGAGACGTTTAAATGCGACACGGCTGTGGCAAATGCGGCTAACCAGCCTAAGTTGATTACGAAAAAACAGGGCGGTACCGATCAATGCGAACAAAAAACAGTGTATACAGGTTATGTGTGTAATCAGGGCTATGCCGACACGGGAATGTGTTTGTGCAGACCGTGGACTTGCGAAGATAATGCAAAGCTTACAGGCGAAGATAATACCGCTTACGCCGCGCGAATTCTTGCAGGTCAGGGAAATATTGATTTGACCACATTGCAAGATTATACATACGCTTCTTGTCCGGGTGAATGCAATTCAAGAGAAATGATTAGCGGAACGTCAACGATTACGTGCTATACACAGGCGACAAGCAAAGAATCGTGCAGCGCATATAATGCGCAAGGTTCCGAGTATTTTGAGACTTATGCAATATGCAGCGGTACGGGTAACGAATGCACGCCGGTTGTGCGAATTGTGCAAAATGTACAACAGATTTGTTGGCTCAGAGGTAATGCCAAAAATTGTAAGGATTACAATTTAATTCCCGAAGAAGAAAAAGACACAAGTAAAGTGTGTAAGGAAGTGCCTCAACAATCCAACGGACAAACTTTGAAATGCTATACTTGCGGTGATTGCGAATTTAATAAATGTACGAGTGAGGGAAGTACAACACCTTGCAATAAGACGGTGACGAATATCAATCCGAATGCCTACTATCCCGAAGGCATGGAGATTCCGCATGCGACATTGACGGGGCAAACATCTTATGTGGGCAGATCCGGAACGGATGCATGTGTTGAAAAAACGCTTTATTCGGGATTTACCTGTGACAGATGCTATAAGCTTAATGACGACGCAACGGGATGCCGACCTAAAACATGCACAGAGATAAATTCAAACTTCTTGAATAAAGAAGACAAGAGAGAGATGTTTGTGTATGAACTGATTGACAGTAGTGAATTAAAAGACGGTACGGTTTCTTGTGTAACCGAAGATAACCCGATGGAATGTTACAGACGGGTTGTTGATACCGATGGCAAAGCGAAATGCAATGAAATGAGCGGGTATTACAGAACTTGCCCGACGGGATATACATGCGAAACCATTGTAGGTACAGATTGTGTTAAGAAGCTCGGCGATGCCTGCAATGCATGTTATAAATCTGACGGTGGCTCAAACTGCGTACCCAAAGAATGCAGCGATTGGAAAGACAACAAAGACGGCGGCAGGGCTTATGCGACACGTAACGGCACCAGTACGCCCGCATATGATTCAGAAACGGCATGTTATAACTATGAGACAGCCATACCTATGGATAGCGGAACAACCTGTTCAAATGTTGTGACGACAGAGTGCCGTATACGTAAAACACCATCTGCGTCAACAACTATTCCGCCGGCACGTTGTGCAGTAATTGCCGGAAATCATCAAAATAAAATCGGTAGTATGTATTACGGGCGATATGAGATGTATGATACAGAAGAGGCGTGTTTATCAGACAATCCCGGATTTACCGCGTGCACCAAACATTCAGAATGCTCAGATTGCTGGGTTGTGAACAAAAACAAATATATATCAGGCAGTTGTTCGTCATATTGCTACAATACGTCAACCTCAAAAATGGTGGCTAAAGGAACCGGTTGTAATAAAGCAATGGTGGAAGCAGGCGCTAAACTGGAATCTCACTCATATACGGGCGTGACATTTATATATGGCGAGAGCGACGGTACGACGAAGCAAAAGACATGTTATTATGATGCGGGTTGTAATACCAGCGGGACTTATAATAAAGATGGTGTTTATTATAAATTTTTTGATGGTGTCTCTAATGGTCAGACACTCTCTGATTGTCAGACATGGTATAAGACAAGAGGTTATCAGGATTGCGCACGATGGAACAAGAATAGTTCCGAATGCTATACAAAGGATATGGAAAAACCGCATACATGCAAGACATACGGCAAACAATTATCATCAACGACGTTTTATGTGGCTTATAACCAGATGAATGGTGATTATTATAAGTATGAGGAAAAGACGGGCATTCATTTGGGAGAGGCCCCAGGCAGCAAATGCTATGAAGCAAAACAATGGACCTGCGATACAAAATGGTCGTATGCAGATGCTTCGTGCAACGGTAAGACCAGTTGCTCATGTCCGACAAACGGCAATACTTTTGTGGAATATTATTGCAGAAAGTGCAACACGTTAACTCACCAATATTATCCCTTAAGCTCAACTTCCGAGCATTGCGATAAGGATGCAACGAACTGCGGCAGTCCTCAGACGATGACATGTTTTTCGTATACAAAAGACATAGACGGCTCAAACGGAGCAACCCTTTCAATGGCGGATAGACGAACAAGAGCCCCGCTCAACAGTTCAAGCAACTGGGCATGGACATTTTTATCCGGTTCGGGCACCAAACCGACTTCATTGGTGGATCCGACCGTAGAACAGTGGTATGATACTGAATATCTCTGTAAGTATAATCATAATTCAGCCGATACCACTATTCCGCTTTGTACATCATTCAGTTATTGCGTTGGTACGGGCGGAACGGCAAACGGTCGTCAATACACGAACTTAGGTTCCGGGACGTATTGGGCGCTTTC
>Ga0310696_10007294_pt1 | contig 13005 bp, 9 predicted proteins | sample AusTroGonzalo_MG_4_FD_203885 | JGI IMG/M metagenome (GOLD analysis project Ga0310696, IMG submission 203885) | Bovine rumen microbial communities from tropical cattle in Woodstock, Queensland, Australia - Gonzalo_02 (v2) (version 2) | ecosystem: Host-associated > Mammals > Digestive system >... | reverse complement strand
GATGTAACCAAGTACAATATTGAACCTAAGAAAAAGATCGTTTAACAATGAGACACAATAGAGCAGTCAATCATCTTGGTCGCCAGAGCGGTCACCGCAAGGCTATGCTGGCCAACATGGCATCCTCCCTTATCCTGAAGAAGAGGATCACCACCACCGAGGCCAAAGCCAAGGCCCTGAAGCCTTACGTAGAACCCCTCATCACCAAGTCCAAAGAAGACACCACTCACTCCCGCCGCGTAGTGTTCAGCTACCTCAAGGACAAAGAGGCAACCGCCGAACTCTTCCGCACAGTGGCCCCCAAGGTGGCTAACCGTCCCGGTGGATACCTCCGTATCCTCCACACCGGTTTCCGCCAGGGTGACGCAGCCGAAATGGTTATGGTAGAGCTGGTGGATTTCAACGAGGCCGCCCTTGCTTCCGGCAAGAAAGAGGCCAAGAAGACCACCCGCCGCAGCCGCGCCAAGAAGGCCGAGGCAGCCGAGGCTCCCGCAGCCGAAGCTCCTGCAGCAGAGGCACCCGCCGCAGAGTAAGGATGTCATTCATCCATAAAGCACCCAGCCCTCACCGGCCGGGTGCTTTTTTTTATGAAAAAAAATATGTACTTTTGAAAACTGATTGCATAAAACGAGTAATACTATAAACACTAAATTCCATGTCTAAGAAAAACGATTCCAATATCATTGCCATTATCACAATGATATTCCTGTTTGGCATGATTTCCTTCGTGACCAATCTGGCAGCGCCCATCGGCAATATCTGGAAGATGCAGCCCGGTATCGAGGGCTCCAACTTCTGGGGTATGATGGGTAACATGATGAACTTCCTGGCCTATGCCATCATGGGTATCCCGGCCGGTAACCTCCTCAAGAAAAAAGGTTACAAGTTCACAGCCGAAGCTGCCCTGCTGGTTGGTCTTGTGGGTGTCTTCGTACAGTATCTCTCCGGTGTTGTGGGCGTAGGCGCCACCATCGGCAACCTTCCCGCCAACTTCTTCGTTTATCTGCTTGGTGCATTCATCTGCGGTTTCTCTGTGTGCATGCTCAACACCGTGGTGAACCCCATGCTCAAGATCCTGGGCGGCAAGCGTTCCAATCAGTACATCCAGATTGGCGGTTCCTTCAACTCCCTCATGGGTACCCTTACTCCCATGCTGGTTGGTGCAATGATCGGTGAGCTGGTAAAGGGCAAGTCCCAGATTTCAGACGTGAACACCCTGCTGTTCATGGCAATGGGCGTGTTCGCACTGGCTTTCGTAATCCTGCTCTTCGTTCCCATCGAGGATCCCGCCCAGACCAAGGAGGCCGCAGGGGCCGATTCCAACCCTCTCAAATACCGCCACTTCATCCTTGGCGCAATTGCCATCTTCCTGTATGTTGGCGTAGAGGTTGGTATCCCCGGAACCCTTAACTTCTACCTGGCCGATGCCGAAAACGGTGCAGGCCTGGATCCTGCAAAGGCCGCTTCCATCGCCGGTTTCGTGGCTGGTACCTACTGGTTCCTCATGCTCATCGGCCGTCTCGTTTCATCGGTAATCTCCGGTAAAGTAAGCTCCCGTACCCAGCTAACCTGCGTTTCCGCAGTGGCTGTGCTGCTCATTATCCTGGCCATCTTCCTGGGCAACTCCTCTGTGGTTTCAATGCCCGTGTTCACCGGTAAGGGCTTCGGCATGGTGGCTGTTCCAATTGCTGCCCTGCTGCTGGTACTGTGCGGCCTGTGCACCTCTGTTATGTGGGGTACAATCTTCGACCTTGCCGTCGAGGGCCTTGGTGCTGCCACCGAGCGTGCTTCCGGTATCTTCATGGCCATGGTTGTTGGCGGCGGTATCGTTCCGCTTGTACAGAACGCCCTGGCCGATGCTATCGGCTACCTCCCCAGCTACTGGGTACTTGCCGTTTGCGTGATATTCATCTTCTACTTTGCAGTTTCCGGTTCCAAGATCAAGAAAGCATAATACAATATGGCAAAAGATTTAGTAATTGGCATTGACGTAGGTGGACAAACCACCAAATGCGGCATTGTAGATGCCCGTGGCACCGTTCTGGCCCAAACAGTTATCCGTACCGATACCTATGAAAAGGTTGCACCCTTCATAGCCGAACTGTCCGAAGCTCTTAACCGTATTATTGCCGAGGCAAAGGCCGAAGACCGCATCCGCGGTATAGGCGTAGGTGCCCCTAACGGCAACTACTACACCGGCTGCATAGAGAGCGCACCCAACCTGAAGTGGGCTCACGAGAAAGTGGAATTCGCCAAGCTCCTGAGCAAGCAGATGAACGGCATTCCCGTTTCCCTTACCAACGATGCAAACGCCGCAGCAGTGGGCGAAATGACCTACGGCGCAGCCCGCGGTATGAAGAACTTCATCATGATAACCCTTGGTACCGGCGTAGGTTCTGGTATTGTGATTAACGGTGAGGTTGTTTACGGTCACGACGGTTTTGCCGGAGAGCTGGGTCACACCTGCGCCGTGCGTCACAACGGTCGTCAGTGCGGTTGCGGCAAGCATGGTTGCCTGGAGGCATACTGCAGCGCCATTGGCGTGGCACGTACCGCCCGCGAATGGCTGGAAATGAGCGACGAGCCTTCTACCCTCCGTTCTCTGGACAAGATTACCTCCAAAGACGTGTACGATGCAGCCAAAGACGGAGACAAACTTGCCCTCAAGATCTTCGACTTCACCGGCCGTATCCTTGGTGAAAAACTGGCCGATTTCATTGCCTTCTCGGCCCCGGAGGCCATAGTCCTCTTCGGCGGCCTGGCCCGTTCCAAGGAGTTCCTCACAGAGCCCATCCTCAACGCCATGAACGAGAATGTGCTTCCTCTGTGGAGAAACAAGGTTCAGCTGGTTTATTCACAGCTTAAGGAGTCGGATGCCGCTATCCTTGGTGCATCGGCCCTGGCTTGGGAACTGTAATATGTCTCTCATGAAGAAAGTATTTATTTTGGGGGCGCTGGCTGTTGCTGGCGCCTTCATTTTAGGGTGTTCTTCCGCTTCTGTTTCGGTTGAGGAGGAGCTTGCGCAGATGAGTCTGCGGGAAAAGGTTGGGCAGCTGTTCTGCCTAAGGCCGGAGGCGCTTGACACCACAATACGGTACGTGAGTTCCGACGAGCTGCCTAATTTTCACTTACAAGAGGTAAATGACCGTATGCGCGCGCTGGCGGCCGATTATCCTGTTGGAGGCATCACGCTTTTTGCGCATAATATTTCCGATCCTGCGCAGCTTGAGGCTTTTGTGGCCGATATACGTTCGCTACCCGGCGCGCCGCTTCTTTGCGTTGACGAGGAAGGCGGCCGCGTGGCGCGCCTGGCAAATAATCCTGCCTTCGGCCTGCCCAAGTACGAGAGTATGGCGTCTTTCCGCAGCCCGCGCCAGGTGTATAAGGCTGCGCGTACTATCGGCAAGTATCTTGCCCATTACGGCTTTGACGTGGATTTTGCCCCGGTGGCCGATGTAAATACCAATCCGGAGAATATCGTGATTGGCAACAGGGCTTTTTCTTCCGATCCTGCCGATGCCGCCCGCAAGGTGAAAGCTTATTTGCGTGGGCTTCGTCGTGCTGGCGTGATAGGTTGCTTAAAGCATTTTCCCGGTCATGGGGATACCAAGGCCGATACCCACTTTGGCTATGCTGTAAGCGAAAAGACATGGGAGCAGATGCTTGGGTGCGAGATGATTCCGTTCAAGGCGGGCATTGTAGCCGGAGCGCCCATGGTTATGAGTGCACACATATCTGTACCTGCTGTCACTGGCTCTGACGTGCCTTCTACACTTTCTCCAGTGGTGCTTGGGGAGAAATTGCGTGGAGAACTTGGCTTTAATGGCGTAATTGTCACCGACGCCATGGAAATGGGCGCAATTGTGCGTGAGTATGCCGTTCCCGATGCCTGCGTCCTGGCGTTACTGGCAGGTGCCGATATGCTACTGTGCGTGAAGGACTATCCTGCAGCATTTGAGGCAGTACTCGCTGCCGTAGAAGATGGGGTTCTGCCGGTTGAGCGCCTGGAACAGAGCGTCCGCCGCATCCTGCAGCTGAAGCACCGGGGACGGCGTTAGCCGCCCCGATGGCTTTGGCCTGGCTGCTAGCCTTCATAGGCCCGGCTGCAAAAATTTGAAAAAGTGCAGAAAAAATTTGCAAGTTCAAATTTTTGCCGTATATTTGCAGTCCCGTTCAACGGGAGCTCATTAAAATACTGCGGAAATAGCTCAGTTGGTAGAGCACGACCTTGCCAAGGTCGGGGTCGCGAGTTCGAGTCTCGTTTTCCGCTCCAAACAAAACGCCAGCCCTTGTGGTTGGCGTTTTTGTTTTGATTCGGGACCTCGAAATTCACTCCGGAGCATCCCATCCTCCATATCACCTTCCACCATTACATCTGTCATGTTAACCCTGGCAGCTAATTCGCTAATAATCAATGTATTAGCATAAAGTAATCGTTCATATTTCGAACGATAACTTTACAGTAACCAGCTTATAATCAATCATTTAGCTACCAGTAGTGTATTTTGGGGCTCTCTGGCAGCTAAAATATTGATATTCAGTGTTTTACACAACATTCCTCGTTCGATTTTTGAACGAGGAATATGCGGCAACTTGCTGATAGCCAGTTGTTTAACGACCAGTGGAAACATGGCGTTATTCGTGTACTGTGGGGAGAAGTGCTCCTGAGGGTCCAAGGGATGGACCTTCGGGCACAGTTGGTGGGGTGAAAACGATGCTGAGGGTCCAAGGGATGGACCTTCGGGCACGGTTGGGGGGGTGATGTGAGAGATGGTTGGGGGATATGGGGAGGGAATGGGTGTATTTTGGGGCAAGGTTTATTTGGGAAGTTGGTGGGAATAAGTTATTTTTGTATAATATAAGTATGAAACACTTAAAGTACATAGTCTTGGCTGTGATGCTGGTGCTGTTTGGATGCACCAGGCAGGAGATTATGCCTGTGCCCGATAAGCCGAAGGAGGAGCAGAAGGACGATCAGAAGCCGGAAGACGGGAAGAATGAAGATGGTAACCAGGAAGGTGGCCAGGAAGGTGGCGAACAAGGCGGGGAAGGCGGCCAGGAACAAGGCGGTGAGCAAGGTGGAGAAGGCGGCCAGGAACAAGGCGGCGAGCAAGGTGGAGAAGGTGGCCAGGAACAAGGCGGCGAGCAAGGCCAGGAAGACGATGGCCGATTAAAGGGAGTTGTCATCGGCACAACAATGTGCGTGGATTACAACACCGGCAATGCCTCAACCACTGTGAACACCCGCGAAAATGTATTTGACGGCAACTTCGAAACCTATTTTGCAACTTACGAAAGAAGCCGCACCTGGGTGGGCCTGGACCTTGGGGAAAAGCACGTAATAACAAAAGTTGGCTACAGTCCCAGGATATCGCAGGAAAACCGGGTTAAGCTTGCCATCTTCGAAGGCGCCAACGAGGCCGATTTCAGCGACGCCATTCCCATAGCCATAGTGAAGGAGCGCGGAACGCCCAACGAGATGTCGTACATAGATGTCACCTGCACCCGCGGTTTCCGCTATGTGCGCTACGTGGGCCCCAACGATGCCCGCTGCAATTTGTCGGAACTGGCCTTCTACGGCCTTAAGCGTGAAGGCGACGACACAAAGCTGTATCAGCTAACTAACCTTCCCACCGTGGTAATCAACACCCAGAACCGGCAGGAGATAACTTCCAAAACCACCTACGTCCAGTCCAACGTCTATATAATATCGGCCGATGGAAAGAATCTTCTGGCAACAAAGGAAACCGGAGTGCGAGGCCGCGGAAACGCCAGCTGGGGCATGCCCAAAAAGCCTTACAAACTGAAATTTGCCGAGAAACAGAGCCCTCTTGGCGCCCCGGCCCACGATAAAAAATGGACACTCATTGCCAACTACGGGGATAAAACCCTCATGCGCAATATCCTGGCCTTTGAGGTTAGCCGCCGCGTGGGAATGGCCTATACCCCCTTCTGCACACCCGTGGACGTTGTCCTTAACGGAGAATATCAAGGCTGCTACCAGCTGTGCGATCAGGTTGAAGTTGGCAAAAACCGCGTGGATGCCAAGGAAGGCTACCTTATTGAAATGGACGCCTACGCATATACCGAGGCAGTTTATTTCTACAGCGCCAAGGGCACGCCAGTAACTGTCAAATACCCGGACGACGACAAGATTACCCAGGACCAGCGGCAGTACATAAAGGATTACTTTGGCAAAATGGAAACGGCCGTCAATTCGGCCAATTTCAAAGATCCGGAAAAAGGCTACCGCAAGTATCTGGACCTTGACAGCTTCCTGCAGTTCTTCATAGTAGGGGAGTTCTGCGGCAACACAGACACCTACTGGAGCGTAAACATGTACAAGAAGGACGCGGCCGACGGCGTATTTTACACAGGCCCCATCTGGGACTACGACCTTGCCTTCGAGAATGACAACCGCACCTATCCCATAAACAACCGCTCGGACTTTATCTATGCCTGCTGCGGCTCTGTGGCCTCGGAATCCGTTAAGACCATGGTGGACAGAATTGTAAAAAAGGACTCCGGAGCAAGGGACCGGTTAATAGAAATATGGGATCAGGTAAAACCGAATCTGGAAAACCTGAACGATTATGTGGACCAGAATGCAGCCCTTCTGGAAGAGTCCCAGCAGCTAAACTTTATGCGCTGGCCCATATTGAACAGCTACGTGCACCAGAATCCAAAACTGTACGGCTCGTACCAGGGCGAGGTTAACAACGTAAAACAGTATATCACCGGCCGCCTGGAGCGCCTGGATCAGCTAATTAAAAAGAAATAAGCCGATATGAAAAGATTTCTCACTTTAGTTGCACTTTTTACATGCCTGGCAGCATCGGCCCAGAAGGCCAACTATGAGCAGGCCGAGCGCTTCTCGTCCAAGAAAGTGCGCTCGATGGTGTATTCCACCCGCATCCGCCCCAACTGGTTCCGTGATTCAGACAAGTTCTGGTACAGTTGGAAAACGGCCGATGGCACCCGCTACTTCATTGTGGACGCCGCGTCCGGCAGCAAGCAGGAGGTGTTCGACATGGCCAAACTGGCCCGCGAAATTACGGAAATCACCCGTGACCCGTACGACGCCCAGCACCTGGACCTTAACCTGAAACTCAAAGAGGACAAGTTCTTCCAGTGGGACATGACCTCCAAGACGGAAAAGCGCGACAGCGTGGGAAATACCACCGGAGAGTTCGTGGAATACCGTTTCTACTACGACATCGCCAGCGGTAAGCTAACTTACGACACCGATGAGCACCAGAAGGAATATCCCTTCTGGGCCAATGTGTGCCCCGACGGCAGCATGGGCATATACGTTAAGAACCACAATCTGTGGGTGATGGACAAGGAGAACCTGCGCAAGGCCGCCAAGGACGACAAAGACAGCACCATTGTGGAGCGTCAGCTAACCATGGACGGCACCAAGAATCACTCCTGGACCGGAGAGAACTATACAGGAGACACCGAGGCCGATACCACCGCCCGCAACCTGCCTTACCTGTCCTGGGCCCCGGACGGCAAGCACTTTGCCATAGTGCGCTGGGACATGAGCCCCGTGAAAGAGTTCTGGGTAATTAACTCCCTGGCCCAGCCTCGCCCGGAACTTGAAACCTATCATTACCAGATGCCCGGAGAACCCGGTCCCAAAGGTGAGCTTTTGGTGATGGACCTTGACGGAAACCGTAAAAGTATTGCCTGGGAAGCCTTCAAGGATCAGGACGGAGAAATCCTGGAGGCCGAAACCACTCCGGCCGAGCGCTACAACGAATTCACCTTCAGCCGCTGGCTGGGCGGAAACGACTACTTCTGGATGCTGCGCCGTAGCCGTGATTTAAAGCGCCTGGATCTGTGCAAGGTGGAAATCGGCAAAGACAGCACCCAGACCATTGTGGCCGAAAGGATGAACACATACGTAGAGAACCGCAATCCAAAGTTCCTTCCCAACGGGGACTTCGTCTGGTGGAGCGAGCGCAACGGCTGGGCCAACGTGTACCTTTATGGCCCGGACGGCACCCTCAAGCGCAACCTCACGGAAGGTTCATTCCACGTAGAGGACGTGCTGGGAGCCACTTCCAGCTATATCGTAGTTAGCGCCTGCGGCGTAAAGGCCGATGAAAACCCCTACCAGATGCACAACTACCGCGTTCCTCTGGCAGGCGGCGCCATGGTGCAGCTGGACATGGACGATATGGACGTGCTGGCCACCGCTTCCTACAATGGAAAGTACCTGGTAGCCAACTATTCCCGCGTGGACTTCAAGCCCGCGGTAATGCTGGTTGCAACTGCAAACGGCAAGCGTACCCAGCTTGAAGAAGCCGACTTCTCGCGCCTTCTGGCCGCCGGCTACAAGTTCCCGGAGCGCTTCAAGGTAAAGGCCGCCGACGGCATCACAGACCTGTGGGGCGAACTTCACAAGCCTTTCGACTTTGACAGCACCAAGGTCTATCCCATTGCCGATTATGTATATCCCGGCCCTCAGGTAGAGGCCAACGAAGTTTCCTGGCGCTTTAACCTGCGCACAGACCAGCTGGCCCAGCTTGGCATGATAGTTATCACCGTGGGCAACCGCGGAGGCCATCCCAACCGTTCCAAATGGTACCACAACTACGGATACGGCAATCTGCGCGACTATGGCCTGGAAGACCAGAAATGTGCCATCCAGCAGCTTGCGGCCCGCTATCCCTGGATAGACATTAACCGTGTTGGCATACACGGCCACTCCGGCGGCGGCTTCATGAGCACCGCGGCTATTCTCAAATACAACGACTTCTTCAAGGCGGCAGTTTCCTGTGCCGGCAACCACGACAACAGCATCTACAACCGCTGGTGGAGCGAGCAGCATCACGGCATTCAGGAAAAAGTGGCAAAAGGGGACACCACATTCGTGTACAAGATAGACACCAACCAGGAGATTGCCTCCCGCCTCAAGGGCCACCTTATGCTTGTTACCGGAGACCAGGACAACAACGTTAACCCCGCCAACACCATACGCGTGGTGAACGCCCTCATCAAGGCCAACAAGCGCTTCGAACTGGTTGTACTGCCCGGCCAGCGCCACGGTTTTGGCAGCATGAACGACTATTTCTTCTGGAAAATGGCCGACTGGTACTCCCGCTGGCTGATTGGCGACCAAAGCGAGCGTCCCATAGACATTCCGGAACTAAACAATGACTGATAAGCCATGAAAAGATTTGCAATTCCTGCGGCCCTGCTGCTGATATTATCGGCCGGCTGCACAAGTTTTAAAACCGCTACCTTCGAGGAAGATTTCGCCCTTCCGCTGGCCCAGGATTCGGCCGATACCCTCTATTATTCCGTGAACCTGGAATACGTGCAAAAGGCTGCATCGGCCCAGGCGGCGGCTCAGATGAACGAATTCATCCTGGCCCAGGCGTTTGATCTTGAAGAGGTTCCCGGCACGGTGGAGGAATGCGCCATCCGTTACAGGGAAAACCTTGTGGATGAGTTCCTTACAAGTGCCGATTATACCTGGGAAGACCACCTGACCGGCGCTTTTATCGGCGACTATAAGCGTTGGAAGAATTACCAGCTAACATACTTCAGCTACCGCGGAGGTCCTCACGGACTGCAAACCATGTGCTATATGGTGTTTGACAAAAAGACCGGCGCAAACACTCTGGAGCCCGATTTATTTAAAGAAGGATACGAAGAACCCCTGTCGGAACTTATGAGGGAAGCCGTTTACGAAACAATGAAGGCCGAGGATGAGGAGCTTTTGGGCCTGGTGGACATGGAATCCATTGTTCCAAACGCAAACTTCTGTGTGAACGAATATGGCGTTGAATGGGCGTTCTATCCTTACGAGGTGGGTCCTTACGCCCTTGGCATTGTTACAGCCGCAGTCTCCTGGGATAAACTGAAACCATATCTGAAATAATATGAATACTCAATGGATAGTGACTGAGATAGACGGGAAGGTCGCATCCATTGCGACCGACTACCGCCATCTGCCCCGCATTGCGGCGGAACTTGCCGCCCTGCCGGCCGAAGAAACCTTCTCCCTGGGTACCAGGAAGATTGAAACAGAGGAGCTCATAGAATTCGCTCAGTACCTTACCTGGGACGACCTCAGGCTCTTTGGCACGCCTTTCCAGATAAAGGTGTGGAAAAAACTGTTCGAGCTTGAGCGCCGCCTGTACAGCTATACGGAGCTGGCCGCCCTTGTGGATAATCCCCAGGGCGTAAGGCCTGTAGCCCACGCCGTGGCGCTGAACCCCATTGCCTATGTGATTCCCTGCCATCTGGTAATCCCCAAGGAATCCCTGGACCGCGAGGCTCAAATTCACGCCCTGGCCCAAAAGACCCTCTTCAAAGGGGAGGACCTTTACCTTCTTGACAGCCTGGACGTTGGCGCCTATGCCTATGGCCCCGAGCTCAAGCGCGAACTCATAAAGCTACAACTTGCCGAATGAAAAAGACTTTAACCGTATTATTGGCTTTGGTGCTGGCTGTATCGGCCATAGCCCAGCCTCAGGACAGACAGCTGTGGAACAAGGGATGGACCTTTGTAAAGGACGGCGCCATAAGGACGCTGGATCTTCCGCACGACTGGGGCGTAGAGCAGCCCTTCCTTCAGGGGAATCCCGGCGAAACCGGCAAACTGGCCTGGTGGGGCAAGGCAAGTTATGGCAAAGTGCTGGAAATAAATGCCGATGACCTAAAAAAGGACATTTCCCTGGAAGTGGACGGCGCATTCTCCAATGCAAAAGTATATGTGAACGGCAAGGAGGCAGGTGGCTGGCCCTATGGCTATTCCTCCTGGGCAGTGAACCTTACGCCCTGGCTACGTGTTGGCGACAACAGCATAGAGATAAGGCTGGACAACAAGCCGGAAAGCTCCCGCTGGTATCCGGGCGGCGGCGTTTACCGCAACGTGTGGATAACCCGCACGGAAAAAACCTCAATAGCGCATTGGGGCACTTACATCACCACCGGAGCCAAAAACGACTGTACAGTAGCATCGATAAAGATGCAAATTAAAACCGACCGTCCGCAGATAGTGAAAATAAGCACCAGCATCCTTCTGGACGGCGAGGTCGTGGCCGAAAAAACCGCCAGCGAGCTGATTTACGACGGCAGGGAAGTGACGCAGGAGCTCATTGTCGGCAAAGTAAAAGTCTGGACGCTCCAGAACCCCATCCTGTACACCGCCTGCACCACCGTTGAGGCCGAAGATGGCGTCAAGGATACGTACAAAACCACCTTCGGCATAAGATCGGCCGAATGGAAGGCCGACGGTTTCTATCTGAACGGTTCCAAAACTTTCCTCAAAGGCGTATGCCTGCATCACGATGCCGGCGCGCTTGGCGCAGTTTGGAACGAAGATGCCTGGACCCGCAGGCTGCAGATGCTTAAGAGAATGGGCTGCAATGCCATCCGCACCAGCCACAATCCTCCGGCTCCGGAGCTTCTGGACATGTGCGACCGCATGGGTTTCCTGGTGCTGGACGAGCTAACCGACACCTGGACATGGCCCAAGAAGGATAACGGATACGCCACCCTGTTCAACGAATGGGCCGAAAAAGACCTTGTGGCAATGATTCACAGGGACCGCAATCACCCCTGCGTAATTGCATGGAGCATAGGCAACGAATGTGGCGAACAGGGGGATCCGTCCCGCTGGTGGATACCCCAGATGCTAACTGATATATGCCACAGGGAAGATCCTACGCGTCCCACCACTGCCGGCAACGACAATCCCTGGGCAGCTTCGCAGCCATATACCGCTACGCTGGACGTGTATGGCTTCAATTACAAGCCGCATCTGTATGAGCAGTTCCGGGATACTCATCCCGGCCAGCCTTTCTACGGCTCGGAAACGGCCTCCTGCATATCTACGCGCGGATATTATCTCTTCCCTGTAGAGCAGGACAAGGGTAAAGGCTGGGTAATGGAACCGCCGTTCCAGGTAAGCTCCTATGACCTTTATGCTCCCGGCTGGGCCTCCAAGCCGGACTACGAGTGGCAGTACGAAGACGCAGTTCCGGAATGCGCCGGAGAGTTTGTGTGGACAGGATACGACTATCTTGGCGAACCCACGCCGTTTAACCTGGATCCTTCCGTATTTACCAATTTCCACACGGAAGAGGAGAAAGAGGCCTACAAGAAGATGCTGGAAAGCTGGGGTCAGACGGTTAGCGACGTCCCGCTTCCTTCCCGCAGCTCCTACTTCGGCATAATTGACCTTGCGGGCTTCCCCAAGGACCGTTACTGGCTGTATCAGGCACGCTGGCGTCCTGGCTATCCCGTTGTCCACATTCTTCCGCACTGGACCTGGCCCGGCAAGGAAGGACAGGTTATCCCCGTGCACGTATATACTAACGGCGACGAGGCCGAACTCTTTGTAAACGGCAAATCCTGCGGCCGCAAGGCCAGGGAAGGCTATCGCATCGTGTGGGACGACGTAGTTTATCAGCCCGGTGAGATTAGCGTAATAACGTACAACAAAGGCCGCGAATGGGCCCGTACCGCTATCAGAACCGCTCAAAAGCCCTTTAAGCTGCAAGCCAGCGTGGACTTTGCCGGTAAAGACCTTATATATATATCGGCCGATATTACCGACAAAGCCGGAATCTTGGCCCCCGATGCCGATAACCTCCTTACCTTCGGCGTGGAAGGTCCGGCGGTGATTCTGGCCACCGACGCCGGCGATCCCACATCGCACGTTCCCTTTTTCAGCAAGCAGCTTCCGGCCTTCCACGGCAAGGCATCGGCCATACTGCGCCGCACCGGCGAAGGCCCGATTAAGGTAAATGTGAGCGCCGAAGGACTAAAATCGGCCTCCATTACCTGTGAATAACTTTGTTAATTAAATTTTTTTCCTTATCTTTGCAGCCCATTTTGCGGATACATAAGAGCCGTAAAATGGGTTGTAACTATAAATTATTTATTAACAAACATTTATGCCTACAATTCAACAACTTGTCCGTAAAGGACGCGAGGCACTCGAAGTAAAGAGCAAGTCTCGTGCGTTGGATGCATGCCCTC
>Ga0310696_10007293_pt1 | contig 13007 bp, 8 predicted proteins | sample AusTroGonzalo_MG_4_FD_203885 | JGI IMG/M metagenome (GOLD analysis project Ga0310696, IMG submission 203885) | Bovine rumen microbial communities from tropical cattle in Woodstock, Queensland, Australia - Gonzalo_02 (v2) (version 2) | ecosystem: Host-associated > Mammals > Digestive system >... | reverse complement strand
TAGAGATCAATTAAAAACAGTATACGAGATAGTAAAGGAAGTATTGACTCCATGAGTAAGGAGAGAGCTATACACAATACTATATGAGACAGATGATGAAATGTTTTATATCCCAGAGCTAATCAAATGAAAGAAAAAGAAAAAGAAAACAACTACAGATACTGAAAGGAGTGAGAATGTAGATTCTGACTAGCAATAAAAAAGTGTAGCCATTGTTTATTTGAGAATTTGTGTTTATTTGAGCAAAATCAAGAAAGACTATGCAATGATACTCACGATCAAAATCAGACTTCAGAGAACTTTTAATTAGTAAATATTTTACAATGCCAGAAGAATTAGAGAATGGATGCCTAGGTGTCTGAGAACAGGATACTGACTATATGTTATGTAACTGATTTGAAGATAACCTACCTACATTATATCAACAGGATGATATAATATTTGAATACAACCAAAACAACCAAACATGGAGTAAAAAAAGCTGTACTATATTCTCTGCTATAGGTGCTATATCAGATTTATTTAATTATGAATTTACTTTAGCAGAGATTAAAGAGATAGATGATATTAGCTATACATATGGAAGAATAAAGAATAGCTGATGGTGGGTACAGAGTGCAGTAAAATTAGTAGCTGACCGATGGAATGAACATAAAGCTAATCTATGAAAGGTAGCATATTATATAGTAGATGATACTAATGATGAATTGGTAAAGAAAGTAATAGATAAATGATACACTATTATGACTAATATCTACTGAAATTGAAAATATCAGATGGATTATCTTAGAGATGCAGTATTAAATTGAACTACATTCTGAACATCTACATACTGACACGCTCTAAATGTAAGAAAGGTAAATGATAAGAGAAGTGTAAAAGATAGCTATAAAGGAAGAAAATGCAACGACTGAAAGAAAGACTGTAATATATATGAACTAGAGCATGAGTTAAGAGAGATAGATGCATTCTGAACAAGATGATATATCTATACTAAGGTAGCAGAAGATGCTTTAGAAGAAGTAAAAAGACTGAACAAAATGAAAACTCTGACTGAAAATATGATAAAAGATAATAGTGAGATGTGGCATTTGACTAACGAAAAATCATTTAAGAACAAGCTACATGATATGAATAATACATTAAGAGATAAAGAAAAAACAATAGAAGAAATGCTAAAAAAATTGGTTGGCTAGCTACCGTAATTGGAGTATGTAGGTTAGGGATGCATACTCCTCCCAATAAATAAGTTTTATACCTTAACTATAATAACTATGCTATTAAAATGTAAGTATTGTTGAAAAATTTTTAGTTCCGATAGATCAAAAAGGAAATATTGTAGTGGAGAATGTGGACATAGGGATAGAGAGTATAATCTATTATGAAAGTCTTTTTGATACCTTAATGTAATAGAAAATTTATGATTAGATGGAATTAAATGAATATTATGGCTTTGTAAGTGTGAATGTGGAAATATAGTAAAAAGACATACAAGAGAATTAACTAATGGGCAAAATCAGAGTTGTTGATGTAAAAGGAGAACATCTTATTGACTAATAAAAACTGCATTCTATTATAAATATAATTCTATGCATCTAAGATGTGAAGATAAAAGAGCAGATAGTTATAAAAGATATTGATGAAGATGAATTAGATGTGAATGGAATAGCTTTCAAGAGTTTTATAGAGATATGTATGAAAGCTATATTGCTCATGTAAAAGAACATTGAGAAAAAAATACAACACTTGATAGGATAGATAGTAATTGAAATTATTGTAAAGAAAACTGCAGATGGGCAACTATTAAAGAACAGTCAAATAACAAGAGAAATAATAAATATATTGCTTTTAATTGAGAGATTTTAACATTGACACAACGGGCAGAAAGAATCTGAATAAGTGTAAATGCTATAAGAGGCAAATTACTAAGATGAGTTCCTATGGAATGGATAGTTAAGCACCCACATAAAAGATGGTATAGTTATTATGATATAGAATCGCAATTAAAGAAATATCTATAAAATCCACCAAAAAAAGAAATCTGACTATAATGCACCTAAAAGTAATTAGGTGCTTTTTATTTTCTCTAAATAAAGCAATGGCAATAAACTATGATAGTTGGAAACAAACCTATAGTGGACTAAATGATGACCAAAAGAAAAAATATAATGATTCAATGCAGCAACAATGATGAGAAGTAGCTAAATTAAATCAAGAATATATGAATAGATATAACCAAGAGAACAATACTCCACAGAGCAATACCAACAGCTCTAATTTTAATAATCCTAACGGAACTAACTGACAAAACTCTACACAAATTAATACTCCAACGATAAACAAGACAGAAAATCAGAATAATAAAGTAGAAGTATCTCCTGATTTAGACCAGTCTAAATTCTGAACTGCACCATGACAAGTAACAGTTAAGGAATGAACAGCACAGCAGACAGGGAAACCTGACTATCAAATCAGCACAGATGCTAGACTAAATGAAATGAAGTCTAATCTAGACCAATATTTTGCTACATCTCCACGAATGTTTCAAGATAGAGAAACATTCAATAAGATGTTTGACTATAATAACAGAGAATCTGAAGCTCAGAAACAGCTTTTAGATAGTTATTGGAAGAGAAAGGAAGATATGGATAAAGCTAGTCAATATACTAGCTGAGAATCTATAAATAACTGACTAAAAAACTGACAGATAACAACAGACCAATTAAATCTGATTAAAGAGTATGATCCAGAAGCTTATAGACAATGGCAACAGCAACAGGAAGAAGAGATAAAACTCAGAATAGTGAATAATATCGTTCCTCCTTTATTGGAAGATATTTCTAACCAATTACAAGGAATGATGAATAGTCTGTGAATACAGCCACAAGATGCTTTACAGATAGAAGAAGTCTATAATTCTACTATGGAAAGCACATGAGCATATCAGACTTTACAAGATGCTAATAATACAGTTAAAGAAATAGAAGCAGTAAATAATAAAATGACTTCTATAATGAATAGATATGCTGCGAGTACATGAGGAACTGTATCGGATGCTCTAGCTGCTGCAAGAATGCAGAAAGCTCTAGCACCTTACCAACAGCAGATGCAGGGATTACAGTATCAATATCAAGATTATGCTAACTTATTTAGCCAAAAACAAGCAGCAGCATATCAAGCAGCACAAGTAAGGCAAGCACAAGCACAAGAGAATCAGAGAGTATGGAATCAGAGATTAACAGCTCTAGGATTTGCTATGCAAGCAAGCAGTTATAGAACTCCAGAACAACAAGCACAATTACAATTACAGACACAGCAAGCTCAAAATGAGATGCAACTCTTACAGCAGTCAAGATTAAACGATTTGAATCTATATAATCAATATGCTACAGCTAAACTACAGAATCAATTACAAAACGAGCTAACAGACCTTAGTGTAGAAGATGAAGCACAGTTAAAAGCTAATCTAAACAATATACTATCAGATTATTATAAAGATTATTGAGATATAATCCAAAGAAGTCAGCCACAAGTAGTGGATGATATTATCGCCTATGCTAAAAAGAACTGAATAAGTGTAGCACAAGCATTAACTGAGAACTTTATAAAACCATTACAGAATAAATCTGAATATAAGCAAAAGGTAGCAAGTGATTATAATATGCTATCTAAACAAAGTATAGGAACTATAAACTGAAAATCAGTTATAATAACAGCAAATCCTAACTGAAGTATATCATATCAATTTATAGAAGATCCAGATACTACAACTACAGCTAAACCATACGATTTAGTAGATGAAAAAGTATTTGATACATCTCCACAGAGTCATTCATACTATACTTTAGCAGATTTTATTAATGATCCAGATAATAAAGTCTGAACTTATGGAGGACAATGTGCTAAATTTGTAAATGACTATTTAGAGAATATCTGAGTATGAAGATATTTCTGAAATGAAGATATAAAAGAAAGAGCTTCACGATGTAATAGTGATACAGCTAAAGTCTGAACAATAGCAGTATTTGACTATAACAATATCAGCTCAGACTGAATAAATCATGGTCATGTATGAGTAGTAATAGATACAGATGAAAAATGATATTGGGTATTAGAGAGTAATTTTGATAAGAATAATCCAGAGAAAATCCAAAAGAGATATGTACTAAATGGAAGCTCAAGCTGTAAAGGATTCTTTGATCCAAGTAAACCAGCTAGTATTACAAGTACAAGTAGTAATCTCTCTTCAGTAGATGAAGCTAAAAAGCAGAACTACTTAGAAGAAGCTAGAAGAGGACAAATGACTAATACAGATATAAGTAAAGTAGGAAACTTAGCAGCAGAACAAGGATGGGGAGATGAATGGAGAGAAGCATTAAAGCAAGGAGTATCATGAAATCTAACTGAAACACAGATTAAATATATGGATAAAACTGATGCTACATTCTATAATAATCCTATCGTAAAGGAATTTGAGGAAGCAATAAATCAGATTCAACAATTACAAATAGCTCTAAATGATTCAAGCTGAGTATGAGATATGTCAGCAATATTTACTTTCATGAAAACTCTAGATCCATCTTCAGTAGTAAGGGAATCAGAGTTCCAAAGTGCAGCGAATACAGCATGAGTATTGAATCCTAGTGCTATATTACAGAGTCTAGAGAAGAATATGGACTGAAAATTCTTGACTCCAAAACAGAGAGAAGATTTTAAGAAAATAGCAAAAGAATTTATCAGAGTGAAAGCTCAGAATTATCAAACACAGTATAACCACCTAGCTAATAGATATAGTCAATACTGAATAGATGTAAATAGCCGATGACCTGCTAATTTAGCAGAGCAAGTTATGTCAGCTTTGGATGGATGAGCTTCATGACCTACTACAGATCAAGAGAAATATTTTGACTGATACTATACTCCTAGCAACTGAGGAGACCAATTTGATGCTAATGCTTATTTTATTGTATGATAATATAAAAGATGCAAAACAACTTTTGAACATGATTCTGAACTGGATTCTGAATGACAGGATGGAATCAAAACTTTACAGCACCTACTAAACAGCAGAAATTCCCATGACTATCTGATGACCAGATTAAAAGATTAGAAAGTCTGACATCTGACCCTCAAGAACAGCAGAAACTGTATAAACAAGCCCTACAGCTAATCCAACAGAAGAATATAAATGACAATAGAATAGCTGCAGAAAATGAAATGGAGTATAAGAGTATGAATGAGAAAGACACAAAGCAGAAAAACTATATGCAGTCTAATGTAAGATTAGAGCAACTGGCAGACTTAACTAAAAAGAAATTCTGACTGAATGCAGATGCTGATACTCAAGGAGTAATAAACTGACTGATGCAATATGCTCAAGATAAAGGAGTGAGTATGGATAGTCTAAATGACTATCTGGCATGATATAATGAAAGATTTTTATACGATACTGGATTAAAAGAAGAATCTACAGCTCATAAAATCTGACAAGTAGCAACTGATATAGTAGGATGAGCTTATGATAGTGCTACATCATTAGCAAGGCGATGAGCCAAAGGATTAGCTAATGTAGTATGATGGACTGCTAAACAATTATGAGCAGATGAAGCTAAAACTGATGAATTAGTGCAAGGATATAAAGACTATCTAGATAATGAACGATCTGGAAAGTCTATATGAGCAGATCAAGAAAGTCTGACTTACAATATAAGTAAATGAGTATGAGATTTCGCTCAGGTAATGGCTGGAGAATGATTACTAAAAGCATGAGTGCAAAGTACAGCTAAAGGGGCAGAATTGATGAAATATCTAGAGAAAGCACCTACATGGCAGAAGATGGTGGCTGGTGGATTAGAATGAGCTGGAGATATGGCTCTATTCAGTATTGTATCTGAGAACAAACTGCCAACTACTACAGAAGAAGCTATTGGTGCTGGACTATGAGCAGTGATTCCATGAGCTTGAGCAGTATATAAGGCAACTAAACCTGTAGTAAAGAAAGCTCTAAATAAAACAGCTTCACAATTAGAACTATCAGGATTATTGAATCCTGCTAAACTAAATGCTATTAAAGACCAACTCGTAAAAGAATGAACTGACCTAGCTGAAGCATGATTAAAAGGCTGAAAAGCTGAAGATGTGGGAACTTGGATGATAGAAAGAGGATTCAAATGAGATAAACCTACAATTATAAAAGATTTGTGAACTCATGCAGAAAAATCTCATGCATTAAAAAGAGAAGTATTATGAGCAAGTAATACTCTCCATGATGTAGAATCTGCTAGGAAATCTCTACAAGTAATACATGATACTATAAAAGATGTACCATGACTAGAGCAGAAATTGGCAAGAGTAGAAGAACTTATGGCTAAAGAAAAACATACTCTATCAGAATTGGATGAGATAAAATCTATATTAGATGATACAAAGAGCATATATACTCTAGCTGGAGATGCTAAAGCATGAGCAGTAAATAAAGGATTAGATAAAGTAAGAAAGGATTTGAGAAAATATATAGAAGATGCAGCAACTGAAGAATGATTAGGAAATGTAAAGCTATTAAATAATGAAACCCAGATAGCTAAATGACTACAAGATGCTATATCAAGAAAAGATAGTGCAGATATGGCAAGAGAAATGCTTGGAGTATTTAGTAAAACTGCTATTGGATGAGCTGCATGATATAATGTATGACCATTTGATACAAATACATTATGAGGTAAAGTCTGAAATGTAATTATCTGAGCATTAGCTGGTAAATACTTATTCAGCACAAAAGCGAAAACTAGCTTGGCATCGTATATAAATAAAATGTCAGGAGGCTCTAAGAAAGAATTGGAAAGATTGATAGCTGGAGACTTATCAGTAAAGAAATTATCAAAAAAGACACAAAACGAACTGGCAAAAGCTTTTGAAGAATCTGGTATTATGGAAGCAGGAGTGCCAACAGAAATGACACAAGCAGAATATGAAGCATTATTGAAAAATTATTCTAAGTCAGATTTACCTGCTTTAGAATTTAAGGAGTGAGTAAATGATGCATGAAAGAATATATTAGCTGGAGATAGTGAAAAGATTATAGCTACTCCAGAATGAGTAAACTTTAGAGAATGACAAGTTGCTGAATTACCTACTCAAAATGTGAATTATAGTAAAGTAGATGGAGGGGCAGATAAGACTATGGCAAGTGAAATATCTAAAGATGAGATTAAATTAACTCCTGCTCAAATAGATAAGATATCTAGATGAGAATTAGATAGTGAGTCAGCAAGTCAATTAGTAGCTCTTCATAACTTAAATTTAGAAAAACTTAGGAAAACTACTGAATTATGATGAATGCCAATGCCATCTATAGCAGTAACTAAGAGATGAATACCACATGAAGATTATGGAGATATTACTCTAGTAATGAAGAAAAGTGCAGTAGATCCAAAAGCAAGCAGATCTAATAAACTACATATATTAGATGGATATACTCCAGAAGTCCCACAGCCAATAGTCAAATTGAAGAATACAAAAGAAGCAGATAATATAGTAAAACAGATTCAGAAAGAAACATGACTTTCTTATGGGGAAATAGACCAATGGATAGAATATAGAGACAATTTTGAATACCACCATCCAGAAATGAAAAAGTATTCAAAAGAATATGACCAAATTACAGATAAGAAACTATGGGGAGGATTTACTGATTCATGACAAAGAAGATATAAGGATTATAACCTTGACAATATCGTAAAAGCTATGAAAGAGAATAAAGAAGATGCTTATAACTGACAATTTGGTAAATTAGTAGCTCAATATGAATGAGAAGTTAAGAATATAGATAAATTAAGAACTAGAGGATATTGACCTAAAGAATGAGAGAAATGGGATAAACTATTTAATGAGTATTATGATGAGGCTGGTAATCTATATCAGAAAGTGTGATGAGATGTAGACTCATTCCAAGAAATGTGATGGTTTGAAGAAGAAATTGCTAGGCTATACGATAGAGATACTAATAAATGGTTAAGTAAGATAAGAGAAGAAAACAATTTTAAGGATAGTATATATATGAATATAGAGAAATCTGACCTAGATAAGTTAAATGGTATTATCAAAGAGTGAGCAGATATCCCTAGACCTTATTCTGAAGCTAAACCAGAAAGAGCTGTAAAGTTTGATGAAGTAAACTATGTATTAGCACCTGAAGAACAAGCTGCAGAAGTTGAGAGCTTACTATGAGATAAAGTGCAAGTAGTACCATATAAAGCTTCAGAATGAAGAGCATCTAAACTTGAAGAATTGCAAAAGAAATATGGTAATGTATTCTTTGGTATATGATGAAGTATATTTCCTATATCTTATTTGTTAGGTGGTAACTGAGATAATGAGACAGAAAATATCATGAATGCTTAAATCTCTTGCAATGAGTATAAAAAACGAATATAATTAGGGAGTAAAAATTTACTCCCTTTTTTATTAAAATGTTTGGAATAGGATTAGCTAAAAGCATCATTAAGGATAATAAACAGTATCCAAAGCGAGTAGGTATATTATGAATAGTTATTCTAATAGTCTGACTTATTTTTCTTTTGAATTGGCTATTTAATCTATGAGGAATATTTGAATATATCTGACTTATTATCCTATTATTTGTAGGGATAATGGCTTTTTATCTTATAGCTGACTAAACATGAAGAAAATAGAACTAATTATCTTAGCTTTAATATTATGCTGAATAATTGTCTGAGATTTGATTCTGTATAAAGTTTATAACCATATTGAATATACGAGATCAAGTATAATTAAAGAGAATTATGCTGGAGAAAAAGAATTACATTCAGATTTACAGTATATAGCTAACATCATCCCATACTAAAAATCCACCAAAAAATAAATTCTGACTATAATGCTACTCAGTTTATATTGAGTAGCTTTTTTTAATGCGAAAAAGTAGAGAAAAATCTGACACTACTTGGAAGTCTCATTCTAATCAGATTCTTACTACTTGGAAAGATAGAATCCCTGTAGATACTGACTGGATAGAGAGCTGAAGAGATAAATGGAAGACTAAGAGTAGAAAATATATGCTCTGAAGCTTTTTCGCTACGATACTTACTGCTATTACTGATACGAAAGACTGAAAAGCTATCAGAATTAAATGTGATCCACGATATATACAAGATTCTGAATACACTAATAGAGCAGAAAGCGATACTCAATGGAAAGTCAGATTTAGATCTTAGATATTTATTAAATGCCTCAACAAATACCAGTAAAACCAATAAATGAGATAGAAGTAAAATCTGAAGTTACAGAGAATGATAAGATTTTGATATTAGACTCAGAGACAGAAGAAGCAAGACTAGCACCTAAAGATGAAATCAAATGAGATAAAGGAGACCAATGAGATGCTGCTACAATTACAGTCTGAACTACAACTACATGAGCAGCAGGAACTAATGCTAGTGTAACTAATTCAGGAACTACAAGTGAGGCAGTATTTGATTTCACAATTCCTAGATGAGATAAAGGAGAGCAATGAGATCCATGAACAGATGCTTGGGTATATATGACACAAGCTCAATACGATGCTTTACCTGATTCAAAGCTAACAGACTGAATATCTAGAGCAATATTTGATACAGCACAGCATGCTTATAAGACTCTATTAAGAGCTACTGATAATGTACTCCACTACAATAATTCAGATGAACTATATGCTGACTTACAATTTGAAGACTGACTAACTCCTACAAGTTCATTTCCTGCATGAGTAAGTATAGGAAATGTAGTATCTACTGACTGATGGGATACATGAGGATTACTACTGAATGCTAAAACAAATAACTGAGAATATCTAAGGTGGCTATATGGATCAGACTGAAAGTTATACTTTGACTGATGAACAGGAGTATTTAAGCAGATGCTTACAAGTGATGATATAACAGATATTTTACAGGAATTAAGTAGCCAACTTTCAACTGTAGCATTTAGCTGAAAATCATCAGACTTAGATAATGATGCTGGATTTAACTCTGTACCAGTAATGACACAAGCTCAATACGATGAACAGACAGGAACAGCATCAGATGATAAGAGATATTTTATATATGAAGAATACTAAAAAACTTTTAATCTATTATTTATTAAAACATGGCAAAGAGATTAAAAAAGCTGATTCTAAACTGAGAGGCATACGACCTAGCTCAACCAGTAGCTGCTGCGACTTCCTCTACAGCATGAACAGTAAAATTATGAAGTGATACTACACAAAGTACAGCAGCAAATGCAGTCAGTAGTAATGCTAATAGGACTTATGCTATTCAGACAAATTCTAGCTGACAAATGGTGGTAAATGTGCCACGAAGTGATACTGAAACATGATGAGCAACTTCTAGTGTAGCAGGTACAGTAAAAATCTGATCTGATACTACACAAGCAGTAGCAGCTGAATCTGTATCAGCAACAGCAGGTAGAACTTATGCTACACAATATAACTGAGATGGACAATTAGTAGTGAATGTACCTTGGACTGATACAACTTACTCTAATGGAACATGAATCTCTAAAAACTGAACTACATTTAGTATAGATACAACTGTAGTAGCTCAGAAATCAGATTTATGAACTGCTGCTAGTAAAAACACATGAACATCAAGCTGAAATGTACCTGTACTAGATTCTAATGGAAAACTAAATACTTCAGTTCTTCCTGCTATAGCAATTACAGATACTTTCACAGTATCAGCAGTAAGTGGATTAACTGGACTTACAGATGCTCAGAAATGAGATATAGCAATAGTAACATGAACAAGTGAGACTTATATCTTAGCAGATGATCCATATTCAACTGCAGCTAACTGGAAGAAATTAGCTACTCCTACTGATTCAGTAACAAGTGTAAATACTAAAACATGAGCAGTAACATTAGATGCTGATGATATTTCAGATTCAACTACTACAAATAAATTTGTAACAGCTACAGAGAAATCTACATGGAATGGTAAACAAAATGCTCTAAGCACTCAAACAGCTTATACAAGTAAATGATCTGCTACAAAAGTTCCACAGATTACTACAAACACTTTGGGACAGGTTACAGGAATTACAGAAGTAACTATTACACAGCCAACAGTAAATAATGCGACTTTAACAGTTACTCAAAACTGAACTTCTAAGGGAACATTTACATCTAATGCAAGTTCAGATGTAACAATAGCTTTAACAGATACTACATACGAATCAAAAACAGCTGCATCATGAGGAACAGCAGTATCTTTAGTAACTACTGGAGAAAAATATACATGGAATAATAAAGCTAGCTCTAGTGATATTGGTAATGCTACAATAACTTTCAAACAATGAAATTCTAGTACAACTATATGAACTCTAACAACTAATCAGAGTTCTGCAGGTACTTTACAATTTCATGATAGCATAACTATAACACAGGATGACTATGATAATCTAAGTACAGCAGAAAAGAATAACTGAAACAGTTACTGGATCTATGAAACAGTATCATAATTTTATATCAGAATTATAAGAATTATGACAAATAAGATAACTAAAGTCTATAAGAACTGAGTAGAGTATGATATATATGCTAGTGGTGGTGCTGCAGGGACAGGAGATGTAACATGACCTAGTTCTTCTACTGATGCAGATATAGCATTATTTAGCTGAGCTACAGGAAAGATAATAAAAGATAGCTGAAAAAAACTGAGTGATTATCAGACAGCTCTCTCTACTCAGACTGCTTATACTTCTAAAGGTACAGCTACTAAAGTTCCTACTATAACAACTAATACACTCTGACAGGTAACAGCAATTAGTGAGACTAATATAACATTCCCAGTAACAAGTGTGAATGGATCTACATGAGCAGTTACTTGACTACAAACAACAGGGAATCTAAAAACAAGTCTGACTGATAATAGCGATAGTTATTATCCATCACAGAAAGCAGTAAAGACAGCAGTAGATGCTAAACAAGATACTCTAGTAAATCAGACTAATATAAAATCTATAAATGGGAATAGCTTATTATGAAGTGGAGATTTAACAATAAGTGGATGAATAACAAACGTAACAACAGGAACTACAAGTACAGTTACAGGAATATGGGCTTGAAGTGAATCTGAATATACAGATTTAAGTACAAAAAGCTGAACAGTTTTATATTTCACATTCTAAGAGATGGCTATTTATATGATGAGGGAGTATGACTGACTATGTTTTACTGCGAATACTGCAGGTAGCACTATAAAATTACAAAAATATAATAGTCCCACAAGTATAACATTAGAAACAAGTACAGACTGAAATACCTGGAGTACATATTCAATGGGTAGCACAATAACATTGAGTAATATATGAGATAAAGTCTATTTTAGAAACACGAGCGAAACTGATACATGATTTAGTATAAATGCTTCAAGTTTTTATCAATTTGAGATGTACACATGAAGTATAGCGGCAAGTTGAGACATATCTTCATTACTAAATAAAAACTTAACAAATAATCTTAGTACTTATTGTTTTTATAGACTTTTCTATAATTGTATATCTCTGACAACTCCTCCTGGACTTAATTGAACTTCACTTGCAGATTATTGTTATGGTGGTTTGTTTCAATACTGTACATGACTGACATCATTACCTAAATTAGCTGCTACAACATTAAAAACAGGTTGCTATAACAGAATGTTCTACTGATGTTCTTCAATAAAGATAAGTGCAACACAGACATGAGATTATCAAACAACATATAGAATACCATCAGAATGAACGTGAACAGATGCTACTAATTCTCTACAATATATGTTCACATCTACATGATGAACATTCGCATGAACTCCAAGTATAAACACAACCTACTATACAAGTAATACAGTAGTATAAATCAGATTTATTTCTTATCTTTTCTATTTATGACCTTAGTACAAACAGAGCTCAAGAAAATATATATATGGAGAGAGATGCCTAACTACTTGTGCTTTACTGCGAATACTGCATGA
>Ga0310696_10007292_pt1 | contig 13008 bp, 10 predicted proteins | sample AusTroGonzalo_MG_4_FD_203885 | JGI IMG/M metagenome (GOLD analysis project Ga0310696, IMG submission 203885) | Bovine rumen microbial communities from tropical cattle in Woodstock, Queensland, Australia - Gonzalo_02 (v2) (version 2) | ecosystem: Host-associated > Mammals > Digestive system >... | reverse complement strand
ATACTTCGTTTCCTGAAATTCTTTTTTTCCCATGTTCAAACCTCACAAGTTAAAAAAATATGCCACTGTCTGAATCTATTGAAATTATTACCGGAAAATCCGATACCTCAACTTTGTAAACCGCCTCGGGGCCGAACTCCTCGAAAAGCATGATTTCCATTGAAGAAACTTTGCTTCCGTAGTATGCACCGATGCCGCCGAGTGCTTGGAAATAAAAGGCTTTTCCTTCAACAACCGCATTTTTTGCCTCTTCGGGAAGCGCCCCTTTGCCGATAAAATATTTAACCCCTTTTTCAATCAGTTTTGGAATAAACGCGGCCATTCTCGCGCTCGTCGTAGGACCTATGCTTGCGCGTCCTTCCCCGAATCCCGGAGTCGGAGCGGCAAAGAAAACAGCGGAATTTTCAAGCGGAAAGTTGGGACTTTCGCCGTTTTCAAGCATTGCGGCGAGTTTTTTTGCGGAATTGTCGCGCAGAGTGAACATTTCTCCGCTTAAATTCACGATGTTGCCGGCTTTCAGTTCCTTATCCGCGCTTATCATAGTTCAATCTTTCCTGTTCTGAAACTGTGACAGTTGAGAGCTACAGCCGCAGGCATCATTGCGATATGCGTCGGAGCCTTTTTCACATAAACCGCTTTTACAGGGCAAATTCCCGGAAAACCGAGGACTCCGAAACCTAAATTTTTTATCTTTTCATTAATCATTTCAAGCAGTTCCTTGTCTTCGCAGACCTGCTCTAAAAGTGCTTTTTTCGCTAAAGTTGCTACTGAATCGAATGTTCCGCCGACTCCGACACCGACAAAATAAGGCGGGCAGCCCTTTCCGCCGGCGTTTTTGAGCGTTTCGAAAACAAATTCCGCAACACCCTCGCGCCCTACTGCCGGAACGAGCATCTTCTGCGCACTCACGTTCTCGCTGCCGCCGCCTTTTGCGATGCCGCAGATCTCGAAAGTGTCGCCGTCGCAAAGTTCGTAATGGATGAAAGCCGGAAGGTTTTTACCTTCGTTTTTCCGCTCGAACGGGTCGGCGACTGTCGATTTTCTGAGCAGACCTTCGCTGTATGCCTCTTCAACACCTTTGTTTATGAGGATCTCAAGAGACGGAGCATCGCTGAAAGTGACGTTTTTACCCATTTTCACAAAAATCTGCGCCACACCGCAGTCCTGGCACAAAGGGCGATTTTCCGTCTTTGCCATTTTATAGTTTTTATCAATGATTTCAGCAAGTTGCTTTTCAAAAGAGCCCATATTCGAATCAGAGAAAACGACATTTTCAAGCGATTTGGGTGAATAGTTGAGCTTGATAAAAAGCTCTTTCACGGCATCTTTTATAAGCAGACCTTCTATAATTCGCATAGCGACCTCAAACAACCGCCGAATTATTAGTCTTGAAGTTTTAAAGTCAAATAAAAAACTACTTATTATACAAAACTTTATTATGCGGACTTTCCGGCAGAATAAATTTTGCAATTCAGCCTCTTTTGACTATCTTTTGCGGGCTTTAAAAACGGAGGGGCTCTTGTTAGAAAAATTAAAACTCAGAAAAATATTGAAAAAGCTGGCAATTCAGGGCAACAGGCTTCAATGGATAAAGAAAAAACGGAAAAATCTGCCTGAGCTGGTTGAAAAAAAACTTGACGAAAACATCAAAAAAATTTCAGAAATTTTTGAAGAAAAAGAACGTGCAAAAACAGATAAGGAAAACTTTTCAGCTGAAAAATATCCGAGAATCACGTTTGAATATGTAAAAAAAGCGCTCGGCGAAACCAACTACAACATAGAGCACTACTTCAAGAAGTATAAACAGAACGCTTTATTGGAACTTTTTGACGAACTCTGGCTCGTCGTTCTCGTCGCGCTGATTCTCAAGTTTTTCGTCATCGGCTCGTTCCGCGTTCCGACTGGAAGCATGGTTGACACAATAGAAATCGGCGACAACCTTTTTGTTTCAATGTTTTATTACGGCTTGACTCTCCCCTTCGCAGAAAACCAGTTTGTCGAGTTCGCGGATCCGAAACGGGGCGATATAATCACTTTCACCGAGCCCGGACCTGACAAAAAAGCCCTTGTAAAAAGGGTTATCGGCGTTCCAGGAGACACGATATACATTACCGGAAAAAATATTTATGTGAACAACCGCAAACTTGAAAGAGAGGAAACCGGCAAAGTCGGCTACTACTCGTCGCGCGGCAGAATCGAGGAAACAACGCAGTACGAAGAAACTGACGAGAACGGCAACAAGTACAAAGTCATTTACAACGACAGTTTCACCGATGACATACGCGAACAGATCAATATGAAATGCCCCTACTGCAACCGCTCTTTCACAGTTCCCGAAAGGAATTATTTCGTCATGGGCGACAACCGCGACGACAGCCTCGACAGCCGTTACTGGGGCTTTGTTCCGCGCGGCAACGTCCAGGGAAAACCGCTTTTTGTATGGTTTTCAGTGCAGTTCGGCAACTCGGTTTTTGATGTCAAGGAACTTCGTCTCAACAGAATCGGACACGTTTTCAAATAACACGTTACGTCGAAACATCGTGACGGCGTTACGATTTTCCGGCGGTGAAAAAAATTTCTTTTAAATTTCAGACACTTACAAAAAAACCCAAGATATTGTGTGTTTTTTTATTGACAACCACAATCGCTTGTGCAATATTGCCGGGCTTTTTGTGTTTTATAACTTTTAACCCAGAGGAGAAAAACAAATGTTCAAAATCAGAAAAAGAAACAACGCTTTGGCGGATTTCGACCTTACCAAAATCAAAGAAGCTATCAAAAAGGCATTCGTCGCCGCTGATATGCTTTTTAACGACGATATTCTTGATATTCTGTCGCTCAGAGTAACGGCAGACTTTCAGAACAAGATCCATGACAACGTGATCGAGATCGAAGACGTTCAGGACAGTGTCGAGAACACACTTGAAAAAGCCGGCTACACCGCTGTCGCAAAGGCTTACATCCTTTACAGAAAGCAGAGAGAAAAACTCCGCGAGATGAAATCGACGATCCTTGACTATAAAGAGACCATCAACAGCTACGTCAACAACGAAGACTGGAGAGTCAAGGAAAATTCGACTGTCACCTACAGCATCGGCGGACTTATCCTTCACAACAGCGGAAAAATCACTGCAAACTACTGGCTGAGCGAAATTTACGACAACGAAATCGCGCAGTGCCACAAAAACGGCGACTTCCACCTTCATGACCTTTCGATGCTTACCGCTTACTGCGCAGGCTGGTCACTCAAACAGCTCATCCAGGAAGGTCTCGGCGGCGTTCCCGGCAAACTCACCTCGGCTCCGGCAAACCACCTTTACACAATCGCGAACCAGATGGTCAACTTCCTCGGCATCATGCAGAACGAATGGGCAGGCGCTCAGGCTTTCTCGAGCTTCGACACCTACCTTGCACCCTTCGCACGCGTCGATCAGCTTGACTACAAAGGTGTAAAACAGGCTATTCAGGCTTTCGTTTTCGGCGTAAACACTCCGTCAAGATGGGGAACACAGTCTCCGTTCAGCAACATCACCCTCGACTGGGTATGCCCGGACGACCTCAAAAACATTCCGGCGATTGTCGGCGGAAAAGAGATGGATTTCACCTATGGCGAATGCCAGAAGGAAATGGATATGATCAACAAGGCGTTCATTGAAATCATGCTTGAAGGCGACGCTGTAGGCCGCGGTTTCCAGTATCCGATTCCGACCTACAACATCACGAAGGATTTCAACTGGGAAGGCGAAAATGTTCCGCTTCTTTTCGAAATGACGGCAAAATACGGCACCCCCTACTTCCAGAATTTCATCAACAGCGACATGAAACCGAGCGATGTAAGAAGTATGTGCTGCAGACTTCAGCTTGACAAAAGAGAACTCCGCAAGAAAACTGGCGGCCTCTTCGGCAGCGGCGAAAAAACAGGCAGCATCGGCGTTGTAACAATCAACCTTCCGAGAATCGCATACAACTCGAAAAACGAGGAAGAGTTCTACACAAAACTTGAAAGACTTATGGACATCGCGAAAAGAAGCCTTGAGATCAAAAGAAAAGTCTGCACGAAGCTTCTTAACGAGAACTTCTATCCCTACACCAAAAGATACCTCGGCAACTTCAACTCGCACTTCTCGACTATCGGCCTTGTCGGCATGAACGAAATGTGCCTCAACGCATGCTGGATCAAAGAGAACATCGCAGGCCACAAAGGTCTCAAATTCTCGCAGGATGTCCTTGATTTCATGCGCGAAAAACTCAAAACTTATCAGGAAGAAACAGGCGACCTTTACAACCTTGAAGCTACACCTGCTGAATCGACTGCTTACCGCCTTGCAAAAATGGATAAAGCAAGATGGGACGACATTGTAACTGCAGCGGCAAACAATGACGAGAAACCTTTCTACACCAACAGCTGTCACCTTCCGGTAAACTACACGACCGATCCTTTCGAAGCTCTCGAAATTCAGGACAAACTTCAGACAAAGTTCACAGGCGGAACAGTTTTCCACACCTTCCTTGGCGAAAAACTTCCTTCCTGGCAGTCGGCAGCAGCGCTTGTTAAAAAAATTGCCTACACATTCAAACTTCCCTACTTCACGATTTCTCCAACCTACACCATCTGCCCGAAATGCGGCTACAGCGCAGGCGAACACGATGCATGCCCGAAATGCGGCGGCAAAGTTGAAGTTTACAGCAGAATCACAGGCTACTACAGACCAATCGAACACTGGAATGACGGTAAGAAACAGGAATTCGAAAAAAGAACCGAATACAAAATCTCTGCCGATATCACCAACGAAATTGCTGACAGAGGCGATTCCGGCAACAAAGTTTTCTCCGGACTTAACAACACTGTAGCTCCTGAATCTTTCGTTCAGCCCGCAGCTTCTATGTCAGCGGCATCATGCAGCGACAAACAGGTTTACCTCTTCACCCAGAAAACCTGTCCCAACTGCCCGAAAGCAAAAGAAGAATTGGAAGGAACCCCTTACCTCAGAGTTCTTGACGCAGCCGATAATATGGACCTTGCGAAAAAATTCGGAATCAGAAGCGTCCCTACGGTAGTTGTCTGCGAGAACAACGCATACAAAACCTACTCCGGTCTTTCCGACATCATCAGCTTCAAAAAGAATCTTAAATAGTTTTCACGCTGTTTTATTTCAAGAACAGGCAAAATATTTACATCTTTTTATTTATATGCTACAAATTGTCGCAAACTTCATTCAAAATCGGTTTTGATAGAGTTTTTCTTATTCATTGAATTTGGAGGTTCAGATGCGTTTATTTCGTTTTTTGTTAATTTTGCTGGCTCTTTCCTTCGCCTTTGTTTCATGCGGTTCGGATGAGGAAGAAGAGGATGTAAATGGCGGTAACGGCAACGAAAACAGCACCGGTGACAATTCCGGAGACGGAAACAGTCAGCAGAACACTAACTGCGGCAATCAGGTTGTTGATGCCGGCGAAATCTGCGACAGCGGCGCAAAAGAGTGTACCGAAATAGATCCTGCCTACACTGGAGGATACGCTGTATGCAAATCGGACTGCTCCGGGTGGAATACAGCAGACTGCAAAGGAAACGGCAGCAGTGGAGATCAGAATAACCCTGGCAACAATGAAAATCCGGGCAACAACGACAACAACCCGGGAGAATTCGACAAAGATTCTCAAGGCATCTGGGTTGACCCGAAAACTTACCTGATTTGGGAAAACCCGATGGGTAACAAAGGAATGGGAGGTCTTGGACCGACACATGCAAATGCTCTGACATACTGTGAAAACCTCGTTCTCGCAGGCGCAGACGACTGGAGACTTCCGACAATCGATGAACTCAGAACTCTTGTCAGAGGCGTCAGCACAACAATGACAGACGGAGTATGCCCGACAAGCGAAACCTGCTCGGATCAGGACACCTGTAATAAAAACAAAAACAATTCCCAGTCTTACGGTTATTCATGTTTCGGCTGCTACGCCCTTGATGAACAGTATAAAGACGGTGAAAATTTCCTTACCGAAGACGACTGCCAGCTCACAGACGTACAGCTTGAAAATGAGGAATGTTACATCGTTCCTGCAATGTTCGGTGATCCCTGCAACGGAACATGGTCGAATACGCCGAATACCAGCACAGCCGGAAAACTTGCCAACGCTTTCTGGTATCTCAACTACAAAGCAGGATATATCGGCAGCGATTCAGATACACTCAGCGGTGCAAACTGGGTAAGATGTGTCCGTCAGGGAACGGCGGCTGATGTTCCGGAACAGGATGCCGAAGCAGAAACTGACCCTGAATGGGAATGCAAAGTCGAAGCTGACTGTCCCGAAGGTAAATGGTGCGAAAAACACAAATGCGTTCTTAAACCGTCAGAAACATACACTGCGGCAAACGGCCTCGAATGGCAGGCAGGAAGAGTTGACAGAGTTGAAAAATGGGATGCTGCGAAAGCGCACTGTGAAGATCTTGACTATGCAGGACACGACGACTGGCGACTTCCGAATCTCACGGAACTTAAATCAATCGTTACAGGCTGCGACAAAACAAACGAATGCCCGGTAACAGCAGAAAATCCTGCATATCCCGGAAATTACTCGACGGTTTGCAAAACATGCAGCAGCGGAAACTATTTGATGCAGGAAATCGGACAGCAGGTCGATTTCCCCTACTGGACAAGCACAACTGACGATCCGAGTAAAAACTACAGAGTCTGGGCTATAAACTTCATATACGGTGAAGTTTTCTACAGCTATGCCTCAGCAAATCACTATGCAAGATGCGTTAGAAACGCGAACTAATTCTTATTTAATCTGTTGTAGTAGATCATTCTTTTTTTCATTCCGGCAGCTTTGAAATCGTCCGGTCTTGCCTTAAGAATGTTGTCAAGAACTTTCAATGCATCGGGAATATCTTCGAAATATTCGTAAATCTCAGCCAGAATATACATCGCTTCAAAAGAGAGCTGCCTTACCATCGAAATTTTCACCAGATCCTCTCTGATTTCTTTGTATTTGTCGGCTTTTTCAAATTTGTTCCATTTCGGAGCCAGTTTCCAGAGAGTCAGATTCTTCTGTTCCAGAGCTGCCGGGTTTTTAGTTTCTTTGTAAATAAAATCAAAGACCTTAACCGCAGCATCATACGAGCCTATCCTGGCCAGAGCCGTAGCCTTCAACATTGCCGAATCATATTCTTTCATTTTAAGATATTCGGTTTTAGATCTTATCGGCCCGTATTTCATCATGAGACGTTCAATGTCAGAAGCAATTTCGGGATCGCGTATAAGTTCGTAACACTCGCCTGCAAGCTGCAGGAACTCTTTTGCGCGCAAAGCGGTGTTCGGCGAAATTCCGACAAGTTTATCGGGGTGGATCTTCTGCATTATTTTGATGTATTCACGACGCGCAATCCTTTCATCGAACTTGTCTTTAAGCCCGAAAAGCTGAAATACATCGGTATAATGCTCGTTTGCGTTGAGGAACATTTTGATTTCATCTTCTTCCGAAAGCGTTTCCTGCTTTTTCTCCTGAGTAACCTTTTCGACGATTTCTTCCTGTGCTGCTTTTTCCGAGAATATGTCACTTTTCTCAAGCTTTTCGGCAATTTTCGCCTTTTCTTCAGGCGTTGAAGGAACAATTACGGCAAGCTGAGAAATCAAGAGAAAATAGATTGTGCGGTAACTTTTTTTAAGATTGGAAAATATTTCGCTCCTCTTTTGACCGACAAAAGGCTGAAGGTCATCGTGAATAAAGAAAAGTTTCGCTGCTTCCGGCTTTATCGAAATAAATTCAGTCGCATAAGGCTTCAGAACTTCCAAAACCCGCTCGCGCGGCATATTCAGAATAACCGAAAAGAGGAATTCCTGAGCCTCGTACTCCTTCATTCCCTTTTTCATATCTTCATTTATCGCGCTTTCAACTTTAAAGAGTGCGGCCTTCGACAGATTTCCTAATAAATTCATCGATTTGTCAGTCCAGACAGAACCTTTTGAAAGAATTATGAAAAAAGGTTCTCCGCTATTCAAGACATTTATTTTTCCCGAAAAACCGCACGATGAGAGAAGAGAAAAGAGCTTTTCAAACCTGATGTGCAGCTTTTTTTCGCTGTTGATGTAGGGAGAAATGAAATCCATGACTATTCCAGGACATTTCCTTCAAGCGCGGAGACAAGTTTTCCTCTTTCTTCGTCGAGCTTGTCCTGAACTTTCTGCTGCTCGGCTCTGAAATCCTTTTCCCTTTTCGTTTTAAGGAACGGTTTCGCGACTGCCGGGAAAAGTTCGAGAAGAAGCTCTTCCTTTTCGTTAGCAGCAAGTTTCACGCCGCCGAATTCGTCCAGAGTTTCGTTTACCTGCTTTACATGTTTTGATGTATCGTAAGGCTGTTCCTCGCGTTTTCCCGAGATTTTTTCACGGAAAGCTGGATCAACCGGCCACGGCGTATGACCGTAACCGCCTTTGACCAGATTTACGAACTGAACTGATGTGTTTTCATACATCGCCTTGCCCGAATTAAGGTTGATGACACAGCTTACAGCCTGGGTTCCGACGATCTGGCTTGTAGGAGTTACAAGCGGCGGAACACCTGCAGCGAGTCTGACGATCGGAACCATCTCCATAACTTTCGGAAGAAGATGCTCGATTTTTCCAGCCTGAAGCTGTGCAAGCATATTCGTGTACATTCCGCCGGGGATCTGCGCCATTCTGACGACTTCGTTCGGTTTCGGGAAGTTGAAGTAACGCTCGATCTGCTGCGTAAGGTCTGTAACTGTATCGGTATCTCCTTTCTTTGCCGCTGCAATCGCATCGTCGAAAAGTTTCTCTACGTCTGCCGGAAGTTTGTCTGTCGGGTCGAAATCTTTCGGGAAAAGTTTGTACTGGTCGAATTTCGTGAGTTCCTTCCTGATTTTGAAAAGCTCGGTTCTGATTTCTTTTACGGCACTCAGATCAACATTTGTCTCAAGTCCGAGTTTCGTAGCGAAAACCTGAACAAGCTCGAACGCAGGAGCCGCAGGACCGCCTGCAAACGGCATGATTACGCTGTCAACGATATCTACATCGTTTACCATCGCCATGAGAACGCTGCCCAAACCGTAGCCCGGAGTGCAGTGAGTGTGAAGGTCTATCGGAATCTTGACCGCTTTTTTGAGTGCCGAAATAAGTTTTGCGCTCATTGCCGGATTTATAAGACCCGCCATATCCTTGATCGAAATCATATCGGCGCCCGCCTTTTCGAGTTCAATCGCCTTGTTTACGAAATAGTCGATCGAGAAAAGGTTGTCCGGCAGTTTTTTGCCGCTGAACATCGCCTTGATTTTGTCTTTCGTCGAGAATTTAGGATCGACAGTGTAGCAGATGCAGCAGTCTGTCATCCCGCCGTTCTCTTTGACGTATTTGATTGTCGAACGCATGTTGTCGATATCGTTCAGAGCGTCGAAAATACGCATGATATCGATGCCCGATTTTATCGCGTTGCGGTTGAATCCTTCGATAACGTCTTCCGGATAAGGATTGTAGCCGAAAAGGTTTCTGCCTCTCGAAAGCGCGGTGAGTTTGCTCGCCTCGCCTACTCCAGCTTTAACTTTTTCAAGTCTTGCCCACGGATCTTCGCCGAGGTAGCGCATAACGGAATCCGGAACCGCTCCGCCCCAGACTTCCATCGCGTAAAAATGAGCTTTGTTGAATGATTTCAAGAGTCTGTCGACCTGATTCTGATTCATTCTGGTCGCAAACTGCGACTGCTGACCGTCTCTTAAAGTGAGGTCTCTGATAAGAAGTTTTTTTGCCATGATCCACCTATTTAAAGTTTTTTGTAAATTTCAACAAACTTATCGCTTCTCTTGACGACTGAAATTTTGTCGAGCGAGCATGAAACAAGCCCTTCAAGACCGCAGCCGCCCTCTTTTGTCTGGATTTGTTCAAGATATTCATCATTGGAAACTGTAACCGCATCGCTGTAAACGATACCGCCTTTAAGGAAGTTGATGTCGCCGTAAAATTCGAGTTTTTCCGGAACGAAAACTTCGCGTCCCAGATTCAGAATTCCGAAATCATATGACCAGAATTTGCCCTGGAAACGGATGTCGTGAAGCGAAAAAACGGTTTTTGTGTTCTGCAGTGGCTCTTCCTTACAGTAGATTTCGCGCAGATAGACGGGAACAAGCGCTGTGTGCCAGTCATTGCAGTGAATAATATCTGGACGGAAGATTTTAGCATATTCAAGAACCGCTCTTGAAAAGAACACAAAACGCTCCGAATTGTCGGGATAATCACCTGTATCATTGCCGTAAAGCCCGTCCCTTTCGAAGTAAGGATTTGCAACAAAAACGACTTTCGCACCGCTTTCTTCATGTATTGCTTCAAAAATCTCGGCTTTCTCGAATTTCTCGCCTACCTGAACTTCAAATGAAACACCTGTCGGAGTTACATCGAACTTCTTTCTGTTTATCGCACTGAAAAGTGGAATAACACATACGACTTCGCACTTTTTCGAAACCGATCTCAGCATTTTGGCAACAGAAGCAGCCATGTTTCCGGTCGAAACCATAGGTTTCAGTTCCGATGCAGCAAACAAAATTTTCATAATTTACCTATAGTCTTATAAATTCTTCGTTGTTCATGTATTTTTTAAGAACTTCCGGCACCTTAACCGTTCCGTCTGCCTGCTGGTAGTTTTCGATAATCGCAACGAGCGTTCTGTCGATCGCAAGGCCAGAACCGTTGAGGAGATGGACAAGCTCAGGTTTCGACGAAGCGTCTCTTCTGAACTTGATGTTCGCCCTTCTCGCCTGGAAATCGCCTGTGCTCGAGCAGCTTGAGATCTCGCGGTAAGTTCCCTGCCCCGGCAGCCATACTTCGATATCGAAAGTTTTGACTGCGTTGAAGCCCAAGTCTCCGCTGCAAAGGCAGACGACGCGGTAGTGTATCCCGAGACCGCGGAGGATCTCCTCTGCGTTGAAAAGAAGCTGGTCGAGTTCTTTGAGCGACTCTTCGGGACGGCAGAATTTGACAAGTTCGACCTTGTTGAACTGGTGAAGACGGATAATTCCCTTCATGTCCTTGCCGTAACTTCCCGCTTCGCGTCTGAAACACGGAGTGTATGCCGCATACTTGAGCGGAAGAAGAGCATCGTCCAGGATCTCGTCGCGGTGCATGTTGACAAGGCTGACCTCTGCCGTCGGGATCATGAACATGTCGTCAGTCGTCTTGTAGGCATCGTCTTCGAATTTCGGAAGCTGGCCTGAACCGGTCATCGTCTCGCGGCTTACCATAACAGGCGGAACGATTTCGGTGTAGCCGTTTTTCGCAGCGTTTTCAAGCATATAGTTCATAACGGCTCTTTCGAGGCGGGCCATTTCCTTTTTGTAGATTATGAAACGCGAGCCGCTGAGTTTGACGCCGCGCTCGAAGTCAATTGTGTTCACAGCGATATCGAAATGTTCTTTCGGCTGGAAATCGAAAACGGGCTTTTCGCCCCACATCGAAACGACCGGATTTGCGCTGTCATCCTTGCCGAGCGGCGTGTCGTCAGCCATCATGTTCGGGATCGAAAGAAGGATGGAGTCGATTTTATCCTCGACTTCCTTTACCTGTGGCCCGAAAGCCTTGACTTTGTCACTGAGCTCCTTGAGCTCCTCTTTTATCGCCGCTTTTTCCGCATCCGTGCCGTTTTTCATGATGAGCGGCATCTCTTTCGAACGGGTAATCTGTTTCGCGCGGGTCTGCTCGGACTCGGTAATGAGAGCTTTTCTCTTCTCGCTGAGTTCGATGACCTGGTCAACGACCGTAAGATCCTTGAAATTTCTGTTCTGAAGGTTGAATTTAACCTTTTCCGGGTCTTTGAGTATCAGTTTGATGTCAAACATTTTTCACCTCTTATTATAAAAAAACCGCGTCATAATAGGCGTAAAGGGTTTGTTTGCAAGTTTTTTGAAAACTGCCGGAACTCAAAAAAATTTTATTTTTCACCCTTGACTATATGTTTTTGTGCATATAAATAACGGCGTTTTCGGGAAGCAATTCCCAGATGTTGTTAATTTTATTTAACTTTTTATAAGGAGGAAACAATGAAACTTAAACCTTTGAACGACAGAGTCATCGTTAAGAGAGTAGAAAGCGAAACAAAAACACTCGGCGGGATCATCATCCCCGATACCGCTAAGGAAAAACCGGTCGAAGCTGAAGTTATCGCAGTCGGAACCGGCAAAATGCTTGAAAACGGCACAAGACAGCCGATGCAGGTAAAAGTCGGTGACAAAGTTCTTTTCGGCAAATACAGCGGCACTGAAGTAAAGGTCGGCGGCGAGGAACACCTTATCCTCAGAGAAGACGACATCCTTGCAGTTGTTGAATAAGAGATTGATTTTATTAACAATATTTATTGGAGAAATTAAGATGAGTGCAAAACACATTGTTTTTGACCACGAAGCAAAATCAAAAATTCTGGTTGGCGTAAACAAACTTGCCGACACCGTAAAAACAACGCTCGGACCTAAAGGAAGAAACGTTGCGATAGAAAAATCCTTCGGCGCACCGAAAATCACGAAAGACGGCGTAACGGTCGCAAAAGAGATCGAACTTGAAGACAAGATCGAAAACATCGGCGCACAGCTTCTTAAAGAAGTCGCATCGAAGACCAACGACGTCGCAGGTGACGGAACCACGACCGCAGCAGTCCTCGCACAGGCCATCGTAAAAGACGGTTTCAAATATGTAACCGCAGGCTACAGCCCGATCATGCTTAAACGCGGTATCGACAAAGCTGTCGCTAAAGTCGTTGAAAGACTCGACAAAATCACGAAGAAGATCTCGACGAAAGAAGAGATCGCAAGTGTCGGAACAGTTTCGGCAAACAACGATAAAGAGATCGGAAACATCCTTGCAGAAGCTATGGAAAAGGTCGGCAAAGAAGGCGTCATCACAGTTGAAGAAGCAAAAGGAATGGACACCTACCTCGACACAGTCGAAGGTATGCAGTTCGACCGCGGCTACCTCAGCCCCTACTTCGTAACGAACGCTGAAAAAATGCAGG
>Ga0310696_10007291_pt1 | contig 13008 bp, 10 predicted proteins | sample AusTroGonzalo_MG_4_FD_203885 | JGI IMG/M metagenome (GOLD analysis project Ga0310696, IMG submission 203885) | Bovine rumen microbial communities from tropical cattle in Woodstock, Queensland, Australia - Gonzalo_02 (v2) (version 2) | ecosystem: Host-associated > Mammals > Digestive system >... | reverse complement strand
TGCCAGAAAATATCGATAAAAATGAAATTATCGTATATCAGCCGGAAGGCGGGGAATTCCACATCGAAGTCCGAGTAGAAAACGAGACTGTTTGGCTTACACAGGCGCAGATTGCGGAACTGTTCGGAACAAAGAGACCTGCAATCACAAAGCATCTCAAAAACATTTATGCAGCTCAAGAACTTGACGAAAAGACCACATGTTCCGTTTTGGAACATATGGGTAAAGACTCGGATCAAATTTACGAGACCAAATATTACAATCTAGATGCGATTCTCTCCGTCGGCTACAGGGTAAATAGTAAAAATGCGACTTGCTTTCGCCGTTGGGCAAATCAGGTTCTGAAAGAGCATTTGCTTCGGGGTTGTAGCATCAACCAGCGATTGATTTCTCATGAAAATAGGCTCGAGAATCACGATTCTCGTATAATCAACCTCGAAAAACAGGTGGATTTCTTTGTAAAGGCGAACTTGCCGCCAAGAGAGGGATTGCTACCCGCACACGCGCATTGGAGCGGCTACGAATTCGCTGTGCAGTTGGTGCGTTCGGCGAAAAATGAACTCGTTATCATAGACCCGTTTGCCAACGATATGGTTCTTTCTCTTATGGCAAAACGTGCCGAGGGGGTGAATGCGACCATCTATTCCGCCCGAATTACCCCCGCCATGCGGGAAGAAGAGGCTCGGCTGAATAGGCAATTTCCGACAGTTCGCTTGGAGAACATGCGCGAGGTCCACGATCGTTTCGTCATCGTCGATGATGTGATTTATCATGTGGGAGCATCTTTCAAAGACCTCGGAAATCAAATGACCGCGTTTTCGGTGCTGAACTTCATCACCAAGGAGCAGGTGCTTGCTATGGTGAAATAGAAAACTCAAGATCAGCCTTTTTTGCTTGTAGGCGGTCGGGAAAACGCCATTCGTCACTTCATGTATTTCTTGATTTTGGACGAACATCAGCAATTTCCGCGACAATTCAAAAAATCACACTACTTGACATGCTGTATCCGGTTAGATACATTTATAAATTATGAAAAGAGGTCCCTTAACACGTTTTGACATAGCCGAATATCTTGAAAGCGAAGAGATGGTCGCCGAGTATCTCAATTTAATTTGCCAAGAAAACGATCCAGCCTTATTACTCAAAGCCATAGGACATGTCGCCCGCAGTAAGGGAATGGCACAAATTGCAGAAGCCCCTCCCCCTATTGACTTTTTTAACTTAAAAAGTTAAATTTAAGTTAAAAGTTAAGGAGATGCATCATGGGGATCGGCGGGATAACATTCAAGACCATCAACGGTAAGCGCTATGCTTATTACCAGTGGACCGAGAATGGCAAGCAGCACAGCCGTCGCGTCAAGGACGACGAGTTTGTCGAATTGGCCGCCAAAATCGCCGCCGAGAAGGCGCAAAAATCACCGTTGCAATTCATGGTCGCAGAGGCTTCTGCCGCATATTCCGCGAGACCAGATTTCAAGACCGATATCAAAACCGGCTCTCAGCTCGTTAACTTTTGCAAGCCTGTCGCCAAGTGGAAAAAGCGCGAATGTTTCGGCTCGCTTCACGATTACATTTACGGAGAAAACAACGACCGCGTCTTGATTCTTTACGGGCTCCGTCGTACAGGCAAGACAACGCTCGTGCGCCAGGTGATTGGAGAAATGTCTGCCGAGATGCAGTCGAAGGCGGCTTTCATCCAGTTGAGTTCACGGCTTACACTTGCCGATGTCAATCACGATCTCAAATTATTGGAATCTCTCGGTTACCGATACGTGTTCATTGACGAGGTGACTTTGCTCAGCGACTTTATCGAGGGGGCAGCCTTGTTCTCCGATGTTTTCGCCGCGGGCGGGATGAAGATTGTGCTTTCGGGAACAGATTCTCTAGGGTTCGTCTTCTCGGAAGACGAGCAACTTTATGACCGCTGCCAGCTATTGCACACGACATTTATTCCTTATCGCGAATTCGAGCAAGTGCTCGGTGTAAAGGGTATCGATAAATTTATCGAATACGGCGGCACCATGAGCATGGGCGGCAGCAATTACAACACAGATAAGTTCACTTTCGCAACCAAGAAGAGCGCCGACGACTATGTAGATTCCGCAATCGCTCGAAATATCCAACATTCCTTGAAATGTTATCAACACGAAGGGCATTTCCGTTCGTTGCAGGAGCTTTACGATGCGGGTGAACTCACGAGCGCTATCAACCGTATTGTAGAAGATGTAAACCATCGATTCACCATAGATGTTTTGACTCGCAATTTCAAGTCGAACGATTTGAAAATTTCAGCATCGAATTTGCGACGCGACCGCATCAAGCCAACAGATATTTTAGATAGAATTGATATTAACATTGTTAGTAAACGGTTGAAAAAATTACTGTTGATTAAAGACAAGATAGAGCAAACAGTCAGCATCAGTGAAGTTCATCGTGCAGAAATCAAGGAGTATCTAGACTTACTCGACCTCACTTGCGATATCGACGTCGTGAATATGACTAGTTTGAACGAGCATAAAAAACGTACGGTTCTTTCGCAGCCAGGGTTACGCTACGCCCAAGCATCCGCATTGATTGAAAGTCTATTACTCGACGAGACTTTTAAAAACATTCCCATCACCGAGCGTATGGCTATCGAGAGCCGCATTCTTGACGAAATTCGCGGACGCATGATGGAAGAGATTGTTCTGCTGGAAACGAAAATCGCACGGCCGGAGATGCAAGTTTTCCAATTGCAATTTGCCGTTGGGGAATTCGACATGGTTGTTTTCGACACAAAACGCGCTTGTTGCGAAATCTATGAAATCAAGCATAGCGACAAAGTCGCCGATGAACAGCGCCGCCACCTGCTAAATCCCAAGAAATGCGCCGAAACAGAATTCCGCTATGGGAAAATCCTGAGCAAGAACGTCATTTACCGCGGGGCAGACGATTCCGTTCAAGGAGTCAGGTATTTGAACGTAGAGAAGTATCTGGAGAGTCTGGGATAGAACGCCATCCTATGCAAAAAGCATCGTCATCCTGAACGCGAAGCATGTATAGAATTGTCAGCAACTTGTTGCTCTACAATTCTTAGGTTCGTAGGAGCAAGGATCCAGTGAAGTCTTGTGACTGGATTCTTCCCCCCTTCGGGGTGCAGAATGACAAGCAAGGAGATTCCCGCCTTCGCGGGAATGACACGCTCTCCCTTACTTACAATGCTTTTTCAGTGCGTCGATGTACGCTTCGGCGTAGCGTGAGAGGGTTACGCCTTTGCGAGCGACGTAGCCGACGGTCATTTTGTCGTGAACGGCAAGCTGTTTGGCGATGATGTTCTTGCCGTTGAGTTTGTGGCTGATGACGCCGGAGCAGATGGTGTATCCGTCCAGGCCGATGAGCAAGTTAAAGAGTGTGGCACGGTCGCGGACTTTGATGTTTCGCGGGCAATCGAAGTCGATGGCGGTGAGGGGTTCTTCGGCAAAGTAGAACGAGTTAAAGTCACCTTGTTCGTAAGTGAGGTACGGGAAGGGTTTGAGGTCTTCGAGGGTGATTTTGTCTTTTTTCGCAAGCGGATTCTTGGACGACATGAAAACATGCAGCGGTGTCGAAAAGAGCGGTTCGAATACGAGATTGTTCTTTTGGATGAGCTTGCGGATGACTTTTTCGTTTTTGTCGCTGAGGTAGAGTACGCCGATTTCGCTTTTCATTTTGGCGATGTCGTCAATGATTTCGTTTGTTTGCGTTTCGCGGAGGGTAAAATCGTAGCTAGGGCCACCGAATTTGCGGATGACATCGACGAATGCATTCACCGCAAAGGAATAATGTTGGCAGCTCACGGAAAAGATAGTGTTGCCGCCCTTGCCGCCTTTGTAGCGGTCTTCGAGAAGGGTCGCCTGCTCCACGACTTGTCTTGCATACGAAAGGAATTCGTCGCCTTCGTTTGTGATGGTGACGCCTTTATTGGAGCGGTTGAATATGGTGATGTTTAGTTCGCTTTCGAGTTCATGGATAGAGGCGGTTAGGCTCGGCTGCGAGATAAATACTCGTTTGGAGGCTTCGGTAATATTTCGCGTGTCTGCAATGGCAATGGCGTATTTAAGTTGTTGTAGAGTCATAGATAAAACCTATCGTGAACGTGCAAAAAATAGTATTTTACCTATTTCAAAAATGTGAATATATTTGGGAGCGTTCAAGAAAACGAATAAAAAAGGTAGGTTAATTTAATATGACAACGAAAAATACGTCTGTAATTGGTTTCCCGCGTATTGGTAAGAACCGTGAACTCAAGTTTGCAAGCGAAAAGTTCTTCAAGGGCGAAGTTTCTGAAGCTGAACTCCAGAAGGTCGCCGCCGAAATTCGTCTTTACGGCTGGAAGAAGCAGCGCGAAGCTAATATTTCCTTCATTCCGTCGAATGACTTCTCTTTCTATGATAACGTTCTCGACACCGCATTTTTGCTGAATGTCATCCCGGCTCGCTACAAAGAACTCGGTTTGAGCGTTCTTGAGACTTATTTTGCCGCTTCCCACGGTTATCAAGGCGAAAAAGGCGACGTGAAGGCCCTCCCGATGAAGAAGTGGTTCAATACGAACTACCATTACATTGTTCCGGAAATTGACGATGCTACCGAACTCAAGCTCGTTGGCAAGAAGCCGGTTGATGAATTCAACGAAGCCAAATTGGCCGGAATTGAATCCATTCCGACGGTTATCGGCCCTTATACGTTCCTCCGCCTCGCCCGTTACAATGGCCAAAAGAAGGCTAAGGACTTTGTCGCCGCTGCAATTGCCGCTTACGCAAAGCTCGCCGACCAGCTCGCTATTGCAGGCGCCAAGTGGATCAGCATCACAGAACCGGCTTTGGTTTTCGATGTCACTGCCGAAGAACGCGAACTTTTCAAGTCTATTTATGTTGAACTTGTCAAGCAAATTCACGAAGTTGCCAAGTTGAAGGTCAATTTACAGACTTACTTCGGCGATATCCGCGATGTTTACGAAGATGTTATTGCTCTTGGCTTTGACGGCATCGGTCTTGACTTTGTTGAAGGTCTCCAGTCACTCGAACTTTTGAAGAAGGGCTTCCCGAAGGGTACAGTTCTTTTCGCAGGCGTTGTGAACGGCAAGAACATCTGGCGTGCTGATTACGCACAGAAGAACGCTCTCCTCGCTGAAATTGAAAAGTACGTGGCTGCCGAAAACGTAGTCGTTGGCACTTCTTGCTCTCTCTTGCATGTGCCTTACACGGTTGCTGCAGAACAGAAACTTTCGGCCGATATTCTCAAGCATTTTGCATTCGCCGAAGAAAAGCTCACGGAACTTAAAGAACTCGCCAGCGCCGACGCAGCCGCGCTCGAAAAGAACAAGGCTTTGTTCGCCAGCGCACGCATCAACGAAAATAGCAGCGTTCAGCAGCAACTCGCCGCTCTTACCGCCGCTGATTTTGAACGCAAGCCGAGCCGTCTCGCACGCCGCACCGTGCAGAAGAATGAATTCCAGTTGCCGCCGTTCCCTACAACAACGATCGGCTCCTTCCCGCAGACAGCCGAAGTTCGCGCCAACCGCGCCGCATTCCGCAAGGGCGAAATCACCAAGGAACAGTACATCAAGTTCAACCAGAAGAAGATTGCAGAATGCATCAAGTTGCAAGAAGAAATCGGCCTCGACGTGATTGTGCATGGTGAATTTGAACGTAATGACATGGTGGAATATTTCGGTTCCAAGATTGACGGCTTTGTGTTCACACAGAATGCTTGGGTGCAGAGCTACGGTACCCGCTGCGTGAAGCCGCCTGTCATTTGGGGCGACGTGAGCCGCAGCGCTCCGATTACGGTTGAATGGTCCGTTTTCGCACAAAGTTGCACGGACAAGCCGGTGAAGGGCATGCTTACGGGTCCTGTAACGATTCTCAACTGGTCTTTCCCGCGTGAAGATGTTTCGCTCAAGACGCAGGCTCAACAGATTGGCCTTGCCATCCGCGACGAAGTTTTGGACCTCGAAAAGAACGGCATCAGAATCATCCAGATTGACGAAGCTGCTCTCCGCGAAAAGTTGCCGCTCCGCAAAAGCGATTGGCACAAGGAATACCTCGATTGGGCCATTCCGGCTTTCCGCCTGGTTCACGCCAAGGTCAAGCCCGAAACGCAGATCCACACGCATATGTGCTATAGCGAATTCAACGACATTGTCCGCGATATCGACGCTATGGATGCCGACGTGATCACGTTCGAAGCCAGCCGTTCTGACCTCAAGTTGCTCGACGCCTTGAACGAAGCCAAGTTCGAGACGCAGGTGGGCCCGGGTGTTTACGACATCCACTCTCCGCGCGTTCCGTCCGAACAGGAAATCGTTGACGCTCTCCACAAGATCATCGCGAAGATTCCGCAAGAAAATGTGTGGGTCAACCCGGATTGCGGTCTCAAGACTCGTGGCGAAACGGAAACGACGGCAAGCCTCAAGAATTTGGTTGCTGCAGCAAAGAAACTGCGTGCGGAGTAATGCACCGCATCGTCATCCGGAACTGTGACTGGATTCTTCCGCCTACGGCGTCAGAATGACATTTTGACCGTCATTCTGAGCGTAGCGAAGAATCCAGTGAATTCTTTGACGAATTCTTCACGGCACAGAGTCCGGGGTGACAGTGCAAAAAGTTACACCTCTGCTGTCGTTGCAAGGTTACACCTCTCTTACTGATAGACAGATTCTAAGTTCGCTCTTGTCTATTGTTCCATACCCTTGTAACGATGGTGAACGAAATAATCCCCGTGTGCGATGAGCCACGGGGATTTCCTATTGATTACACTATTTTTCTATAGCCACAGTCATCACACAACCTAAAAAGATCTATTATCTTTAGATAAAGCCCCACATTTTCAGAGAACAACATGAATAAAGAATGGACAAAATATTTAGCCCTTTCCGTTATAGCGCTGTCTATATCATCGTGCGGCGATGATTCCGGAACAAGCACCGAACCACAAATCTCTGAAAAAACGTCAGTCGAGACAATCTACGACTTGGGCAAATGCGACGACAAAAGAGAAGGTGAAATCGTCTTTGTCGAAGAGAAAGATGCAAACTATAAATGCAAAGATAAAGACTGGGAAAACATCGGGACTCCCGAAAGCTCTTCCAGCACAAAAAAATCGTCCAGCTCTCAGAAAAAATCATCCTCTTCCAGCCAAAAAATTTCTTCTAGTTCAAGCAAAGGGAATTCCGACAAGAGTTCTTCTAGCGAAAACAAATCAAGTGGAAAAGACAGCGAAGAAAAATCTTCTAGCAGCAAAGCTACAAGCTCCAGCAGCGTTATCGCCTCTAGTTCAAGCAACAAGCCTTCCAGTTCGAGCAACACTCCAAAATCAAGTTCAAGTAGCAATCCCTCCAGTTCGAATAGCACGGCAAAATCAAGTTCAAGTGTCACACTTAATTCAAGTTCCAGTTCAGTCAACGCCGGCGATATCATCCAGACAGTCGCCATCGACAAACAAGTTTTCAAAGGCGTCGCCGAAAAAGGCCCTTATAGCGTCGGCAGCGTTGTAAAATTATACGAGCTCGATAAAAATCTTGATTCAACAGAAACAAGTTTTCAATGGAAAGTCACCGGAAAACTAGGCCAATTCACATCCCCCGAGATTTCGCTCTCCAACCAATACGCCCTATTGCAAGTCAACGGCAACTTTTTCAGCGAATATGCCGACAGAGATTTAGTTTGGAATATTACGCTAAAAGAAATTGTCGATTTAAAAAACCGCCAGAACGTAAACATTAACGTTCTGGGTCATCTCGCTCACAAACGCGTAATAAATTTATTCACAAAAAGCGGACAATACAAAAACGTTTCAGCCGCAAAGGCCGCAGCAGAACAGGAATTAATGAAGCCCTTTAATTTCGGTAGCGTAAGCCACTCCTTCGAGGATCTGAGTATTTTCGGCAACACAGAAGATGACGCTAAATTATTAGCCGCAGCAATTATCATAACTACTCCCTCAACTGAATCCACACTACGAAAATTACTCAACAGCGTAACAGCTGATTTCGCAGAAGACGGCAAATTAGACAACACCGAAGACATCGTGGATATGGCAGATATGATACCAAACGACTCTAAAATAAAAGAAATGCGTAGGAATCTCGAACATTTACAGAAGCCCGTACCCCCATTCGAAAAATATCTTAGCTCATTTTTAGGTCACGCTTACGGCTTTGGCAACTGTACCGACAGCAAGGATGGCGAATTTTTCAAGGTGACAATAGAATCCAGCTACAATTTGAACAAACAATATGTTTGCGAAGAAGGTATTTGGAGACTCATGAATTCCACCGAAAGATCCCACGCGAAACCATGTACAGCAAAGAAATCCGGTTCACTGATGGAGAACAATATAACGGGAGCAGCTTACATTTGCGATGGAGGCAACGGCAATTGGCGCCCGGCATCGGTTTACGAAAGCCCGAAAGAATATTACTTCAACAACGAAATAAAATACAGCACACTCAAAGACACACGCGATGGACATGAATACAAGACAGTCTTAATCGGTTTACAGACATGGATGGCCGAAAACTTGAACTATGACAACCAAGACAACGAGAACTTGTTCGAAAGAACTTTTTGCTATGGGGACGATAAAACTTGCAATGTAGGCGGAAGACTCTACACATGGTCTGCAGCAATGAATATACATCCAAATTACAGAATGGTATCTGCAAGCGCAAAAATAAGCAATCCGCACCAAGGAGTTTGCCCACCCGAATGGCACATCCCCACTTATGCCGAATGGAAACAGCTTGCCGACTTTGTCACGAGAGTCACCGGCGCTTCAGGAGCCTTGAAGTCTGCTAAAGGATGGGGCACAGAATCAAGAATCGCCATCAGCGAATCTACAGACCCTTACGGATTCTCCGCAATACCGACAGGATCCTATTTAGGGGCATACGCTGTCAGCTCGGGTGAGCATAGTAGAATGAGTTTCGACGATGAACATTTCTTCGCCAACTTCTGGACAGCAACAGAAGCCAATAAGGATAGAGCTGTTAGTGCCGTCCTAGATTACCGCAAGGAATTCATGGGATTTAATATAGACGATTATAACCAGAAAGAGCGTGGTTACTCCGTTCGCTGCCTAAAAGACTACAACGGACTTGAATAAAAAAACACGGGAATTTCCTATTGCCGCCGAATAAATCGGCGGCATTTTTTTGCAAAAAATCAAGTTGTCTACTTTTGCTTGATAAATAAGTTTTTGACTTTATTGAAATAAGTCCGAGTTCTCTCGGGTTCGATAAAGAATGTCGCCACGCAAACAACAAACGTTGTATTAAAGAAGCAACCCACAATCGCACTTGTCTTCATAAAAACGTCCAATTCACCCATATAAGTCATTTGGAATATACTCCATATAATTTGAACAACCATCGCTAAAGAGCACGCGACCAAAATACCCGCATTCTTTTTCGCAAGCGCAACAATGCAGGCAATCGCAAAGGCAAAGTATATTAAAACACGTGGCAAAGAGAATGCGTACCCGAACATAGCACCCGCAGTACCTACCAAACCAACTACAAGAAAACACGCCGCACAAAAACGATACAGGTCTAAATTAAAGCCTTCATGAACCACGGCTTCATTATTTTCTTCTACACGCTTTTTAGGTGCAATAAAGAATGCGGCGATAGCAACAACGAGATTCTCGTTAAAAATCAAAGAAGCTATCACACCAGGCATATTCCGAAACTCGCCACCCAAACCGAGAGTAATAGGCCCTGCAAACGCCCAAATAAGCATAACCACTGCTACAACTTTTAAAGCAATTACGTTATTTTTGACAAGTGCAAAAATTCCAGCCCCTAAAGCAAGTACAATTGCCAAAAGCCCAAGCATAATCGGGCCCGCCAAACCAGACGCAATCAACAACCCGCCCGTCGCAAGAAAATCTTCAAATGACGAAGTCGTAAGAGCGCTCCACAGCGAAGCAAGCAACCCGCCACGCCAAGCTATAAACAACATCTTGATTATGATATTGAATACATTTACGATAAGCACTATCGCACAAACTCTGAGCAGAGCCAAGTTGCCGTTAAATTGATTCTTTTCTCCTTCACTCATTTAAAACCTCCAAGTGCAAAGATACAAAATATTTATGTCGTGTTTTTCCAGAATAAAAATGCGTGCTTAGCCTTTTGCAAATAACATCTAGTCCGTTCCGGTTCAATAAAGAACGTCGCCACGCAAACGACAAAGAACGAATTGAAAAGGAATCCTATAGCAACATTGCCGACATAAAAAGCGGTGATAAAACGTTCTTGCGCATCTAGGATCGTATTCCAAACTGTTGCTACAAATGCGATTACAGAATAAGCCATCAGAACCAACGAATTCTTCTTCAAAAGTGCATACAACCCCACCGCTATAGGAACAAAAGTCCACAAAACAGACATTCCCCAGAACGCTTTAAAATCACCCGCAGCCAACATATTGATAATGTTGTTCAACCCATCTACCAAAAAGACAGCAGCACAAAAACGAAGCAAGCCTAGATTCTTGTTTTTCACAACGTGCGCATTTTCATTTCGAGTTTTTGTCTCAATCAAGAAACTCGCAACCATCATCACAGCACCAATGTTCACAAAATGACCTATAGCATTCCAAACGATATAGCCCGTCCGATAATATGCACTAAAATTCAATCCATGACGAACAAAACCAATTGTTCCCCCTACCATCGAAACGAGCATCAATACGGCATAGATTTTTAAAATCAGCGTATTCTTTTTCACAAGCGAAATCACACCGAACACTGCCACAAGCAAGCCAAACGGGACATACGCCCAACCCAAAGTATCATCGTTTGCTTCAGACATCAACAGCGTCCACGACAAACCTATAGATTTTTGCAACGCGTCTGCAATAAGCATTATGGCACAAACCCTGAGCAGAGCTAGGTTGCCATGGAAACCAGATTTTTCTTCCACTTTATTTCCTCCTTTACGCGTCGAAACTTACAACTTATTAAACCAAATATTTTTCGAATTCTGGAAAAGTACCAGAATTAAAAATCATAAACCGGCCCCGGGCAAAAATAAAACCGCTCCAGTGAGCAACAATCAAACTACGATTTTTCATCCTTCTAAGCTTGAATTTTCCAGGTTCTAACTTTACAGAATTTCCCAATGCAAAAATAATACACATTGAGCCATCCTCAAGTATCTTCACTTTTTTCGGGAACAAATGAATAACTAGAAAACAAACATAAAGAGTATAAACCGCTACAAAAATCCAAAAAAAGACATTGTCTTTTAAAGGATGCGAATTCAGGGTCGTCGATAAATTCCAGCCGATAGCAAACCCAAAACACACAATACCCATAATCATGCAAACGAGCCATTGCTTACCACGAGACACATATACATTATCTTCATGCTGTTCGCTTGAATTTTTCGTATCGTTATTCAGATACTTTTCAAATTCTGGAAACGACTGGGATGAAAAAAACATGTTCCGGCCTTTAGCCCGTAGCATGCCGCTCCATTCCCCATTCAAATTTTTATTACCTGAAATATTAAAGTCGGCCAACCTTATCGTAATGCTATTTCTAAGGATAAAGGTAATACGCACAAACTCGTCTTCAATAAATTCCACTTTTTGCGGGGCCAAGTGAATCGCCACAAAACCTAAATACAGCCAAAGGATTTTAAAGAAAATCCACCCCGGAGTTATGCGGTCGTATGCACCGGTATTGATTAAAGGAACCAAGTCCTTGACAAGCCAATAAACAAGCATAAGGACTATCGCCACCGAGATAAAAGTTTCTCGTTTGTTCTGAGGGACAAAAACTTTTTCTTCGTTCATTCGAAATTCTCCTGTTGCAAAAATACAAAATAAAAAGCCCCCGACCTTTTAGGTTGGGGGCATTGACTCACTTTAAGGTCTGTATCGATTCCGAAAATCATTTACAAGCATCGGCTGCAAAGGCAAATCAACAATTTCTAGAAATTCACGTGGAGTTACAACAAAATCACAAACAGGAAAATGCTTTATATTCCCTGTAACCAAATGCGCATCTTTATCACGTTGAGCAAGGACTACATTATAAAATACAACGTCCTTGGGGTCAGGAAGCACAACACCGCTAGGAGGAGCATCAACATTAATGCAGCGTTTTTGCAACTCTGCAATAACAGTATCAATTGTCTCCGCTTGTAATTCAAATTTAGGGCGTGAAAGAACTTCCTTATACTCTGCAAGAATTTCATCGTTGACCAAAACGCAGACACGCCCTGAGAAAATCCTTTGCATAACTTGCAACACGGGAGAATCCAGTCGTTTCGTAATCAACGCAGATACGATAACATTGGTATCAATAACAGCGAAAACCATATACGGAATTTATTTCCCAGCACGATAAGCTGCTATTTCAGATTCTATTTCTTCTTCGCTCATGCCTGCGGCACCACCACGCTGCGCCTGCCTGCGCAAATCCATAAAGGCCTTCCAGCCAGAACCGGCATCATATGCAGCAGTGGGTTCACGCAATTCAAAGGGAATCCCCTTTTCAGCAATTGCACGTTTGAAGAAAATACGAATAGCCGTGGGAATGTCAATTCCCAGATTTTCAAAAAGCTTGGCAGCCTCATTTTTAAGTTCCTCATCCATTCGGACTTGCAAAACCGTTGTCGGCATAAAGTACCTCCTTTCATATACAAATATAATACAATACATTACAAAAAGCAACAACTCCATTACAGTTATAAAAAAACACCCCCGACCGTTTATGGTTGGGGGAGAAATGGAGATTCCCGCTCGGAGGCGGGAATGACAAGCTAGACTCTACAGCGAGAACGCTTGCGTTACTTCACGAAGGCGGCGTAGATGGCCTTGATGGCCTTCTCGGTATCGGCTTCGTCAACACCGGTGATGATGTTGATCTGGGAAGAACCCTGGTCGATAATGCGAACGTTCACCTTGCTTTCGGCGAGAGCCGTAAAGAGCTTTGCAGCAACACCGATCTTGTTCGTCATGCCGTGACCCACGGTAG
>Ga0310696_10007288_pt1 | contig 13012 bp, 14 predicted proteins | sample AusTroGonzalo_MG_4_FD_203885 | JGI IMG/M metagenome (GOLD analysis project Ga0310696, IMG submission 203885) | Bovine rumen microbial communities from tropical cattle in Woodstock, Queensland, Australia - Gonzalo_02 (v2) (version 2) | ecosystem: Host-associated > Mammals > Digestive system >... | reverse complement strand
AACCTCCGTCAGAATTTATAAGCACATAATTGCCGTCGTCGTCACATACCGCAAACGATCCATTATCATCACATAATGCGTAAACGACATAAGCGAACTCGACTGCGACATTCCTGTCGTAGAGAGTCGCCAAGTCTCTCTCACCAATTCCTGCGACATTCCACAAGTCTTGCAAAGTCTCGATTTTCAGTCCGTAGTCGGATATGTTCAACTCGCTGATAGTATCAACGATATTAGCGATCTCTCTCGTGAGAATGATAGGCTCGTAAGTGTCCTCGACATGGATAGTTCCAGCGAAGTCGTCAAGTGCAACAAGTCCCTGACCTTGTAGCCATGCGTGTACGTCTCCACGGTCAATAGTTCCAGAGCCTCCGTCTATCTGTAACTCTACCCTCCACTCGTAGGCTTGACCGCCTACCAACGTGTTAAGAAAGTACATCAACGGAATGATATGTTTGCCGTCCTCGCTGAACGTGCCTGCGGGCTGATAGCTTTGCAGTTCGTCATTTAAGTAGTAGTAAGCCGTGACTGTTGCCGTGTCGTCTAATACATCTAAATCGAGGTTGATCTCGTGTTGCATGGTAACAATGCAAGGCTTTACTGTTGCGAAGTCTATGCCGACAACGGGTTCTCGGCTGTGATTATCCAGCTCATACTCCTGTGTGTTTGTATATGTATGAATAACAACATGGTCTTCGACTGACTTACTCTGTGCGCCGATCTCCTTCTGGAGCGTGGACTGCACGCCTGCCGCAGCTGGGTTCTCACCATAGCCTTCGATAGTTGTCGAGTCGACCTTGATAGTCAAGGACATTACAACACCGACGGAACCGTCACCGATTCCGCCCGGGAACTCGACTACATCACCTAAGTCAAACGACGGATCAGGCAGAATCGACACCGAGAACGGAACTGCATCGAAGCCTTCCAGCTCGTCGGCGATCGCCTGACGCATCCTTGCAACGACCTCATCAGTGCCGTATTGCAAGAACGGGTTCTGTCCTAAAGCTAATATAAGACCGCCGACATTCTCGTTATAGTAATACGAGGTCGTGCCGTCGTCTGTCATGTTCTCGATGGAGATACCCGAATAAAACGAAGTAAAGTCAGAGAACGATGTACTGTAACGCATCTTTGCGGGCACAGTTGCGTCTTCGGTAAGGCCGTCGGCCTCCGACAGCTTACGGAAGACCAGCTTGCCCGTTCTGTCTATCGTAGCGAAGCAGCACGCCATCGCTGCGAGCTGGGAGATCATATCACGGAATGTCTGCATGGAGCTTCCCGGATATACACCGAGTATCTCCGTGCCGTTCGGTAACGCATCGACTTCCGCCTTTGTCATGCCGAGCGATATATCACACTGCTCACAAGTGAACAGTAAGAAGTCGTACAAAGAACCGCTCGTCTGGGACATAGGCAGAGCTTTATCCAGCTTGCTCATGTTGTCATAAGCGACTATCTTGAGCCCTGCGTCTATCCAGGTCGCAGATTCGACTGTGAAGACACCGATGGGAACATCCTCGAATGTACCATCAGCAAGCTCCACGCCGACGGAAGCCGTTATCTTTACACCGCGCCACGAACCGCGCACATGTGCCGTCTCTGCGAAGTTTTCGGTGAAGACGAGATCCAGTTCGCCGAGATACACACCGCCCAGCTCGATCGCAGTTGCGGGACACAGCTGATTCTTATAAACGAATGAGCCACGAATGACATCGGCACCGTCAAAAGATACATTATTGACGGAACCAGTCAGACGGTGCGCTCTTGCGTTCTTTGCAATAGCCGTCTTGTAATCGTTGCTCGTAGGGTACATATATTAGTTCTCCAAGTCGTTCAGTTTGAATGAAACTTTATAAAAGCGGTGGTTCTCGCCGTCCACGATCAGGTCGGCGGAGTAGTTGGACATGTAACAAGTCCACTCGATGTCCGCTCCGCTGTCTTCCTCGCTCCATCTGGTCGCCGTAAGGCTTGACTGCTTATTCAGATAGTCAAGCAGTGCCTTCTCACTATCGATGCACTTATACGACACCGACAGAGTGGGTATGCCAGTGCGGACAACAGCTCTCAGCGTGGTGCCCGCCTCCGACTTGTTGACCGTATCAACGGCGGAGTAGCTCTCGGAGTATTTATCGTTCGTTAAGTCAAGATAAACACCGTTCAATGCAAGTCTTATCTTCTCGTCCATCAGCCACCCCTCCTGTATGTCGCCATCTGTGCGCTGGTAAGTATGATCGTGTCGAGCCTTTCCTGTCCGATATAAACAGGAATGACGAGGTTGCCTTCCTCGTTACCGCTCGGCGTGTAGTTGTTCAGATACTCGTCGCCGAGTGTCGGCAGTGACAGCGATCTGTTAAGTGTAGCCTCGAGCGCGGGCTCATTGTTTTCAATGCCCTCGATGAAGTTACGCATCAAGCCGGCACCACCGTGCTCGTCCATATCTGCAAGCGGTCCCTTGTTAGGAACTGAAAAGTGCAGATAATCAGCGATCGTGGATGCGACTGACTGGACACCGCTTATCAGATTAGGGATAGCGTTCATAATGCCGTCAACAAGACCGTTTATCATGTCCATGCCCCAGCTGAGTGCGTTATTCACAAGCTGAGGTCCAAGCTCTCCGAAGGCTTCCAGAATTGAGAATACAAGCTCGGGGATAGCAGCCAGGATGTCGGGAGTAGCAAGAATTAAGCCTTCCACGATGCCCATGAGGAGCTGCTGCGCTGCCACAATAAGCTCATCCAGATGGTCGATGAGTGTGTCACAAATAAGCAATACACAGTTGACTACGGACGGGATCAGCTCGTCCATGTGTTCGGCGAGGCCTGTCACTATCGCGAGGATAATGTCGAGCGATGCGCTTATTATGAGGGGCAGATTGTCGATTATGAAAGTAACCAGATTTACTACCAAGTCGGCTGCTATTGGAGCCAGCTGAGGAAGAGCCTGGACGATACCTGTACAAATAGACATGAGGATCTCGCCTGCGCTTGCCAGCAGTGTCGGCAGATTGGAAACCAGAGCTTGCGCCAGAGTGCTGATTATGGTCGTCGCTACCTCAATAAGAGTAGGCAGATAGGTAGAGATCAGGCTCGTCAGCTGTGGCACGACGGAGTCAAACACGGCTCCCATCTGCTCTATGTCGCCGTTGGCGGCAAGTATGCCGTTTGTAAACTGGCCGAGAAGGTCAACACCGCTGGTCCCCATCTCTGTCAGGATAGGTAAAAGGATTGTGCCGAGCGCGTTCTGCGCTGCCTGCATACCAGAATCGAGCTGATGTGTAACATCGTCAAAAGCATGGAACGCATCGAGCGTGTCGCCGTCCAGGATAGCACCCGCTTCCTGTGCCATCGACGCGTATTCCTGCATACCGTCAGAGCCGACTGCGATCAAACTGTTCAAGTCCTGCGCCGAGCGTCCGAAAATCTGCATGGAGAGCGCATCTCTCTGTGTGTAGTCATCAACCTGACCGAGAGCGTCAATCAACTCCCAGTAAACCGTCTGTGAGTCTCTTAAATTGCCGTCCGAATCGGTTACGGCTACACCGAGCGCTGCGTATGCGTCTGCGACTGCACCTGTGCCGTCAGCTGCGCTGTTCATGCTTCGAACATTACGCGCCATCGAGGATGTCATCGTCGAGATCGACACATCCGTCAACTCAGCTGCATACATATACGCCTGCAAGTCTTCCGCAGCGATGTGCGTGTTGGTGCTCATCGTGAGCACTTCGTCAGCGTATGCGCCACCCTGAGAGGTAAAGCTCGCCAGAGCAGTCGCGCCTTCTGCAAGTCCGCTCGCGATCTGGGAGCCGATGGACAGTGCTATCGAACCCGCTCCTGCAAGTGCAGCGGCAAAGCCGGAGCCGAAGTCCTCACCACCTGTCGAGCCTTCCGATGAAAAATCGACACCGGCAAGCTCGGAGGCTATCTCCTCCTGTGCGCCCTGCATGGATGGCACTATGGTGACATAAGCTCTTGCGAGTTCGATATTAGCCATCTTCCCTATCTCCTTTTCATGCGTTTTTCTATCCACTTCCGCAGTTCATTCTTCGGAAGTGCACCCTTACCGCCGATGTGCTTTGACTTATCAGCGAGCCACGGCCTCGGTATGGGCTTGATCTTTGAAGCCTTTTTATGACCGAACCCGCCGACCATGTTGGAATTTATCTGTGCCAGCATGTCGTATATATCGGCGAGCAGTGCGTTCGTCTTCAAAGTAGTCGACCAGATTGCCGTATCTTCGTGCGTAGTGCGCCACAATGCGGACTCGTAGTCCGTTGTGATGCCTTTAACAAACGAAGAGAAGGCTCCCATTGACAGGGAGCCTCCCACTTCGTCCAACTCGATACCGGCTGAGGTCATCAAGTCAAATTCAATAGCCTCTTTGTGTCGATTTACGAACTCGCAGAGGCCTGCGATTCCCCCAGGGTGATACCCTGAACCTTAAGAGCTGCGTTCTGCCATGCGTTGAACAGTCCCACAAGGTCATCGACAGACCATGAATTGAAGCCTAACTTCTTGAACTGTGCCGACGGGATAACCAGTGCGTAAATGGCTATCAGCTCTTTACATATCTTTGTGTTCGCGCGTAGCTTCTCGGCATTGTCGCCATTACCTTTGACGACCTCCGCCAGCTCGCTGATGCTTGCCAGCTTATCGTATAGGCCGACAGGCATGGATGAGCCGATTGGAAGCGATATAACTTCGTCATCGACTTCAACCTTAAAAAACATCTTCTTCTTTTTCTGGTACTTGAAAACCTCAGCCATAAATATCTCCTTAAGATTCGATGTCTCCATCGTCTGTGATGAGTGTCCAATCACCCTGGATGGTGATGTCCCACTCGATCGCTTCGTCGTTCTTGAACGCAACATCACCCAGCTCGCTGATGAGACCGTTTGAAGTTCCAAGGATCTTCATGTCGTCGCCGTCCTTCATGATGAAAAGGTAAGCAGCGGGTTCGGGCTTGCTGTCCATGTTGAACTGGATGAGCTTGCCATGAGTAGAGGATGCAGCTGTTACTGTGATGTTATCCTCTCCGAAGATAGCCTTGAGAGAAGCCTCTGTTGTGTCCATGACCTTAGCCTGTACTGTTGCAGGATCAGAGCCGGGAATAACTCTCTTAGGCTGACCGGCCCAGTTCTTGAGTGTCTCGCTGTCGCGAGGAGTGAATGTGATACCGTCTGCATCGATGTCGCCGACTTCGGTCCATGATGAGAGGCTGTCAAGCGGGAAGCTCGGGAGTGCCGTGCCTGCCGCTGCTGTGTAAAACATGCCGGAAGCGTAACCGCCACCGAGCTGAACTTCATTAGAAGCCATATTCGTTTACCTCCTGTTTAATGTGTGTTTTTCCTGATGTGCCACTAATCTCAAACGAGCCGAGCACATCGCTAAATTAGGACGCACGGGATCAGAGCCCCATGAGCCCATAGAATTGACTTCGACTGCTCGAAGTGCAGTAGTCTGTTCCTTCGCGATCTGCTTTAATGCCCCGATCGCGTTCCTTAACTGTTCGTCAGCTGCCGCTTCGTCTTCTGCCCTGGAGTCGAGCACGATGTCGAGCGTGTCGATGGTACTCTTCTCAGTTCCGCCCACCCTTGAGACCTCAAGTGATGGAACGGTGAAGTTTGACGGTAGCGGTCTGCAATAGATCTGGAAGTAATCAGTCAATGCAAGTCTGACGACATCCTCAATATCAATAGATCTCAAAATCTCCATATCAATACACCGCCTGACTTAATACTTTGTCTTCTGATTCCGCCTGAGCACTGGCTTCGTCTGTCGTGCCTGCAAAAGCAATATAACGGGTTCCCGCCTTGACGCTGTGAGCTGCAAAGCTATCCAGCCCGCTTGCTTCGTTTGCACGATTCGCGATCTCCTGTGCGTGTTCCAGAACTAACTGCTCGACCTCTGGCGAGTTAAGCAATTCACGGAAGCCGTCAGAGTTGAATACCAAACGCATCGACATATATCAGCCCTCCCATCGAATGAGATTTAACTGAATGTGTGACTTTGTAAAAGCGCCTGTCCATACTCTCGGCTCGCCCTGGATCTCGTAAGTGTTACCGCCGAAGCTGATATGATCGCCAGCTTTTACATCGGTTCCTTCCGGGACATAAGCGGTCCATGCGTCGGTGATACCGAGCACCCTGCCGTCGAGCGATAACGAAGACGATGCGGGCTGGACTGAACAGCCCGTCACCGTAGTCGTTACTGTCTCGCTCCAATCGGGGACGGTTGAACCGCGAACAGTCTTTGTTGATTTTGCCCTTACGACTTCAATGGTCTGACTACAAAAAGAAGGGAGCATTTAGAACACCCCCTTCACCTTGTACGGCTCAAGTATTTCCTTGTTATCATCAGGCAAGGCAGTCGAGCGTGTATTGCCCGCCCAGCTTGCGTTATATGTAACGGAAACACCGCCCGCAGCCTCCGATGTAATTCCATACGAGGAGCTGACCGCGTGCGTTACACGGTGCGCTGTGAGCTCCTTAAGGACATCCATCTGCGCGGCGTCTATGCCTGCATCGTAAACGATGCGGAGTCTTGACCGTCTGTCGCAAAAGCCTACATCGAAGATCCTTATAAGCCCGCTCTCATCAAGGTCGTAATCTGTCACTTCGTTACCCGTCCATGTGTCGTCTACCTTCACCGCGTCAATGAGTATTGACTTCACGGTGGAAACGAATCGAGCCGGGAGCTGAATAAGAAGGTCAGAGCCTACAAAAGCATCGCGCAGGTCCATGATGTTATATACCATCTCGCACTCAAGCGAGGGATATATATGCCATCCGCAGTAATTCTGAATGGAGCGTGTAGCGCTCGGAATGTTCTGCGAGATGCGCTGATCGCCTGCGAACTTATCGTTCGTAAACTTGTTGAACTCGGCAACTGTCAGGAAGTCAGTAAATGAGCTGACGGCTGTAAGGGTATAACCCCAGTTGGTCTTAATCATTTATTTGCTCCTGCCTTTCTCGACTTATTTGCGGGCTTCTTTCTGGCCTTTGTCTCGACCTTTGGAGCCTCGACAGGCTCGTCCTTAATAACCGGCTTAACGACGGCCTTCTTCTTTGTTACGAGAACAGCGCCCTCGGGCTGTGTTCCCTCTTCGAACCATCGCAAGTTACCGTTTACGGAATACTTCTTCATTTCTGCGAGCCTCCTTTCTTCGAATATAGAAATAAAGGGAGCCGTTCATCACGGCTCCCTGTTAGGATCAGGATTCCTCAGAGAGAAGAACTACACCCTTGAGGTCAACAACTGCACAAGCGAGTCTCTCCTCAGCAAGCAGTGTAACTCTATTGTAGAGAGCATCGTCCTCGTTCTGCTCGTAGAGCTTTACATCGAGACCGCCCTTCTTCCAAATCTTTACTGCCTGGCGAGCTGCAACGATAGCAGTGCCCTGTGTAACTGCGGAAGATGTGAAGATCTGAACGCCCCAGATAGCTGCGGGGATGGATGCTGCGCCATTACCATAAGCGCCTACAAAGTAACCGCCACCGTAATACTGCTTGTTGCTGTCCTTAGCTGTCATAAGACCGAATACATCAGCAGGATTGAGGATAACAACAGAAGCGTCATAAGCGGAGTCAGCCTTTACCTTGAGGATAGCGTCAAGGATGCCGTCTGCGAATGTCTTTGTTGTTCCGTCGTACTCAGCTGCACCGATGCCGGAAGTGCCAGCGATAGCGCTAACAATGTGAGCATCCTCTACGCATCCGAGCTGATAGATCAGAGTGTTCTGAACCTCAGAAGCGAGGAAGGGAGCGTCTGCGATGATCTCGTCTGTCTCCTTGATGTAAGCTGCGAGCTTAGAGAGAGCAAGAGTTGTAGCAGAGAAGGATGTGGAAGCCTGGGGCTTCTTGTTTCCCTGAGCTGTGGGGCTGATGCCGTCGTTTGTCTCGAAAGCGCCCTGCTTGAAGTATGTGATTGCATTACCGCTGATTGTAGCGTTTGTGAAGAATGAAGCAGCAGCTACACGGTCAGCCTGGGGAGCGATGTCTCTGTCTACATCTGCGATCTGGGGAGCTGTTACTGTTGTGTTGTAAGCCTTGAAGTGTACAGAAGCGCCGGACTTTCTGTCTGCCATCTCAGCGCACTTTGTTGTGAAATCTTCCATTGTTGACATTTTCTTTACCTCCATGTCGTCTGTGTTTGTGTTTTCATCGGAGCCGATGGATGCGAGCACTGTCGCAGCCTTTTCAGCCTTCTCGATCTTTTCTTCGAGTTCCTCGATCTCTGTCGCCAGAGCTTCGCCCTGAGCAATAACCTCTTCGGTTACATCCTCGGCCTTAAGCTGGGGCTCCATAGCAAGGAGAGCGCTCTTCTTTTCTGTAAGCTGTTCCTTAAGATTCATCGTGGGGAACCTCCTTAAAGTTGTTAATTTTCTCCAAAAGCTCGGAAGCTCTTTTAAAGTTCCCGTTTTCCTTCGGTTCCTCTGATGCCTCATTGACCTCGGGAGCGGTCTCCTCTTCGGGGACTTCTTCGTCTTCGGGTATATCGTCAACACGATCCTCTTCGATTAAGCTCTGGAGCATCGTGATGCACTCTTTTATCGTGTCTTCGTCTGACTTGCTGTTGCGTCTGCCAGCCTTGATCGCCGTTTCAATCACGGACTTGATCTCTGTGACCTGTGCGTTCTGGTTAGCGGGAACCGTAACAACGGAAACCTCATAAACCTCGACTTCTGTCAGGACATTAGTGACACCCTTCTGTGCTTCTTCCTCTGTGGGATCTCGTCTGTCGAGCACATCGTAAGCAAAGCTAAACTGATAAATAGCGCCACTCTGGACCATCTTGCGGACATCCTGAGCAAGCTGTGTCTCCAGGAAGTCAGCTTCGATGTACGGGCCCTGTTCGCGTTCCTCTACCGTGTTACATGCGCCGATGACCTTATCGAAGTCATGGTTAAAGCACAGAGGGAACGGATGACCGCTCTCTTTGCGCTTCTCGATGGTCTTCGTGAACGCGCCGGGCATTATGATGTCGCCATACGAGTCAGGAGTCTGTTCGTAGGTACTAAAAAAGCCGGCGATCTTGCCGGCTTCGTCAGCTTTAAGCTGCATTGACTTGTAATTCATTTATATTTCCTCCTTATCGGATAATGACTTCCGTCGAGCAATTACATCCACAAGACTCGTCAGGATCGCCGTTGTCCTCTCCAGGCCAGTGCTGACCGTTGGAGAAATCAGCGTCAATCGGCACTCGTTCGCCATTCATGGCAGCATGTGACGGTCTCGGGTTGATGCCTGTTATCCATTCCTTCTCGACTATCTTGCCGATAATACGAGGAGCGCCGTCGCTGATAGCCTGATGCGCTGCTTCGCGTACAGACCAGGAAGCGATCTCTGTCGCTGCGGAGCGACCGAGAACTTCGGCATATTCCTCACGGTTATCAAACACCGCGTCGAGGTCAGGATCTTCGACATCTTCCATCGCCAGTTCGAGCCTTCTCTGTGTCTGTGCGTTTATCCTGGTTGCACGGCCCATCGCAGCAGCTTCAAGGTATGAACGAGTGATGTCCGTATCGTAGGACCATTCAAGCGCCTCGGCTGCTTCCGCACCGTGCAGGTCAGCGATGGAAGTCAGAGCGGGAAGCATATCCTCCGCGAGTTCTCTGTTCCATCTATCGGAATCGAACCAGTCATCAGATCCAGCACCTACCCTTGCCAGGACTGAGCGTCTTTGTCTCTTAAAGAACTTGACGAGCACTTCCGTGACATCAGCATCGTCCTTCTCGGTGCTTGCGCCCTTGATCTTGATGGACTGCTCATCCTTGCAAGCCTTACACGCGCAGGGTGTGAGCTTTTTGGCCTGATTATCAACGCCCGGGTAGTCGTAATCGTTCCCAGGGTTAGCCTGTCCGCCTACCTCTACATTGAGAGGTACAACGAGACCTTCACCCTGACCGTCAGGCAACAGAGGCAGGTTCATTTCTGCTCTGGCTTCGTCAACGGTCATATAAGGACGCCCTGTGGCGCTCTGGAGTATGCTGACACGCTCCTCAAACGAGCCCTTGAGCTTTTCTGTAAGGTCAAACTCGACATAAGTGTCAGGGTTAGCGTCTACCATAGGGAGCAGGAACGAATTTATCCTCTGCTGGAGCATCTGGAGCACGGGACCGAGACATTCTGCATACAAAGCTCTCGCATTATCCTTTGAGCTTGCGTATGTCTGTGTGTCGCTGTGCCATATAAGCGAAGGGTTGACTCCATAAGCGGCTGCTACACTCTCGCGCGACAGTTTGACCGACTGGGACCATTCAGACTCCTTGAACGAAGTGCTGAACGGCTTGATCTCCATGCCGTCCTCCATGACAGGGATGGAACCCGCCTTTGAACCGCCAGAGCCCCACGATTCGCGGAACATTGTGGCGAAACGCTTACGAGCTTCATCGTCCCAGGGAGCAACATCCTTCGGTCTTATGATCTGCGCGTTAAGTCTGCCCGAAGACTTCCACAGCTGTCTGCGGAATCTTCCAGCCTCGACCTGCTCCTGCAAAGTCTGACGCAGTGCAGCGATCGGGGACAGATACCCACCAGGGTTGCCTGCTGAGTATGTCTTGAACTGTACGAACTCCTCACGCGGTACATCGACAGCCGTTCCGCCGTTCTTTGTGCAGATGCGGATCGTGTCAGGCGCGTATGCGTTCTCTGTCGATGAGCTGATTATCCAGTCCTGCGGTACAATGCGGAGTTGATAACCGCTCTCGGAATCAGCATCAGGCAACAGCCACACATAAACCGAGCCGAACACAAAATACTCGATCATCAAAGCACGAACGAACTCATACTCTGTCTGGTCTGCGTTAGGTCTGTATAACAACTTCGCTGCGGCACTGTCTCGGTCACGCTTGCGCTCTGTCTCGCCATCTCTTACATATACCTTCAAAGGTAACTGCGCGATGCTGTTCGACAGAAAATTGACGACCGCCTGCAAATTGTCCTGTGTTTGATACAGTTCTTTTGCGGACAAATTAAGGACCTGAGTCGAGGCATCGCCCGACACGGTGATGTTATACACCGCTGGTCGCTTAAATATGCTCCATCTCTCTCTAATACTGGGCATCTATCCGATACCTCCATCTCTTTTTTATATGAACATGACACCTGCGCCGGATGCGTAGGCCGATTCATAGACCTTCTTTTCTTTTTTGGTTATCTGTGTCGCCCCGGCGTATGCCATAGCGCACGCCATCAGGGGACTAATATCGTCAGGGCTCTTATTCCTGTCGGGGAGCATCACGCCCCCGCCGAGGTTCCTGAGCTGACATGTTCTGCCGGGCGTATCGAGTACGGGCTGAGGTAAGTGATAACACTTAACTCCTCCGCGCGGTACATCGTCAGGAGCACATGCAGCGATAGCGTCCCAGAAGCGTGTCCAGCCCGATGTCAAGTCGGGACCGCCCTGCGCCATCCTTGTTACCCCATTGATGGTACATATCTGCTCAGCAAGTCCGCTCACGGGAGCTCCGCGCTCCTGGAAGGATAACTTCATCCCGCCGTACTTACCTACACGGGAACGGAACCAGTCAATCGCCCATTCCGTGCCGATGCGTCGCTCGACGATCTCCACATGGTAATCACCGTCTTCCCTCATTCCACAAACTGCGATGACTGTCCACTTTCTGTCCTGGGACATATCTATACCCCAGAACAGCTCAGAGGCTTCGTCGATATTCGACTCAGGATCGACACCGCCTGTCCACGCGCCGTCCGGGAACGGCTCGGGCAATATAGTCTCGACCTGCTGACACATACATTCAGAGCGGAACTTGTTCTCGGGGAAGGTCTGCCTGTTAGCAAGCAGCGCCCTCTCCGTGAGCCTTCCATAACCGAGTGCAGGGTTAGCCTGGGCGAGCGCTTCCATGTCGTCGGTCTCCGCATTGTCGGGACTCGACCATTCGAACCAACCGAGCGAGTCGGAATCGACATCACCACCGAAGTCTCGCGCCTTCGTTCCGTTTATCTTCTCGAGAGCCTGAGACCTTAACTGTCTCAAAACTATCGAATCAGGATCTCCTGCGTTTGAAAAACACATAACCATTCCGTTCGGCTTCGCATTAGTCGAAGCAACGGAAGCGGACCATGTTTCCCAGTCACGATGCTCACGCACCTCGTCAAGCATGACGAGATCGTTCGCGTCGCCACGGCCTGCGCGTCTTGTAGGTGCGCCGACCTTGTAAGTCCTCAACCCTGTCAGCACTAACTTCTTGCCACCGTTGCGCCTTGCGACTGTCTGGATCTCGGAAGCCAGAGCCTTGTGAGTCTCCTGCTCGAGAATTACCGCTTCCCAGACTTCCTCTGCCTTATCCATAGACAGCGAAGTCCCGAAGACCGCCTCGACACAAAGCACATTCAAGAAGAACGATGCTATTACTTTCGACAGCTCGGTCTTGCCGTTCTGTCTCGATACCATATTCACGACTGTTCTGTATCTGAATCGCCACTCGCCGTCCAGACTGCCGATGATCTCAAGCTCATGGATCAGCGCCCACTCCTGCCACGGATAAAGCTCCATGCACAGGATGGTCTTTGCGTACTCAATGGCAGCGAACCCCAGAGATGTCTCAGCCGTCAGCTCCCGCAAGGGAGCCGTCCATATCCTCGGTTCAGTTTTGCCTTTCATATCATCCTACCTTGAAAACCTTTCGAAGATCCTCGAGCTGACATTCAGCCGGAGCTTCGTTCTTATCTCCCTTGATCTTCTTGTAGCCGGATGCAGTCAGGCCGAGCTCTTTCATGTACGAGAGTGCAAGGCTCTCACATTCCATCGCCTGCTTCAAATACGGATGCGTTGCGAGCGACTTGTTCGGGAGCTCGATGACTTGCTCCTCGCCGGACTCCTCGAACTTTTGAAGCGCCACATCCCTGCGGTCGAGAAGTGATGCCAGGACATCGATCGCAGCGTCAAAAGCAGGACGGTATGTGTCCAACTGCTTCATAGCTTTTAAAATTTTGTTCCTGTTCGTTACCATATGAACCACCTTCTCGAAATTTCGCGGAGAGGGAAAAGCC
>Ga0310696_10007286_pt1 | contig 13014 bp, 16 predicted proteins | sample AusTroGonzalo_MG_4_FD_203885 | JGI IMG/M metagenome (GOLD analysis project Ga0310696, IMG submission 203885) | Bovine rumen microbial communities from tropical cattle in Woodstock, Queensland, Australia - Gonzalo_02 (v2) (version 2) | ecosystem: Host-associated > Mammals > Digestive system >... | reverse complement strand
TAATTCCCCAACGACGCCACGGTTGTTGCCATATACAAAGCTAATATGCTCCGCAGATTATGAGCGCCAAACCCCAAAACGGCAGATTATTGTTATACCAAACACTGTGCGGAAGATGAGCTACATAATCCGTAACCGAATTTAGTATTCCGATTCCGGCACCAAGTAACTTGAGCGGATAAAAAGCAAGGTGGAACGGTAGGGCTATCAGACAAAGCAACACGGCAGGCATAAGCCAAAATCCGATTAGCGGACCGGCCAATAAATTGCCTAAACTCGTATAAACGGCAACGCGGTGAAAATGGTATAAAGCAAACGGCAGTGTCGCTATGCTTGCCACAAAATCGGCCAACACAATACCGCATAAATACCATAAGATTTTAAGCAGAAAATTATGTTTCGGAGCAAAACGGGAGAGTTTGGAAGCATAAGTTTCATAAAAGGCAACCAAAGCATAAACCGCGGCAAACGACATTTGAAAACTGACCGAGATAAGCGTTTGCGGCTCTATTATCAAAATCACCAACGCGGCAAAATTTACCATCCGCATAGAGATAGCTTGTCGGTTGAAAAGCACTCCGATTAAAACCACCGTCGTCATAATAAAGGCACGTTGCGCCGGCACGGCCATACCCGACATCAAAAGATATAAGGCGCTGAATATAATGGCTGTTATTGCCGCAATTTTTTTGGAATCCACACGCAAAGCCCAAAACGGAAATAAAGAAATTAACAGGCGAATCGCGAAAAATACCAAAGCGGCGATAGCTCCCAAGTGTAATCCGGAAACCGATAAGAAGTGCGCCAAGCCGGAATTGCGGTAGTTGTCGGCGATTTGCGGTGATATATGCGTTTTTTCGCCCACCAATAAGGCATCGGCCACACCGGATTGCTCAGGTGGCAAAATTTTGCCTATATAACCGATAATTTGTTGTCGCAGAGTATTCACCGACGCAATAAAATTGCTGTTGTTTGCGGTCGGACAATCTATGATAAAGGCTTCACTGTTGGCATAGCCGACGGCGCTTAAACCTTCGTAAAAATATTTTCTATCCAACTTAAAACCGTTTAACACGGGTGTTGTGCGATTCGGAAATAAAGTGGCGGCCATTTCCACGCATTTGCCGATGGCTACATCTTTGTTTTTAGTGCTTAAGGTTATGCGGTATTCGCCTTTCAGCGGATTGTCATAATCGGCGGCATCATATAAGAGCAGGCGAAGTTTTCCTTTTCCCGAAAGTGAAATATCTTTGATTTGACCGCGCAGATAAGTAAGCTTTTGTGTCGGTATTTTTTCTACCTTATTTGCCTGATACAGCGTTCGGGCTTGAATATTTAAAAAGCCGCTTATTATAATCAAACCGCCGATGAAAAAGTAATGCAAATTTTTGTAACGGCACAAATAAAACAGCAATAACCATAACTCAAAAATGCCCAAACTTATCCATACCGAAGGCTCAATCGGCAAGGCAAAATAAACGGCAATGCCGAGGGCAAACAGAAAAGGTAAAACGGCTATCAAGCGAAACTCTTCGGCAAAGAAATTGTCGGTTATCGCATTGTTTAATTTCCGCCACAATTTTTTCATTTTTGTTTTGCGATTAATTCCATTATGGCCTTGCAGGCATTGTCGCTCGGGGTTTGTTCGCCCATACCGAGTTTTTGCCGCAATTTTTCAAAACCTTCCATCTGACGTTTATATAAGGATTCTTTATTTAAAAACTGCTCAACATAGGCCATAATATTGGCGGGGTTACAATCTTGTTGCAATAACTCCGGTACAATTTCACGCCCGAGCAGAATATTGGTCAGATTAACAAATTGAATATGAATAAAGTGACGTGCCACCCACTCCGTCGGTTTCGGTACCTTATAGGCCACAATATGCGGAACTCCGACAATTGCCAACTCAAGAGCTACCGTACCGGAAGCGGCTATCGCCACATCGGCATCCGTAAAAGCGTTGTGACGTTCTTGTTCGCCTTCTACCACCGTTATCGGTAAACCGGAATTTGCCACCATTTTTTTGACTTTATCGGCAACCGTACTGACAGTCGGAATCGCATATACAAATTCCGGATGTTTGGCTTGCATTTTTTTCACAACTTCCAAAAAATCGGGAAGCAGACGCTCAACTTCATTATGGCGCGATCCCGGCAACACCAACATTAGTTTTTGCTCATCTTTAATGTTGTGATTTTGGCGGAATTTGCCTTTATTTTTACCGTTTACGATTGTGCTTTCAATCACCGGATGTCCGACAAACACGGTATCCAAATTATAAGGTATAAAATACTTCGGCTCATGCGGAAAGAGGGTTAACAGCAAATCAATGTATTTATACATGGTACGCGCGCGTTTTTTCTTCCAAGCCCATACCTGCGGAGCAACATAATGAACTTGCGGTATTCCCAATTTCAATTTGCGAATTTTTTTATGAATACGGGCGCAAAAACTCCAACTGTCTATGGTGATAATAACGTCCGGTGCCGTATTTTGTATATCGGCAATCGTTTGATTGATACGCTTTAAAATTCGCGGAATACTCGGGATAACCTCGGCCAGTCCCATAACCGCCAATTCGGTAATGTTGAACAGTGATTTCAGGCCTTGCGATTGCATACTGTCGCCGCCCAAACCGAAAAATTGCGCTTCTTTGTCATTTTTCTTGATTGATTCCATTAATCTTGCGCCTAAGGAATCGCCGGAAGGCTCGCCGGCTATCAGATAGTATTTCATCTTATTTATCCTCCGGTTCAATTCCGCAGATAAACATAGAATACTTATCTGCCAGAGAGATAACTTTTTCTTCGTCAACAATCAAGGCATTACCGGCATGAATCGCAATGCCGCGCATACCGGCAGAGTGCAGATTTTCCACTGTTTTTGTGCCGATTGTCGGCAAATCTATGCGCATATCCTGTTGAGGTTTTCGCAGTTTGACGAGAACACCGCCCACGCCTTTGCGTTGATAAGTTCCGCAGCGTTCAATCAATCTGTCGGTACCTTCTATACCTTCAACACCCAACACCAAGCCTTGTTGAACAATCACGGCTTGCCCGACATCAAGTTTGCCCAGCTCGCGCGCCACTTCAACACCGCGAGAAATATCGGCAAGCGCCTGTTTGTCGGGTTTATGTTTGGTCAAAGTTCCGGTTTTTACCAATAAGTCCGGCATAACTTCATGAATACCGACCACCCGCATATTTTCGGATTCTATTTCTTTTATGAGGGCGCGCAAAATTCCGTCATCGCCAACCGATTTCAAACCGATTTTAGCAAAAAAGGCGGCAGTGCGCAAATCCGGTACCAAATCGGCAAGAGTAGGGCGATGAATCGTGCCTATCATAACAATTTCTTGAACACCTTGTTCGTGCATAAGCTTAAATCCGGTACCGGCCTGACCGATTCTGATCCACTTGTGCGGAATATCCGGCGTAAAAATAGCCTTATCGGCATTGTTTTCAACAGCCAATACAAAAAAATCGCGTTTATTTTGTAAACAATGGTTGATAAGAGTTTGCGGGAGAGTTCCGCCGCCGGCAATAATGCCGAGTTTTTTATGTTCAATAGCCATTTTATACATCATCTTATTGTTGAATCTGCGCTGATTTTAGCAAATATGTGCACAAATACAAGATTTTTTTGAAAAAAAACAAAAAAGAATATTGACAAAAGTTTTATTTTGTGCTATTTGTCTATACAGGAAACAAAAGTATTAATAACTAATTAAATTTTATCATTATGAAGAAGACGACAAATTCAAACAGTGAGAAAATGGTAGTAGTTAACGGTAAGTTGGTTCCTGAGGCTAAAAGGCTTGAAGCTCTCGCCTTTGGTCAGAAGATTGCCGCCGCAAAGGATGCAAGTCTGAAGGCCACTCGCGATGACGAAGCCAGGGAACTGCGTGAAGCAGGTTGGAAGGAGGATGAAATCAATCTCCATTTCAACGCCCAGGATGCTGCCATTGCCAAGTCCCACGGATTTATCCATCCGAGTCCTCGAACATACAGGGCTCCGAAGGTTCCGTTTGGGGATGGAATTATGTTCCACTAAAAACCTAAAGGTCAACTTGAAAAAAGTTGACCTTTTCGTTTTTTAAAATGATGGGTTCTAATAAACAATATATATAGTCATCCTGAACAGGCACATTTCGTTCCATCGGAACGACTGGATTCTTCGCCCTTCAATATTCTCAGGGCTCAGAATGACGATGACATTGAAATTCAACAATATTTGTTTAATAGGGGAAAGTGATAAAAAAGCGTTAAAAAGTGCTTGCAATTTTTGTTTTTTATGATATACAGAGCAAGCGTTTGAATGACTCAAACGTGTTTTGTGTTAATAATTTGTGGGAGGCGAGCCATCGTCTGACCACAAACCTGAATAAAAGAGGTATAAAATGGCTAAATCTAAAAAGAAAATTTTAGGTCTTATCAAGCTGCAAATACCTGCCGGAAAGGCAAATCCGTCTCCGCCGGTCGGTCCTGCATTGGGTCAAAAAGGCCTGAACATTATGGAATTTTGTAAAGCATTTAATGCTCAAACTCAAAAGATGGAACCGGGTATTCCGGTACCGGTAATCATTACCGCCTATGATGATAAGAGCTTTACGTTTATTACAAAACTTCCGCCAGTTTCTTACTTAATCAAAAAAGCTGCCGGCGTACAATCCGCTTCTAAAGAACCGGGTAAAAAGACGGCTGGTCAAATCACAATGGCTCAGGTAAAAGAAATTGCCGAAACCAAAATGCCGGATTTAAACTGCTTCACAGTTGAATCTGCCATGAATATGGTTAAAGGTCAGGCTATTTCTATGGGCATCAAGGTAACGGAGTAAGTCAATGAGCGGAAAGAGATTAGTAAATGCATATAAAACACTTGATAAAAATCAAGCCTACAGCTTGAAAGAAGCTATCAAGATTGTAAAAGAAAATGCTACTGCAAAATTTGATGAGACCATCGATTTAGCAATTAACTTAGGTGTTGATCCGAAACACGCCGATCAAATGATCCGCGGCGTTTGCCAGTTGCCGCATGGTAACGGTAAAACTGTTCGCGTTGCCGTGTTTGCCAAAGATGCGAAAGCAGATGAAGCTAAAGCTGCCGGTGCTGATATTGTAGGTGCCGAGAACTTGGTCGATTCTATTTTGGCCGGAAAGATTGACTTTGACAGATGTATAGCTACTCCGGATATGATGGGTATGGCCGGTCGTGTGGCTCGTGTATTAGGTCCGAAGGGCTTGATGCCGAATCCGAAGCTCGGTACGGTTACCATGGATGTTGCTAATGCTGTTAAAAACGCTAAGGCCGGAGAAGTTCAATATCGTGTTGAAAAGAACGGTATCGTTCATGCCGGTGTGGCAAAAGCATCTTTCTCTGATGATCAAATCTATGATAATGCTAAGTTGTTCATTGAAACAATTATAAAGGCTAAACCGGCTACATTGAAGGGAACTTATTTGAAGAAAATTTCTATCAGTTCTACAATGGGCGTAGGTGTTAAAGTAGATTCTTCCAATATCTAATATCGTAGTATTGGAAAGCTTTAAAAGGCTTTTTTTCTTAAGTGCGGCAACGTACGGCGAGAAAAAGCCTTTTTTTATTGCAGAATTTCAGATATATGTTAAGGTAGACATAGATTGAAGGAGAATTAATGATGCGTGACTCTTTTATTTTGAAAACCTGTATGCAAATTGTGATTGTGGTAATTCTGATTTTGTGCGGATGCGGATATCTGGCATATCTTAATCGTACGGCTATTGCCGATAAGTTACTCGATTATACCTTGCAAGGTATAACAGGAACTAAAACGACAGAAAAACAAGGTAATACCGATTGGATAACGTCCCTGATGAATTCCGGTTCCGACGAAATTAAGGATGCAATGTTTAATGCGGTGTCTCGTCGCGGTTTGAATATGGCAACAAAACCGGTTAATCGTACTCAGGGTTTGGCCACCATGGCGGATATGCTTGCAAACGGTGCCGGTAGCGGAGAAGCTGACCTCAATCAATTGGCTCAGGTCTTGGTGGATAGCATGAGAGGCGGTGCGGTAACTTCCGAAGAGTCGGAACGCGTATCAATCTATAATTTGAACGCCGAAGACAGTAAAGGTCGTACTTTATTAATGAATTTGTGCCGGGTTGATGTAACTCCACGTGTTATAAAGATGCTTTTACAATATGGCGCCGATGTGAATGCCAAGGATAAGAACGGTCGTACGGCCTTGATGTATGCGGCAGCCTTTAACCGCAATCCGGAAGTTATAGAGTTGTTGCTAGAGAACGGTGCCAAAGTCGGAGTGCGTGATGTTAAAGGAAAAGCCGCCGTCGATTATGCGGTGGATGAAGAAATAATCGAAATGCTAGGCAACTGATTGTATCGGAAAATTATATAAAAAAATATCCTTCGTTTTTGAAGGATATTTTTTTACGAATATTTATCTCCCTTGGTTTTTAGTAGGGGATACACGTTGTATTTCAGGGGCTATTTTATATTTATTATTAACGAATCCCGGTATTTTTTCTGCACCTTTTTTGATTTTTAACAAGTCTTTTACGGCATTTTTTATACGCCAGTCAAGACCGTCCCTGAGTACCTTAAGGTTATGCTTATCGTATTCTTGTCTCGGATCAATATCATGATCATAGGCAAATATTAAATTGTTAGCGATTTTTTCCAGAGACGTATGAGCTTCTCCTGACTTATTGATGCCGAAATTCAAATCATCCGCGACGGATACATCAATTTTTAATTTTCTATCGGTAATTTTGTCTCTGGTATTGAGCGTAATACGAACAGGCTCTTCCCTTTGAGAATCATTTACAAAACCATACGTAATCCAAGCAATGCTTCCGTCTGAAAAGTGTAATCTTTTGTTTCCGGTCATTTTTAGCTTCAAAACGGTTTGTACATGCTCGCTTTGGTTACCGACAATATTGATTTTATTTGATTGTAAAACTTCAGGAACATAGGTGGCGTTCTCCGTCGGTTCTATAATAAACGTCTTTTCATCTGCCGCCTGTTTGTTGAAATCAAACTTTACCTCTTTTTTGAGTTGTTTGGTTTTGGTGTTATTAACAGTTTGGGCATTAACGGATACCGGGGTATAAAAACCCGTGGCGAGGATTATGGCACCTTTTATCAAATCTTTTTTATTCATTTTACTTCTCCTTAGCGGCTTATTGGAGTTATTTTAGCAGAAATCTGCTATTTTGTCAATAATAAAAGTTTTGTGAACGAAAACAATGCAAATAAAAACCAGGTTGAGAGCAGATACAAAAAAACCTCGCATTAAGCGAGGTTTGGGGGTGTTTAATCATAATATTATCATCTGCTTAGTATGATCTGGTAGTCTTATTAACGGCTTGTGCCCATTCCGTATAAGTTCCACTGCTTTTGATACTTTTGCCGAAATTCAAATTCACGCGATCTTGGAAAGATAACCCTTTTTGTTGGCTTTCATCAAATGCATAACCTTCAAAGGATGAACGTACGATTTGCTCGGCGTTCATACCGGATTTTTCTTGTGCCTTTGCTATATCTTTTGCCAATTTCGTAAGTTCGATATCATCATTTATGTGGGAGGCAGCGTCAAGTTTAGCAATCAAATCCTTATTCATATCTGCGTTAACTGCACATATTGTACCGTTAGGCGCCTTATATCTGACAGCCAGAAGTCCTGAGTCACTACCGTAGAACTCCATGGTTCCGTTTGTGTCCATGTTGTAAGTAGCAGCATACGGATTGGCTAAAACTCCTTTAGGTGCCATTGTTACCTTTTTAGCCTGCAATACTTCTTGGGCTACTTCATCGGTTTTAAGCTCAAAATCATCTATGTTCAAATTACTTGCATCAAACTTAAGTTCTGTTTTGATACTATTGGTCTTATCTTTTACATTACCCGTTTGAGCAGAAACTTGAATACCGTTTGCTAAAAGAATAGCCCCGCAAGCCAAGAAATTTTTGTAATCCATTTTAATTCTCCTGTTTCACATCTTTGCTTAATTTTAGCAGAAAATTTTGGTTTTGTCAATAGAAATTAAAGAGTGGATAAAAAAACCTCACAAAATGTGAGGTTAGGGATGTATTTAATTTTTTTGCTTTGAAAGTCAGATTTGGAATTATTATGATTTTTGAGACTGCAGCGTATTCATGAACAGTTTGGCATTCATGTTCGCAGAAGCTTCTTTCATGGCATCTTTTAAAGTCTGCATATCAACTTTTATACTGTATCCCTTTATCTCTCTTATCTTGGAAGCCGTAACACTGTCCTTAAAGCCTTGGACTCCACCTTTGAAATTATTAAAGTCGTTTGCACCGGCTACTTGTCGACAAGTTTTCCCATTTTCATCCTGATATTTAAACCCGACAGATTTGAGCCCCCCGTTTTCATAAGTAAAAGTAACCGTTGTGCCATCAGAAAAGTTTACTTTATCTATTTTTTGTGCGGATTGTTCTGTCTTGTTTGCCAGCTGATCGGCTTTAACCATATCCTGAGCGAAGCCCGTTGTCGGCATGGCGGCTGCGCACACGCTTACGCAAAGAACCTTCCAATTTTTCACTAAATCCTTTACTGCCATTTTAATTCTCCTATTTCATATCTTTATCCTATTTTGGCAGAAAATACTGATTTTGTCAATAATAAATTTCACAATTATAAATAAAAACTCTTGCAAATAAAAAAAAAAGCGTATACAAAGCAACTAATCGGAATCGAGTTATTTTTGCTTGCTTTTTAAAAGGAGCTGTGCTAAAGATAACGCCGAATGTTTGTGTAATTTAATTAAAAGAGAAGAAAAATGGCTACACCTAAGAAGAAAGTATCTAAATCTCGTCGCGATATGCGTCGTTCACATGATGCATTAACACCTAATGCATATCAAGAATGCCCGAATTGCGGTGAGTTGAAAAGACCTCATCATGTATGCCCGAAATGCGGTCAATATGATGGTAAAGAAGTTGTTGCAAGTAAAGCAGCTAAGTAACTTTTTACAATATAGAATATGGAGCAGGTTTTGTCTGATAATAATCTGGTCATATCCGTAGATGCAATGGGGGGAGATAACTCCCCTCGTGTTGTTGTTGAAGGAATCAATATTGCTCATAAAAATAATCCGGATATAAGATTCATAATGTTCGGTGATGAGCATAAAGTAAGCGAAGAAATGAGCCGTTTTCCGAAGATGAAAGAGTATTGCACTCTTGTACATGCTCCGGAAGCAGTAAAAAACGAAGATAAGCCGTCACAAGTTATCCGCAATAAAAATACCAGTATGTATATGGCTATTGATGCCGTACGTAAAGGAGAGGCGCGGGCTATTATTTCAGCCGGCAATACCGGAGCTTTGATGGCAATTTCCAAAATGATATTGAAAACCATTCAACGTGTTCATCGTCCGGCAATTTGCACAAATATCCCGCATAAGAACGGTATGTGTGTCATGCTCGATTTGGGTGCTAATACCGAATGTAGTGCCATAAATTTGGCAGAATTTGCGATAATCGGAAATATATTGGCAAAGCACACCTTGGGAATCGAAAGACCGCGTATAGCTCTTTTGAATATCGGAGCGGAAGAAATGAAGGGGCGTGAAGAAATTCATCAGGCCGCCAAAATGATAAAGAGTACGCATTTGGATTTGAACTTTATCGGCTATATCGAACCGCATCAAATTGGTGAAGGTTATGCCGATGTGGTAGTATCCGACGGATTTACGGGAAATATTGCTCTTAAAACTATGGAAGGTACGGCCAGACTGATTACCGGACTTCTGAAAAGTTCAATTAAAAAGTCATGGAGTGCTAAAATCGGTTTACCTTTCTTTTTACCGGTTGTTTGGGCGCTCAAAAAAACAATGGATCCGCGCAAGTATAACGGGGCTATGTTTGTCGGTCTGAACGGTCTGTCGGTTAAAAGCCACGGCGGTACAGACGCTATGGGATTTTCTTATGCCATAGACAATGCCGCCAAATTAGTGCGTCAGGATTTTGTTCAAACTATTAGAGACGAAGTCGAACATGTGGATTTAGACGAGTTGTCTCAGGATATATTATACGATGTTTATTAGAAGCGAAATAATCGGGTTCGGACACTATCTTCCGAACAAAGTTTTAACAAATGATGATTTATCAAATATGGTCGAAACGAGTGACGAATGGATACGCACTCGTACGGGTATTTTAAGTCGACATGTTTCCGAGGGCGAGGCGACCTCGGAAATTGCCGGAAAGGCCTTATTAAACGCAATTAATAATGCCCAACTAACCCCGCAAGATATTGATTTATTGATTTTAGCTACGGTTACTCCGGATAATACCACTCCGTCTACGGCAACAAAAATTGCCCGTGATTTGGGTTTTAGAAGCGGAGTTCCGGCTTTTGATATATCCGCAGCCTGCTCGGGATTCGTTTATGCCCTGACGATAGCTGATAACATGATTCGTCTGGGACAGGCAAAAACGGTTGCTATTGCCGGTGCCGAATGTTTATCCAAAATCGTTGATTGGACCGACAGAAATACTTGCGTTTTGTTTGGTGATGGCGGCGGAGCCGTTGTTTTACGTGCTAAAGAGGTATCTGATGGTACGACGGAATCCGGTGTTTTAAGTACTTGTATTTTTGCCGACGGTTCCATGTATGATAATTTAAGAACCACCGGTGGTGTTTCTACTACGCAAAATGCCGGTGTGGTATTAATGAACGGCAAAGAAGTGTTTAAGTATGCGGTGGGTAGCTTATCGCAAGCCGCAGAAGTTGCTTTGGAAAAAGCCGGATTGAGTAAATCGGATATTGATTGGTTGATACCTCATCAGGCTAATATCAGAATTATTGAAAGCGTCAGAGAACGTTTGGGATTAGATGAAGATAAAGTAATAGTATCTTTAGATCATCACGGTAATACTTCTGCCGCCTCGATTCCGTTGGCATTGTCTGAGAATATTGCCAGCGGTCGTTTGAAAAAAGGCGATTTGGTTGTTCTTACCGCTATGGGGGCCGGTTTTACTTGGGGTGGTGCCGTTGTAAGATTATAAACTTTTGAAATAAAGAATAAAAAACGGAAGGCAAATTACCTTCCGTTTTTTTATAAAAGTCAAAAAACAGATTATTTCTTGCTGTTTACTGCTTCTTGCAAAGATTTACCGGCTTTGAATTTTGCTACTTTGCGTGCGGCAACTTTTACCGGTTGACGAGTACGCGGATTAATAGCGGTAGTAGCGGCTCTTTTAGAAGTAGAAAATGTACCGAAACCTACCAAACGAATGTCTTTACCAGACTTTAATGCACTTGAAACACTGTAGATGAAAGCGTCTAAAGCTTTGGCGCAATCTGTTTTGGTCAATCCGGAAGCAGATGAAATACTGCTGATTAATTCACTTTTATTCATTGTATTATTCCTTTATATAATTGAATTATGAGAAATTACATCTCAGTAATCATACTAGTATTCGCAAATGATAAATGTCAAATAAAAAAATATAAACATAAGCAATAATCAGGGGATTATTACCTAAACTCCGATAAATTGTGTGCGGTAAAGATTCTTGTTTGACTTTTAAGCGGTCATCTTATAATTTAGTTCTGTATTTGGAGGAATTATAATGAAATCTTTGTTGTTTCTGTCGTTTTTTATTTTTTTGCTTGGTTGTGATGACGGAGTAAAAGATGAAATTTATAATGAAAATAATACCAGCGTTTCGGGCGGGGTGGTTTACAATACCGATGAACAACCGATAAACGGTTTGTACAGAGTCTATTATCCGGACGGAACCGTTAAGATGGAAATTCAAAGTAAAAACGGTAAACCTGACGGAAACGGTCGATTCTATAATGAAGACGGAGAATTATATTTTCAAGGAACTTTTACCGACGGCAAGCCGAACGGAACGGTGTATAACTATTATGCCGACGGTAGTGTACATAATGAAATGAATTATGCGGACGGTGTGAAGCAAGGGGCGCAAAAATCGTACGACAAAGACGGAAAATTGATGGTCGAAGTTATTTTTCAAGACGGCGAACCGGTTAGCGGATATGCAATTATCAAAGATGAAAAGACAGAATTCAGTGCCGAAGAATTGGCTGAATTAAAATAAGAAAATCAGTAAAAGAAAATGTTGTTAAATTAATGCAGCTTTTTCGCTTGACAGTAGCGAAAAAATGTAATAATTACAATGTCAATGAATGCAATTTGCTGTGTTCATGCTGTCCAAGACCGTGGGTGAAACGGGTTTTTCTAAATAATCCTGTTTCTTAATTTCCGACGCAGACGGAGTGAACTTGAGATTTTATTTAATCTTTTTTCTCCCGGACAGATTTTGGGTTCCACGTCATGTTTTATGATGTGGGTTTTGGTAACGTTCTTGTTTCAAGAACATAACATTCGTATGGAGACAATAGGTGAACCGCGAAGAAAAAACAGAATTGCTGGCCGAATTGAACGGAATTTTCCAAGGTGCCGAATCTGTGGTTTTAGCCGAATATATCGGTTTGACCGTGGCAGAAGCTGAAGCCTTGAGAAAGAAGATTCGTGAAGCCGGTGCTTCGTTAAGAGTTACTAAAAACCGTATTGCCCGTTTAGCATTGAAAGACACAAAGTTTGAAGGTTTGGCTGACCTTTTCAAAGGTCCGGTTGTAATGGCTTATGCCAGCGATCCGATTGCCGCCTGCAAGGCTTGTGTTCAGTTTGCAAAAGAAAACGAAAAGTTAGTTATCATGGGTGGTGCTTTATCTGATAAGATGTTGACCATTGATGAAATCAAAAACTTGGCCTCTATCCCGTCTATGGACGAATTGCGTGCCAAACTTATCGGTTTGTTGCAAGCTCCTGCTTCCAAAGTCGCAAGAGTATGCAAAGCATACAGCGAAAAAGAAGCTGCTTAGTTATCTGTTTTGTTTTAAGATGACTGTAAACAGGCAAATAGTTTTAGTTTAATTTGAAAAGTTAATTTTTTATTGGAGAAAATAAATGGCAGATTTGGCCAAATTAGTAGATGAATTGTCAGCTTTAA
>Ga0310696_10007285_pt1 | contig 13014 bp, 17 predicted proteins | sample AusTroGonzalo_MG_4_FD_203885 | JGI IMG/M metagenome (GOLD analysis project Ga0310696, IMG submission 203885) | Bovine rumen microbial communities from tropical cattle in Woodstock, Queensland, Australia - Gonzalo_02 (v2) (version 2) | ecosystem: Host-associated > Mammals > Digestive system >... | reverse complement strand
CAGATCACTTCAGCTCTGAAGCGAGCAAACCAGCGTATAGCACAATTAAATAAGACATACGGCCGTAACTCTTCCGTATACAAACAAGAAGCGGGAAAGTTCCTTAAAGGCGCGTATAAAGATTATGTAAGCTTCTCAAAGTCCGGTAACGTCAAATTCGACATCAGGGCGATAATGAGACTCGTAAGATCCGACGAAAACCCGACGAAAGTAGATCGTATTATCGCGGAGTTTACCGGTCTTAAATTCGACGAAGAAGGAAACGCGAAACAGATTAAGGGCGGCGGCGTTCCGACACTTACAGAGCTCGAGAAGCGTACTAAAAAGAAGCTTGAGAAGTGGGGAGAAAACCCTTATGACTACACAAAGTCACAATTACAAAGTATCACGGAAGAGCTGGCCGAGTTCTCCGAAAACTTCCAGACTTCTTACGAAGTATTTATGGCTAAGTATGGCGAAGCGGATGCGCGTAAGGACTCAACTATACAGCTTCTTTACGGAGAGTACCGTAACAAGCGACTAAGTTATCGCCAGCTCGAAGAAATTAAAAACAAAATGGATAATTATATTAAAGACGCAAACGCGGAAGCTTTAAGCTTCGAGGAGGAGAATACAAGTGAGTTATAAAATGCGTAAATCGTTTACAATGGACGGAAATAAGTATACTTATATTCCTTATCAGAATTTAGATCTAAATCGTTTGAAGCTCTCCGGAGATCGTTTCCGCTTCGGATATCTGAAAGTTGCGTGTGCTTTCGATATTGAGACGACTTCTTATTATAGCCCGAAGTACGATAAGGACCTCGCGACAATGTATATTTGGCAATTATCACTTAATAAAGATACAATTATCGGGCGCACCTGGGAAGAGTTCACGGAGCTAATCGAAAGATTATCAACCTTCGCCGGAGAACATGACGGCGTTATCCTTTGCCTTATTCAAAACTTATCCTTCGAGTTCCAGTTCATCAAGTCATTGTTTAACTGGAATAAAAACCGAGAAGGCTACCCGGATATATTCGCGAAAGACGATCGTACAATACTCTACGCGAAATATAAAAATATCGAGTTTAGAGATACTCTCGCGTTAACCGGTATGAGTCTTGCAAGATATCAGAAAAACTATAATTTGGACGTAGGTAAGCTTTCAGGGGACCTCGACTATACTTTATACCGTCACACTAAAACAAACGTCACAGAGCGCGAATTAGCGTACTGTATCAACGACGTTCAGGTGCTCGCGGACTTCTTCTATAAATACTTATTCCCGACTTACATAAAGCCCGGCATAAAAATACCGCTCACGTCGACCGGAATAGTCCGCGCCGACATAAAGGCCGAGTTTATGGAAATACCAAAAGAAGAGCGCCGTAAGCTTCAGAGACGTATCAACAACGCCCAGCCGACGGAAGCGGTATATACACTTTGGCGTAACTATCTCTTCAGAGGCGGCCTCGTTCATGCTTCTACTATCGCGTGTAATTATTTATGGGAAGAGAGCTTCGCTTCGCTTGATCTGAAGAGTGCGCACCCGTCAAATATGCTTGCGTTAAAATATCCCTGGAAGTATAACCGGAGAAATAAATCGCATTTTCCGGAGATACTCGAGCAAGCCCGCACAGGAGATTATGATTTCTTCGGCGTATTTATTTTCCATAATATACGAGCTTCAGGCTTCCATAGTTTAGAGAGTAAAAACAAGATTATAGAAGCTTCGCCCGACGCGGTATACGAAAACGGCCGACTCGTTTATGCAACAATGATAAAGGTTTGCTTGATTTCTCTCGACTGGTTTAATTATGAAGATCTATACGAGTGGGAGTCTTACGAAGTCCGCGTTATATATCAAGCGAAACTCGATTATTTGCCCGACTATATGCGAAAAGTAATTTGCAAGTACTTTATCGTTAAGGAAACAGCCGAGAAAGAGAGCGTCGAAAGAGGACTCGCAAAACGTAAGGTAAACGGCATTTTTGGTTGCACAGCTACCTCGCTCCCTGAGAGGGAAGTCGTCTTTAACGAAGAGACAAACGAAATGGAGTTAAGCGCAAACTCGAAGAGTTACGAAGAGCTTACCAGGTATCTTATAATGCTTCCCCAGTGGGCAATTTTTACGGCGGCCGCAACGAGAAGAAGTATCGTCCGCAGCATTAAAGCTTGCGAGTTTGACTCTATGTATTACGACACGGATAGTAATAAAATAATGCACTACGAAGCACATAAAGACTGGTTTGATAAATTCAACGAAGAGCGTATGGAGTTAAACCGTAAAATGGACGTATACGACTTCGATAAAAAATACTTTGAGCGTTTAGGCTGCTTCGAACTTGAGTATATCGGGACTCGCTTTAAAGTTCTCGGAGCTAAGCGTTATCTCGTAGAACATGACGGCGAAGTGCAAGTAACTGTCGCCGGTATGGTTAAAGGAAGTCTCGAAAAATACGTAAAAAACAAACAAATTGAGCATATACAAAAGGAAATACCGGAGACAGTATTTAATAAGCTTAAAAAAGAAGATAATATCGAAATAATGCAATATTGCTTATTATCCGAAATTTGTAATTATATCGACGAGCAAGAGAAAAATAATATGATTTGGGAAATGTTCACGGACGACTTACGACTCCCGGCCGGAGACTCCGAGAAAAAGACTACCGTTTATTATGATCATGAAGTCGACGACATTTTAACCGATTACGAAGGAAATACGGAAGCAATACACGAAGGAAGCTGCGTCGCAATTATAGATATACCTTTTACTATGTCTATGGAAGAGGACTTTATAAATCGTATAGAACAGCTCTCACACGAACGGGAGCGCATGATACACAAAGGGTTTTTATAAAAGGAGGTTTACAATGGATAAGAAAAAGAAATTAACAAAAGAAGAGCTCGACGTTGTTAGAAACTGGCTCGTTGATAATGTAATTAGAAATAGCGCGATTATGTTTAGTGATGAGGTGCGCGGCGATGAGAATAAAATCTCAAACGAGCCTGATCTGATAGAAGTTATAGTCGCTTTATATGAATTACTTCATATCGAAGTAACTGGCGAAGATTACGACTATATGTGGCACTGGGCGAATAAGGTCGGCTCCTGGGTTGAAACAAACACGGATATATTTAAGGAGGTAGAAACATGATAGACTTATGCTTTACTCTGGCACTCGGTACGGTTTGCTCGCACTAATCGTATTTTTACTTTGTTTACCAAACGACGAGGAGGAAAAAGACAATGATTAGCTACATATTTTCCGATATAGATCCGCGCGTTTTGTGCTTCATTTTGGGCTTAGTCGTAGGAGTTTTCGCCGAGCTTATACTTGTGCTTATAATTGAGAAAATAGGAGGAAAGTTAAATGAGTAATAATGAGATAGTAATAAGACTTGCAAATATTGCTCATATGTGTAACGAAGAAGATGAGCAACAATTGGATATTTTAGTCGCTATTATTTCCCTTATAGCTGATATAAGAAGCGAGGAGGATAAATAATGAACGGACCTGATCTTAAACTAATAAAGAAGAAAATAAAGTCCCTGAATATCCCGCGCGAGTACTGGGGTATTGATTTAGACAGTTTCTTCTCACATCAATATAATATTTATATCTCTATCCGAGAGACAGCCGGAAAGACTACCCAAAGCCTTATTCTCGGTATGGTATTAAACAGACTCTACCCGGATAAATACCAAATTGAATATTTAAGAAACGATAACTCGCAAGTTGTAAGAGCGAACGTCGAAAACTTGTTTAATACCGTCTCAGCTCTCGGGTATATCTCTAAGATCTACGACGGCAAATACGACTCAGTCATATATAAAACCCAGTCTCGAAAATTCTTTCTTGTAAAGAAAGACGAGGACGGTTCTATAATCGACGAGTCGTACGATCCTATTTGCGTAGTTCACTCGCTGGAGACAGCTCTCGACGCTAAGTCCGGATATACCGCCGGCGGTAAAGGTAATTTTATAGTGCTCGACGAGTTCCAGGACACGAAGAGAGCAACCTTTAATATCTTCCCGCAATTCCTGAATTATATCTCGACTATCGGCCGTCCTTTATCGGAAGGTGCGAGAGACTGGCTCCACGTTCTTTTAATAGGAAATAACACCGACACTTATAACTTTTACTTCGATGAGTTTATGATCAACGAAGAAATTCCTTATCTGAAGTTTGGCGGCTCTATCGAATTTAAGACCGAGTACGGCGTAACCGGTGTATGTAGATATCTCGAATTGTCCGAAACGCAAAAAGAACGTATCAGACGTAAAGATATCCCCTTCTTAGGTTTCCCCAGTAAGAAGGCTGCCGCGTTTACCGGTCTTGAAGAGTGGGCGGGAGAGACTTATAAGCATATCAACTTCGACTTGGATTACGAAGAGTGCCGCTTCAGGCGAGCATACATAAAGCACCGTGGCCGATTTATCCAGATTGATATATTTAAAAATGAAGAGGTCGGACAGTTTGCTTTCCTTCACTTTGCGAACGAGCCGAAATACGAAGATAATTTAATCTTTACGATTGAACCTGAGAGAGCGACTGATATTTACGGCTTCGGTAAGTACGAGAAGAGAGAGAAGATTTTGCGCCTATGTAAGCTCTTCGTAAACCTCTTAAATGAAAACCGCGTATACTATGCTTCGAATAAGGTCGGAAGTCTGACAAGTGACTTTATAAAAAATATAAAATAGTTGTTGACAGTATACCGACATTATGTTAATGTTAGCATATCAACATTGACAAGGAGGTAAATCAATGGATAAGTTAATTGAAAAGAAAAAAGAATATCGTGCCGAAATGCGTAAAGGCCGCGAGGTAGACATGGAGCGCTTCCTGGGAGAGCTCGACTCCGAGTATATTACAGATCTCGAAGGATCTCTTTCCAGTTTCGACGATTATATGTCGATAAGTGCGGAAACATATAACGATTATAAAGTCGTTGCCGGAAAGCTTTACATTTTAAGAGAGCTTGACTATTTAACCGAAAAAGAGTGTGACGAAATGGTTAAGACAGCTTACGAGATGAGATTAAAGAAGCTGGAGGGCTTGGAGCATGAAGAAAACAGATCTTAGCTTTAAAGACACTCACGACGAGGACGGCATACCAATTTGTTGTATGACTTGCGAAAAGTGGACTTTTGGCGGCGGTAAGAAATGCGGTCTCAAAGGCGAGATCAAGTCTCCGTGTAAGTTGTGGGAGAAGTCGAAATATTATAAAGGAGGTAAAACATGAGCGTATTCTCAGGTAAGCCAGTCGCGAAAGTTAAGCGCGGCAATACTTACAAAGTCGCATACAAAGCAAACCGCCATGACGCTAAAAGGCACTTAGTAAAGTCCTTCCAGGCGGAAAGCATTTACGAAGCTTCTTGCGACTTCACTAACTTAGTAATAGCTTTAAAGACATTACCCGAAAACAAAAATAAAACTTTCGAGCTTTATACCGGTAACTGGAAGCTCATAGAAGTTTATAAAAATCAGGAGGAATAAAATATGAAAGTTACAATTTTCGCTCAGAAGAAAAAGACAAAAGAAGGAAGAGAGTTTTATACATATCTTGCTTCCTTAACAAAGAAGGACGGCACTACTGAAAAGGTAGAAGCTAAATTCCGTGAAGAGTGCGGCGCACCTGATCCGAAGAATTGCCCTATCATTATCGAAGTCGATAAGTCGGACGCTAATATCTCCGAGAAGAAGGAAACTTACACCGACGAGGTAGGAGAAGAGAAGGAAGTAACCCGCCGCCGCTTGTGGATCTCTAAGTATTCAGAGTCGGCCGAGAAGTTTGTCGACAGCTCTCTTGACGACTACGAATAGATTACAATTTAATATCGTTTAAACACATCACAGTCAAAAAGAAAAGCTCCTCGAGTACCGGTCTCGGGGAGCTTTCTTTTCTCAATGCTAAGTTTATGGGGACGAGGTTCTTACCTCTTATTTAATTCTAATATGCTGGCCGACAAAAATCAAGTTCGGGTTTTTAATTCCGGGGTTTAACTTAAGTAAATCTTTCCAGTTCTTTATACCGTACTTCTTCGCTATCTTTGTGAGTGTGTCTCCACGCTTGACAGTATAATATATGCTATTATCTCCGCTCGGCTTACTGGCGGGCGTTCCTTCATATATTACAATAGGAAGCTTCCCGTGTTTCGTCCATTTAACGCGTTTAAAATCAGTAATTTGTACGCCGCATTTACCGCTCGGAGTCGACTCGATAACTTTACCGTCTCCGGCGTATACGCCACAATGTCCGCTCATATATAAAAGCTCTCCGGGTAAAATATTTTTCATGTCGGTTGAAACGTCCTTACAAAGCTTTAAAAGGCCGCTCTCGTTTACGTCGTCCAGCGCATTTGCTTTATAAACAGCTCCGCCGTATGTTTTCTTACTATCGCCAGTAAAACCCCACAGAGCGCCTTTAACGAGTCCGCAACAGTCGAAGCCGAACGTATGAGGATCTAAAGCGTTAATCTTATCGGCGCGGTCCGCGTTGTATTTATACTGGTTTATAGCTCTCTTCTTTCCTGAAGCATTTAAGACAAGTCCGAAGCCGCCTTTAATATAGTAAGTTTTCATTTTAGATATATCTTCGAGAAGTCGAACAAATTCTTTATTTGTCATTATCTCCCTCCTTTTCCAGGCGGCGCATATATTCTAAAATCTGTTGCAATAACAAATTATTATTGTTAATTGCTTCCGTCATTTTGTCTGTCTCCGCCTTATGTGTGTTTTGCATTTCCTTTATATCGGCCCGGTAGTTATCCTGAGTGCGAGAAAAAAATATCGCGATAAATACACAAGCCACAATGGGAAAGCCAAGCGAGCCGATCATAGTAACAATAACTGAGTAGTCCATTTTCTTTTCCTCCTTTAAATATACACTCCGCCGAGTAACAAGCTTTTAAGCTTTTCGCGTTCTCTCTCGGTAGCAATTCCACACTCGAGCTTTACGGACTGACACTTCAGATATCCCGTAAAGTTGAAAATCTGTCCGCCGGTTAAGGAAGGCGCGCCAAACATAGAATTGTAGTTTTTAGGTTCACAGCTCTCCTGGATCTCGAAGAAGAAGTCCACCGTCTGAGGTAAATAACAGTTAAGCATGGAAGAGCTTCCACCCTTAGTCTTATTGTAATTGTTAATATTATTCATTGTAAGACCGTAAACGGTTTTCGCTCCCGTAACCGCTCCGCCTATTGCGGCCGTAGCTCCGCCGGCGAGAAGTGCTCCTCCCATACCCGCAACAGCTCCGGCGTTTGCCGCGTTTGTTGCTCCACCGAAAGCGTTAATAGCTTGTCCGCCACCGCCTAAGAGTGTGTTAATCTGAGAGTTTGCATAAGCTGTATAGTCCGTTAAGTTAATCGGCATTGTTACACCCATTTGCCCGTTAAAGTAGTCCATAAGATAACCGTCAGCAATAAGTCCGCATATACAGCCGTTTGTACGAGTGTCTATCCAGTAACGGACTCTTACGTCTTTACCCATATAACGGGATAAGTCGAGCTGGTAAGTACCGCAAAACGGAATTGATACAAAGAGCTTCGTATAAGGCTCGTAGTCTCTCCAGGAATTAAAGGAAGGTATAATTCTAACCGTTCCGAGATCTTTATAACCTGAAGCATAAATAATATGATTGCAAGTACCGTGCCCGGTTGTGTCCCAACCGTAACCGCCGAGCCATATATACTGAGCGGCCGCATAATTGCCGGCACCTACGAAAGTAGAAACATCAAACGGCCAGAAGGAAAGTCCCATAACCGCGTCAATGTTTGCGGCGTACATTTCAAGTCCTTTTTTAATTGTCTCCCATGCCGGAGCCGTAGTATCAAAAAGGTCGTTTGCCAAAGCCTGAAGGCAAGTAGCGTCACATATATACTGTTGTGTAAAGAAGCCTTTAAGCTTAACGTCTCCAAAGACAGAAGAAGGAAGCGTGCTTCCCGTTGTATTACTTATCGGGTAATCTCCGGAAATCTGAGGCCAGTTTTCCGCGTCCTTTTCCGAAACGCTCGGATCGTTGTTTACATACTTCTGAGCGGTAGTCTTATCTTTAAACACCGGCACCGAAGCATAGAAAGTAAGTCCAAAGTCGAAAGTACCGTTTTCGTTCGTTCTTTCCTTATAAAAGAAGTCAAACGGGAAAGAGCCGGAGTCGTGCCAGTTCACGCCGTCCGTTGAATACTGGAGACCGTCAAAAGTTCCGCTCGTTAAAACATTAAGTTTAAGTTTGCCGTCGACAACACCGGGCTGGGGATAAAACGAAATTCTTGCTCCCGCTTCCATTTTACCTTTTACCATGCGGTAATTCTGTGCGCCCATGTTAGAGAGTCCGGTCGAGCTCCAGGTGCCATGTGCCCACACGTTATTTATTGCAAATTCTTTTATTCCGTCGTCTGTATCATAAGGATAATTTATAAGTAATACGTTCTGATCTGAAAAGAAGTCGACGTTACTTATAAATGAAATAAGCTGATTTTCTTTACTTGATACCAAAGGAAGCGGAGAGTATACGATATTTACGGCGTTTGTAAGGGTAACAGATATATTTAAGTTCGGGATATCGTACATAATAATTCCGTTTAAGAAACGGGAGTCTGAGTCGTTTCCCTTATTCATATAGAAAGTATATCCGTCGTTTTGTACACGGCCGTAGACACTAACCGTTTTCCAGCGACAAAAATAATAATATTTATGTGTTGCGTCGCCGGGTATATAATTATCAAAATTTGCGAGTATAAAATAGTCTCCCTCCTGAATATAACCGTCTATCCAAAAGTTTTGAACACGTCCGGGAAGAGTTTCGTTTTCGTTTTGCTCGCAAGGAAAATATGTATCGGGCATATTTATTTACCTCCTACTGTAAGAATATAACAGCCGCCCGTTGTAGTCGGAGTAAAGCCCGTTGCAAGCTGCCTTACTATAATTTTAGGGTTTGGCTTGAACGGAAGCATATCGTCGACCAAGTTCGGGTTACCGTGTGAAGAGCTTCTCTCCGCTACGCACTGGGAAGCGGAGTACGAGTTCCAAAAGCTTGTTAAAGGATCGCTTGAAGCGTGCATAATCATTTGATTACCGTTTACTATTCCCGGTGTAAGAAAATAGTAACGTGCAAAAGCGGCTATATAAGCATAGTTGCAAGTGTTAACACCTGTGTCCATATCGAAAAGTAAGTCCAGCTCGTCAACGTCTACGCTCTGAGTAATCTCACAGTTAACCGCGCTTTTTATCAAACTCATTTTCTTATGTACGACTGTCGGATCCGAAAAATTATTATATAAATCAATCGTTAATGCCATAGTACGCTCCTAACTCTCGCGAAATTGTTAAGAAAATATTCTTAAAGAAAATCTGTTTTTCTCTCATAAATATTTCTTCGGTCGCAAGTGCCGTTGCTGATTTAATACCAATATTACCGGTGCGGTCTACCGTGTCGGTGTGAAGCTTGCTGGTAGTTGTATCTGTATGAAGCTTGCTGGTAGTCGTGTCGGTGTGAAGTTTACTTGTCTCGGTGTCGGTATGTAATAACGAAGTGTTAGTCTGTGCGCCGACCACGTTCGAAGTCTTTCCGGTTTCCTTCTCGGCAGTTCCGTCGAAGGATACGGAGTACTCGGTCGCCGTGTCTGTATGAGTTCCGAGAGTATCACTTGTTGCGCCGTATTGCATATCGGTTTCATGCTGACCGTATTCCGTTTCGGTCTCATGTTCGCCGTATTCGTTTTCGGTCTCATGTTCGCCGTATTCGTTTACAATATGCTCTTCGACGTTATATACGGGGTTGTATGCGATATTAAGAGTATCGTAAATCTTAGCCCAAGCTTCGACATATACATTATAAATAGAAGCAAGCTCGAAAAACCACGACACGGATAAATCGTCAGGATCTGCGAAGTAATCGTCCAGGTCGACGGTTTTCTCGCCATGTTCTTTAATAAAGTAACGGTCGTATAAAATATAATTTGTTGTATACTCCTCTAAGAAGTTATTTGTTGCCGTCTCGGGATAGTACCAGTCATCAGCAAACAAAAAAGGGTAAGTATCGTTCGGATCTTCTATTTCTTTATATAATTCTTTAATTGTCATTGTTGCCATTGTCTGTCTCCTCCTCTTCGTTTTCTTCGGGAGTTTCTTCCTGAGTCTCCTCTTCCGCTTCCGCTTCCGCTTCTTCGAAGGTGCCTTCGTCGATATCTTCCTTCTTAGGTTCGTCGAAGAAAATAGGGTTAGGAATAATTTCGATATCGTAACCGTTTTCCTTCATTTCTTCCACGAAAGCGAGTCGCATTTCGTACATGATCAGGTATTCGAGAGTGGTAATATCGTCATACTGTTTAAGCTCGTTGGAAGTAAGCTGGGCGCGTTTGTCGATAAGTTCTAAGTCAACGCCTGAGTCGTTCGCTTCTCTCTTCTCCATAGTCTGATAAAAGCTGTTTAAGTATTGCATTTTCTCGATATCGTCAGGATCCGTTAAGTCTACCGTGTCGAGTGTCTCCAGTAAGCTTGTAACTAACACCATAGGAAAGCCGAGTTTAACCGCTTCGTATGCTGTTTCAATTTGCTTCTTTTTAGTGTCGGAGTCTACCACAATAGCTTTATTAAGTCTCGAGTTTATAAGCTGGCATATAATAGACTTGTCAGTCTCAGACTTAATGTAAGAATAGAAGCTACGCTCATCGTTAAAAGAACGATATAAAGGTGTATTGCCGCAAACGAAAACGTCTTTATGATTTATAAGGGGCTCCGCGATCTTTTCCCTGGTATCGAGTGTTATACCGATAAACTCGATAAAATCGCCGTATATGTCTCTAATCTCGTTAAACGAGCCAACTACCCACTTATTAAGTTTAGGGCTGTATCCGAGCGCTCCGTTTGTTGTAAGAAGCATTTCGGGCTGAAAGGGAAGTTTAAAGTCAGGGTTGTTTGACTTCCATTTAAAATATATAGAGTCTCTCTCGAGCGCCTTTTCGAAATAAGGCAATTTCGACTTAGCACCGTCCAAGAGTCTTTTTAATTCGCCTTTTGTCATTTTGTTTTCCTCCTCTTACAGAAAAAGGGAGGGAGCCGAGCTTCCTCCCCTTTTCCGGGTAAATTCGTTTACAATGGATAAATTATGAAAGCGTAAGAATTACGTTTGTGTTACGTGTGTCTACGCAATATCTACGAGTATAGTCTCTAAAGTATGTAGTAAAGTCCTCTTCGGGTACATACTTAGGTCTCATAGACTCAAGCTCGTATGTAACGAAAGCTGAGTATCTGTCGAAGAGTAAGCCGACAACATGGTCGATTGTTGTTACGTCGTTTGACTGTCCGACGTCTTTAACTCTTTCAACTACCTGATCATGTAACGAGCCGGACTGGATAAGAGGTACAAGCTCCTTCGTTCCGTTCTGCCAGAAGTTAATAGTACGGTACTCATCAAGACCTCTTACGAGTTCTGTATGATATACAGATCCGAGAGCTACGTCCATATCGGTAGCAAAGTCAGCGAGGAAAATAGCGCGGGAGTCAGCTTCAGGTGTGAAGGTTTCGACTGAGCCGTCGTTGTATTTCTCGTTGTAGTCCGCGATACCTTTACGAAGTTTAAGAATTACGGACTGGCACCAAATCTTAAAGGTTTCGTTCTGAGACCAGTCAGCGAGTGAAACGTAACCGGGATCCGAAGATGTGAAACCGAAAGTTGTATTGTAAAGAGTAATGAGTTTAACTTCTCTTCCGTCTGTGTAAGCCTGAAGAATAAGTTCTCTTAAAATACCTCTTGCGGTTGAGTTAAGCTGAAGTGCGATTGTATTTCTTACAGTTACTTCGATCATGGCAATTAAGCGCTGTACGCCGGCAGCTGAAGTAAAGGACTTCTTGAGCTCGTTGTTTGAGATAGAGAATTTAACTCTGAAGCTATCCATCTTTGTATAGATCTTAGCGTCAACGGGTACTCCGTAGAATTTGCCGTCTGTATAGTCGGGACCTGAGTTAGCTGCGTCGGTTAAGCTTAAGAGGTTAGAGTCAACGGCTGAAAGAAGCTTACATTTTACACGCTGGATAGCGCCGCCGTATTCCTGAGCGTCAACGTATAAGCCGTAAGAAGCTTCGTCGTCAGACTGAAACTCTCTTGAGTCTGTATATGTGTCGAGTACTCCGACTACGAGATCGCCTTTAAAGTTCTCCAGGTCGGAAGCGGAAAGTCCGGAAAGAGCTTTTCCGAGGTCTACTACGTTTCTTAAATCTTCGGTAATTGTTATAGGTGTCGAGCCGCTTAAACCTTCGCCGAAATAGTTCGGGATAATGACGGTGTTAAGCATTGTTGAAATCTGAGTGTTTAACATTTGTTTTTCCTCCTATTATTTAACATTTTTTTCGGGAGTTTCTTCGGGGATCTCTTTGCGGATCTCTTCGGGCTCCTCAATCGTTCTTGTATCAGGTGCCGGGCTGGTAAGTGTAGCGGCGGCTTTTGTGTATTCCATAATTACAATACCAGAACGATCACTTAAATCGGTTGTAGCTTGTACTTTAATATAGGTGTTAGTGTATCGCAAAAGTCTTGTATTATAATAGGGAAACATATATCCTTCCGAATCACCACACTGAACTACCCCGTATAATCTTGTAACTATTCCCAAATTTGTAATATTATGCGGATAGTCGTCGGTTGTTGCGTTCGGCATATGTTCAATGTGAAATACCTTACGATATATATCGTCGTTGCCTAATTTCATTCCGGTATTTACTTCGGTTGTCGAATAAGATCCGATTGCTTCAATCGTTGTTTGAAGTTCTGAGATCTCCGAAGCCTGAGATCCAGATACTCCGGAAAGCTCTCGGATATTATCGGCCATAACGCGAGGGTTTGTTGAATCAGTCATTTTGTTTACCTCCTATTTTAATTATCCGGGCCGCGTGGTCCGCTCCGCCGTTCTTTCTACGGAGAATCACCTCCGGATCCAAACCGAGCGTGCGGCCCTTCTATTTATATAATTATCATAATTGACCGATTAAGTCAACATAATTTTGCGTGACCGCGTGCCGCTGGATC
>Ga0310696_10007283_pt1 | contig 13015 bp, 8 predicted proteins | sample AusTroGonzalo_MG_4_FD_203885 | JGI IMG/M metagenome (GOLD analysis project Ga0310696, IMG submission 203885) | Bovine rumen microbial communities from tropical cattle in Woodstock, Queensland, Australia - Gonzalo_02 (v2) (version 2) | ecosystem: Host-associated > Mammals > Digestive system >... | reverse complement strand
TTTCCCCGCTTCGCCTTGACAGATGAAGCATTGCGCCGCATTGCGTCGCAATATGAAGCTGCTCCGCTGCCGCTTCGCAATGAAGCTCTCTCGCTTCCGCGAGCAAGGTTGATGCTGTGATAAGAGGCTTTTCATGCGAAGAAGCATTTTTTGTGCCCTTTTTCCGGGGCGGTGGCCGCCGCCAAACTCCAAAACCGCTTGGCAAACCAATGTTTGCCGCAGTTTTTCGTTTGCCGTCTCATCGCCCTGCAAATCCCGGGTGTCCGGTCTTTGCGGCGATTGCGTTGCGCTCCTCGGCTTCGCCTGCGGGGCTCACGCACGCCGCCTATGCGGCGTCTGGGGCCGCCCTTATTTGGTATTTTCAGGCCCGTTTTTTGAGGCGGAAACGCCGGAAAGAGCCGGTTTTTTTCGTTCTCCGGATCCTCCGCGTAAGCTCAGAGAAAGAGAGATCAGCTCAAGAGAAAGGGCAAAATTCTCCGTTTCGGATTTGAAAAACCTCTTCCCACCGCCCTTCCCGTTCCCCCGCTATTTCACAAATGCACATGCATTTATTACTGGTGAAAAAGTTCACGCCGTGAAATGGCAATGTTGGTCGCGGGAACGATGTCATCAAAATACGGTGCATCAAAGTTGACTTCGGCGTGGCTGGCTGTATATTATAATGGTTTTTTGTGTCATCCGCCATAGGCGGAGGGTATGAGAGGCGGAAGACGCACGGCTTTTGAAGCAGGATTTTGAAAGAATCATTTAAAAAATTGCCAAAGAAAAAATAAACTACGGAATACGCGAAATACACGAAAGTTTAGGGATATGAATAGTTTTTTGAGCAGTGTCTGCGGCGGCATTATAGTAGCTATTGTTTATTGTTTGGGGAATATATTTGCCAATAGGAAGTCAAAAAAACTTGAGCTCAAAAACTATGTCAGCAAAGTTCGCTTCGATGCGGAATTTGCCATATACAGAGATTTATCTGCTGCTTTCTTGGAAATGGTCCAGTTTCAAAACAACCTTTTCATATTGATCGATCACGCTCCGAGGGACCCGGATAAGCGAAAAGATTATTATGCTGACAAACAAAAAAAATGCGTAGAAGCTTATAATCGAGCCTCCATTCAATTATATCGTAACGCTCCATTTATTGAAGAAAGTATTTTTGAGCGTTTCAAAGGCATCCTCAACGATGTCAATATTCAATTATCCAATTATTCGACGTTTTATTTAGACGATTATATGTTTGAATCCAGACGCGAATCAAATGACGAGTTCAAAGCCTGCTATCAACGCACGACGGATATAACCACCCAAATGGATAATTTGATTTTGGACTTGCGGGGATATCTTAAGGATTTGGATGTCCTATGACCTGAGGCAATAGACATTATCTTGGAAGACCCTTGGTTCACTTGCAATCTGATAAGCAACTTGAATCTTCTCCAGTGATTATGGAGATATAATTTTCTATTCCGTGTCTCCGGAGAAGCGGAGAAAGGGGAGCGAAGAGGGGGCGAATTCTCCGTTTTGATTCGTGTGTCCTTTGCGAATGTCTGTGTGTCAAAGAGTTACGCAAACGGAGAACGGTTCGGATTTGACAGTATAGAACCCGCCATTTGTTTTTTGCAAAGCGCTGGAGGTCGATCCGCGGTTGATTTTTGCGCATGATGGCGCTATGTTTACCGTTAATCGGCAGGAACAGATCGGGGGGGTCGGAAATGTGTGAAATGAAGAGCGAGGCGATGTTGACGCTCGGCATTCCGATGCCGCAATGGCTTCGGGAACTGGAAGCGGCCAATGCGGGCAGGATCATCCCCGGCGACGAGGCGAAGATGCGGTTCGTGGTCGACGTCGCCGTGGAAAACGTCCGGCACGAAACCGGCGGCCCCTTCTCCGCGGCGATCTTCGAACTCGCGACCGACCGGCTGGTCGCGCTCGGGATCAACTCCGTCGTTCCCGCCCGGCAGTCGTGGGCCCATGCCGAAATGACCGCCTTCGCCCACGCCCAAAACAAGCTGAACTGCGGTTCGCTGCGCGGCTGCGTGCTGGTCACCAGCTGCGAACCGTGTGCGATGTGCAGCGGGGCGACTCCGTGGAGCGGCGTCGAAAAGATGATCTACGGCGCAACCCGCGAGATGGCGGAAAAGGTCGGTTTCGACGAAGGCTACAAGGGCAAACGCTGGCGGGAGGAATTCGAGAAAAGAGGCATTCAGGTCGTCGGCCCGCTGCTGGGCGAAGCGGCCTTCGCTCCGTTCCGGCTCTACGTGGAGAAAAACGGCCGGATCTATTGAAATGCTCCGGTATCAGGGGCGTCACGTGCCCCCGCGCGCCCCGCTCCGCCGAAGGTCCACCGCCGGCCAAAATCGGCGATTTTACGCCGTTCCGGATGTCCGTCTGCTTGACAAACTCCGTCGGATGTATATATTATTTCTCTGATTGGATAAAATATCCACGCCGGGGAAGTCTCTACCGTTTCCACGGGGCAGTATGCCGATTCCCTCCAGCGTGGAGCGGTCACGAAAAACGTACCAAAAATATGGATAATGGCAAGCGCTCCTTCGCATATCTATCCCCTTTGGCGGTGATCGCCCTTTCCTTCGGCTATGCCGTCGGCTGGGGTTCGTTCGTCATGCCCGGCACCACGTTTCTGCCGTATGCCGGCCCCTTGGGCTCGATCATCGGATTCCTGCTCGCCACGGCGACGATGATCGTGCTGGCCTTCAACTACCACAAGGTCATCAACCACATCCACGGATCGGGCGGCGCCTACGTCTTCGTCACTAAGATATTCGGGCACAACCACAGTTTTCTCCTGGGCTGGTTCCTCTTCGTCACTTACATAGCGGTCATGTGGGCCAATGCGACGGCGCTGGTGCTGTTGGCGCGGCTTCTTTTCGGCAGACTTTTCCAGTTCGGGTTCCACTACCGGCTCATCGGCTTCGATGTGTATCTCGGCGAAGCCCTGTTGAGTCTGGCCGCGCTCGTGCTCTGCGGCGGCATCTGCCTCGTCGGCAGGCGCTTCGCCAGCAGGATCCACATGTTTTTCGCCTTGGTGCTGGTCGTCGGCGTGGCGGCCTGCTTCACCGCCGCCCTGCTCAAGCACCAAGGGGGGACGGCGACCATGGGGCCCGCGTTTTCGGAGGGTATCAAGTGGATACAGGTGGTCCGCGTCTTCGCCATGGCCCCCTGGGCCTTCGTCGGATTCGAAGCGGTCATCCACTCCTCGCCCGAGTTCAAGTTCCCGGTCAAGCGTTTCTTCTGGCTGCTGCTGGCGGCGATATTGATCTCCGCGCTGATCTACATACTGCTCCTGTTGCTCCCCGTGCTCTCTCTGCCGGAGGGCTGCTCGAACTGGAAAGAGTACCTGAGCGCGCTGCGGCGTCTCAAGAACATGGGGATCGGCGGAATGCCCGTCTTTCTGTCGGCGAAAACGGCCCTCGGTCCGTGGGGCGTGGCCGCGATCGGCGGCGCGATGCTCGCCGGAGCGCTAACGGCGATTTTCGCCACTTATATCGCGCTCAGCCGCCTGATTTGCTCGATGTCCGCCGACGGGATGCTGCCCGAATGGTTGGGCCGCCGCGACCGGAACTACAACCCCGTGAACGCCATCCTCGTGCTCATGTGCGTTTCGCTGCCGGTGCCGTTTCTGGGGCGGACGGTGATCAACTGGCCGGTCGATCTGTCGAATTTCGGCATCTCCCTCGCCTACGGATACACCTCCGCCGCCGTGCTCGCCATCGTCAAAAAGGACGGCGGGCGGCCGCTCGAAAAAGCCGCGGGCGTCTTCGGACTCGCGATGTCGATCATCTTCTGCCTGCTGATGATGGTGCCGAAATATCTTTCCGGCAGTTCGCTTTGGACGGGATCGTATCTGTTCCTCTCGATCTGGTGCTTCGTCGGTTTCCTGTTTTACCGGCGGCTGTTCATCAAGGACGACCAGGGGCGTTTCGGGAACTCCGTCGTCGTGTGGATCGCCGTGCTGATCGTGATCTTCTTCTCGTCGCTGATGTGGTTCCGCCTCGCGGTCTGCAGTTCCGCGGCATCCGCCTACCATCAATTCATCGGCAAGACGGTCTCCGCCGAGCTCGCCGAAAAGAGCATCGCCCACGTGAACACCGACATGCTCGAAAAGTCCATCGTCGAACTCGGCATCCTCATCGCCTCGCTGGCGATCATGCTGAATCTGTTCTCGATCCTCCACCGGCGCGAAAGGAAACAGATCACCGACAAACTCGAAGCGGAGGAGAGCGCCAACCAGTCGAAAAGCTACTTCTTCTCGACGATCAGCCACGATATCCGCACGCCCCTGAACGCGATCATCGGCTATTCCCAGATGCTCAAGATGGGCTTCAAGAACGAGGCCGAACGCGAGCAGGCGATCTGCTCGATAATCAGCGGCAGCCGCTCGCTGCTCCGCCTCGTCAACGACATGATCGACTTCGCGCGGCTCGAGGACGGGCGGCTGGAATTCGAGCCGAAGCCCACCGACTGCGCCGAACTGCTGCACGATTTCGTCGATTTCTTCCGCGAGGCGAAGCGGATCCAGGCGATCGAACTGCGCTCCCGCGCGGGCGAAATACCGACCGTCATGATCGATCCGAAGCGCATACGGCAGATGCTCTTCTGCATGACCGACAACGCCGCGAAGTTCACCCGCAAGGGCTACGCCGAGGTGCGCGCCTCGTTCGACCGGAACGGGGACGGCAAGACCGGAACGCTGCGCTTCGAAGTCGAGGATACCGGCATCGGCATCAGCGAGGAGGACCTCCAGCGGATAACCGCTCCGTATGTTCAGGTGGATGCGAAGTCGTCGCGCCACGGCGGCACCGGCATCGGGCTGGCGCTGTGCCGCAAGCTCGCCGCCGCGATGGGGGGAGAACTCGCCATAACTTCCGACCTCGGCAAAGGATCGACCTTCACGGTGACGCTCCGCGACGTGCAGATCACCGACGCCGCTCCGGTCGAGGACCACGATCCGCTGATCGAGCTCCTCGTCGCCGCCAAGCCGAGCGATCAGGCGAAACCCGCGCCCGAAGCGAAAGAGGAAAAACCGGCCGCAACCGCCGCGTCCAAGCGCATACTGATCGTCGACGACCAGAAGGTCAACCTCTTCGTGCTCAAGACGATGCTGAATAAACTCGGGACCTTCGACGTCGTCATGGCCAAAGACGGTCAGGAGGCGCTGGACATCCTGAATTCCGCGGAATCTCCGTTCGACATCGTGCTGACCGACATGTGGATGCCGGTGATGGACGGCGAGGGACTGGTCCGCGCCATCCGCGCGGACGAAAAACTGGCGGCGCTGCCGGTCCACGTGGTGACCGCGGATACGGAGATGCCGTCCAAATACCGCGAACTCGGCTTCGACGGCATCCTGCTGAAGCCCGTTTCGGTGCAAACGCTCAAGAAGGCCATCGGCTAACCGCCGCTGCCCGTCCGCCGGTTCACTTATCCCAGCACTCGCGCAGGAACGCGACGACGTCCTTCATGTACTTTTTGCCGACCTCGCGATACTGGGAGTGCCCGCGCCCCGTCATCACGATCATCCGGTTCGGGACCTTCAGGCGATCCAGCCGGCGCTTTATGGCATAGGCGCGGGAAATGTCGCAGATCCTGTCCTTGTCGCCGTGGATGATCAGCGCCGGAGGAGTCCCGCCGCGGATCTTTTCCGGATCCACCATCACCCCCCAGAGGTCCACCACCGCCCGGATCTTCGGCGGTTGAGAGGTCCTGACATACGCCAGTTCGAAGCAGGTCCGCGCGCCCGCCGAACCGCCGCAAATCGCGAAGCGGGAGAGGTCGAAGCCGTATTTACCGGCGTGTTCGGCGATCCATTTCATCGCGAGCTCCGCGTCTTCCGCGGCGATCCGGACCTCCTTGTTCATATCCCGCGTCTTGGATTTTGAGTGCTTGCGCACCAGATAGTAATTGATGCTGACCACCGCGATCCCGTTTTCGAGCAGTTCGAGGCACACCGGGTTGAGTTTTCCGCCCGAACGCTTGCTGCCGCTCTTGAAGCCGCCGCCGTGGATGAACATCACGCAGGGATAGCCGGAGCGCGGCTTTTCGGTGCGGGGCAGATAGACGTCCAGCAGCCGGTCGCTGGCGGGATCGCGGACCGTGAGCTCCGGGCGCTTCTCCGCATAACGGACGTTCGCGGCGTCCGGCCGGACGTTCTCGCGGCCCCGCTTCGCCGCGGCGGCTCCGTAAAGATCCGCGGCGGACAAAAATCCGATCACAAGCAGTATCCTGATGACGATGCCCATTTCATGTGCCCTCCCCTCGATTCGCTCCGCCGATAAGATAATTGCATTCCCCGACTTTTTCAAGAACGCGATCAAACTTGGGCGAAATCGGCTGGATTTGCTTGAAAAGCCCGGTTTGCCATGATATAATACAAGACAGGCGGCCCGCCGGTAGTTCGCGCTCCGGCGCCGCAGTGAAACATCGAATTTCGGGAAAACGTCGTCCGCAATGAAAACCGCCCTGCTCCACTACTGGCTGACCACCCTTCGCGGCGGTGAACACGTCCTGGCCGAATTTTGCCGCATGTTTCCCGAGGCGGACATTTACACCCACGCGTGGGATCCGACTCGGGTGGGCGAGCCGTTTTCGCGCCACCGCATCACCGAGACCTTCATTTCCGGACTGCCGGGCGCGCGCCGCAACTGTCAGAAGTATCTGCCCCTCATGCCCGCCGCGCTCCGGAAACTCGACCTTTCCGGGTACGATCTCATCGTCAGCAGCGAATCCGGCCCGGTCAAAGGCATCCGCAAGCCCGCCGGAGCGTTCCACATCTGCTACTGCCACACCCCGATGCGCTATCTGTGGGACATGTACGACGACTATTACGCGCGGGCGTCCCTGCCCGCGAAGCTGGCGATGACGCTCTTCAAGCGGCCGCTTCGCCGCTACGACCTCAAATCGGCCGAAAGCGTCGACCTTTTCATCGCCAACAGCCGCTTCGTCGGGGAGCGCATCGAACGCATCTACGGCCGGGAGTCGGTCGTGGTGCACCCCCCGGTGGATACGGAGTTCTTCGCCGCCGCCCGGGGCGGGGACAAAGACGACTACTACCTCTTCGTCGGTCAGCTGATCGCCTACAAGCGCCCCGACCTCGCCGCGGCATTGGCCGCCAAGACCGGGCGGAAAGTGATCATCGCCGGCGAAGGGCCGATGGCGGCGGAACTGCGCCGCTCCGCCGGTCCCGGCGTGGAGTTCACGGGACGCGTTTCCCGGGAAACGCTGCGCCGTCTCTACGCCCGCGCCCGGGCGCTGATCTTCCCCGGCGTCGAGGATTTCGGCATCGTCCCGGTGGAGGCGCAGGCGGCGGGGACTCCGGTGATCGCATTGGGCGCCGGCGGCGCGCTGGAGACCGTGGTCGACGGAGAGACCGGAGTGTTTTTCGGCGAGGCTAAGCCGGGATCGCTGATCGAGGCCGTCGAGAGATTCGAGAGCATGGAATTTTCTCCGGAAGCGCTGCAGCGGCAGGCGCGGAAATTCGCAACGGAAGAGTTCCACAGGAGCTTCGCCGCGGCGCTGCGGGAGCGCGGAGTGACCGTGCCGGACCTCGAAGGCGCCGTTCAGTAGGCGCCGCGCCCCAGCAGGACCACGAAAAACGTCCGGAAAAAGATGTAGTAATCCATCCAGAACGACCAGTTCCTGACGTAGAACACGTCCAGCCCCACCCGTTCGTCGTACCCGATGTCGCTGCGCCCCGTCACCTGCCACAAGCCGGAAATGCCGGGTTTGACGCTGGAAAACGTGGCGAAATGCTTGCCGTAATACCTGACTTCCTCCTGCACGATGGGGCGGGGGCCGATAAGCGCCATTTCGCCGCGCAGGATGTTCCAAAACTGCGGCAGTTCATCCAGACTGGTTTTGCGGAGAAACGCCCCGATCGGAGTAACGCGCGGATCGCGCTTCAGTTTGAACTGCTGCTCCCACTGCGCCTTGAGTTCCGGAGACTGCTCCAGCACCTGCTCGAGGATGCGGTCGGCGTCCACCCGCATGGTCCGGAACTTCAGCACCTCGATGGGGCGCCCGTTCTTCCCGATGCGGTTCGCACGGTAGAACACCGGCCCCCGGCTGGTCAACTTGATCAGCAATGCGATCAACAGCCCCGGAACGAACAGAATTATCAGCGCCAGCACCGTGAAGAATATCTCCATGACGCGCTTCTGAACCCAGCCTTCACGGTGCAGCAGCGTGTTGCTGACCTCGAAAGAAAAGTAACGGTAAAAGCTTACCGGATACGACCACAGCACCGGGAAGCTCGAGATGTTGTTGACCACCAGCACGTGCAGAAACGCCGGCAGCAGACCGTCGATCTTCAATTCGCCGCCGCCCTGCGGAACGCAGTATATCAGGTAGCTGATATGGTGGCGGCAGCTGAAATCGTGGAGTTCCTCCTGCTTGAAATCGGGGATCCGGGAATTCAATTCCTCGCCGCAGCAGGAAGCCTTGACCTCCAAAATGCAGTTGTTGTCCAGACTCATCCTGTCCACGACAAGGCGCGCCAGACCGGCGTCGCCCATGATCGCCGCCGGGATATACCCCCAGTGGCATTTCCACAGTATGTAGCGCACCACGATCCGCCCCGCCGGGATCAACAGCATCGACAGCAATCCGGAAAAAAACAGCGCCACGCGGGAGAACATCAGATTGTGCCGCGAGAGCGTCAGCCATGCGAAAAAGGCCAGAAAACTGCCGAGACAGCTCAAGGTCAGACGCCGCAGCTCCTCCACCGGATGGATGGCGAGCCCGGGATAAAACAGATTGCCGCAGTATAGTTTCGCACACAGATTGATGCCGATCATCAGCACCAATATCGGCCAGGTATGCAGAACGATGCTCATCGAGTAACGCCCGCCCAGCAGCTTGTAGACGCCGAAGACCAGCGTGATCGTCGCCGCCAGACACACCGCGTCGCTCAACAGCAGCAGAAACGGGCGCAGTCGGCCGGTTTTGAAGCGGGGTTCGATGATCACTCCATCCTCCAGACGCCGAAAACGCGCTTCCGCCATTTGACGCGGCCGAGCAGACGCGCTCTGCCGCCGGAGGCGATGCCTTTCGGCAGACGCTCCATCACGATATAATCCGCCTCCGACGCCGACTCGACCACGCTTCCGCCCATGAAGTAGGCGGCCACCGATATTTTCGGATACATGTCGTCGAACCAGAACTTCGGAGACCGCCAGCTGCGATATTTCCACGGCGACAGGACGGTCCCGCGGGGGCGCAGGGGGAGCTTATCGGACTTCACCAATCGGCATATCTCGTCGATCACGGCCTTGTCCGCGATATGCGAGCAGGCGCGATATGCCCGGTACAGCGGCTGCGGCAGATGGTAGGAGTACATGAAGACGAATCCGGCGATGGAGGCGGCGAGACCGAGGGCGACGAACCATTTGGGCAGAAACGGCGAAAACCAACGGTAGAAATCCTCCCAGCCCAGCAGAAAGAGTCCGAAGAAAAGCGGCGTCGCCGGGAAAAGATAACGCGACGGAACATACAGTTTTTTGTCAAAAATGTGAATTTGCAGGATGCAGAGCAGAATGGCCGCCGCCGCGACGACCAGCACCGCATGCTCCGCCCGGGTGAACTTGTGCAAAAACAGCTGACGCCCGACGTGCACGAGCGCCATGGGCACGACAAAATAATATCCGCTCTCAAGAAGCGATATGACAAAATCTCCCGTCTTCCCGGGGATGTTGCGGTCTATGCCGGTGAAAACGGTGAAGACCGTCACGACGGCGGTGAAAAGCAGCGCGGCTCCCCAAAAATAGCCGACCGGGACTCGACGGAACAAACGCGCCGCCGCACACCCCGCCAACGGCAGCAGCGTCGCGATCAAAACCGCGACCGGCAGCAGATCGCCCGGATCCGCCGGGCGGCCGATATGCTTCATGAACATTACGGCGTAGTGGGAATCCGGCATGGCGTGGCCGAAAAAGTGATAATTGATCAGCGCGTTGGCGGTGGTGAAGGTCAGCGCGACCGCGGCGGAAAAGACGGAGCGGAGCGGCAAGCCGCCGGAGGAACTCTCGAAAATCGCCGCGCAAAAGATGCAGAACAGCCCGACCGCCATCAATTCCATCCGGATCAGCGTTCCCAAGCCGACGGCGATCCCCAGCAGCAGATAATCCCGCCATCGGGCCTGCACCCGCCACACCTTGACCAGCGCCAGCGCCAGCAGTATCAGCGAGGTGCATTTCGCGGACTCACGCAGCCCGGAGTACGCCATGTGGAACATGTACGGGAAAAAGAGATAAAATATGGTTCCGAAAAGCGCCACCTTGCGGTCGTCCGGATGCACCGTGCGGAACAGCATCCAGATGAGCGCTCCGCCGGCCAGATACCATGCGATGGAAGCGATCTTGAGCCCGAGGAACGCATCGACGTTGAAGCATTTCACGACGATGCCGCCGCAAAGCGGCTGAAGCGGCGGGATGCGGGGATGGAACGCGAACCGGAGATCGCCGGATGCAAATGCTTCCGCCATCGGGATATATCGACACACCGCATCCCGCTGCGGGATCTTTTCCAAATTCACGCACACGGCCAGGGCGATCAGCGCAAGAACCACCGCCGCGAACAATATTTTTTTTCTATGCGCCAGTATCCGGCCCATAATGCATATCTGTATTTTTCGTTACTTCATATCGACCGCAGTCCCGGTATGCATAATATAACATACCACTATGCACAATGCAATAACGGCGCAAGCCAAAAAAACCTTGCCCCGCCCCGCCGCTCCTTAATGGATGCGGAAACCGCCGTCCGCGCGCCCGGCACGGTGCGCGAACGGCGAAGTGTCCCAAAGCGGCAATGCCGGGGTTATTTGACCGGATCGCTCTGGTTGTTGCGTCCCGGCAGCGTCCGGTCGGTGAAGTCGATCCCGGCGATGCGGATCGTGGTCGGCCGGGCCCCCCGGTTCAGGAAGAACCCGATCCGCAGGCGGTCCGCCTTGGCGGGATCGATGCCGCCGCCCTCCTTGGGGATGAAGCGCTCGCGCGGGATGCACACCGTCTGCCACTTCGGCCCGAGGTACGACGCGTAGCCCAGCGTGCCGAGCACGTTGGTCGCGGCGCGGTTCATCACATAGCAGTCGGCGCGGACGATCGAGGCGAAATCGCTGACCTTGATCGCAAACGCGATGTTCTTGAATTCCCGCGGGTTGGCGATCGGCAGGTCGACCACCACGCGCGCCAGCTGTTTGGTGGTGCCGGTGAAGGACATTTCCAGCACCTTGCCGTATTTCTCGTCCTTGACGATCCGCGTCCTGTACCCCTTGACGCCCGACGAAGTCCGGCTCCACCCCTTGGGCAATCCCTTCTTGAAGTCGACGACGGGGATGCGTTCGGGCACTCCGCGCTTGGCCCCGGCGCGGATCGTCGGCGCTCCGGGGACGCCGGAAACCTCGCCCGCCGCGTCGGAGAGCGACAGCGCCAACAGCGCCGGAGAGATCATCGTGTCGCCCTTCGCGGAAAACACCATCTCCTTTATTGCCACCTCCGGACGCGGATTGCGCCAGTCGATCGCGTAGAAGCTGAAAAGCGCTCCGTCGCAGTCGTTGCCGCGCACCACCGGACGGCAGTTGTTGCCGCCCAGATAGGAGTTCCAGTCGTTGATGTTGCGGAAAACGACCAGCGGGACGTTCCTTTCCCTGCCGTCGGCGTAGACGATCCGGATGTTGCCGACGGGAATGCCCTGATTCACGTTCTCGAAGCCGCAGGTGTTGAACACCGACGCCGTCACGAGGAAACTTGCGCCGGAGGCTTTGGCCCCGACCGGGATCGTCGCCGGCGCGGCGGAAAGTCCGTCGTCCTTCGTGCCCGAGAGGACTATGGCGCCGAGTTGGCCGTCCGCGTCGACGAGCTCGAATTTGGCGCGGTCGGCGGCGGCGATGCCCTTGACCTCGGCGAGGAGCTTCGCGTCCAGACGCGGGAACATCGGATCGGCGCCGATCCGGAAGTTGCAGGCGCCGGAGATCGCCACCGGGGATGCCGCGCCGCGGAACTCCCGCTTCGGCTTGCCGTCGAGCAATTCGCGCAGGACGTTCGCGCTGTCGATCGGAATGCGGCTCATCGGCACGTCACCGGCGTTCCAGCAGTAGTTGGCCTGCGCGACCGTCGAGGGGTAGAACGCATAAGCGCTGTTGTCGGCGCGGTCCAGCGTCGGCGGCACGATCGACCAGTAGGCGAGGATATTGCCCTTCGCCCCCACTTCGTGCGCGAGCTTCGGCAGGTTCTGGCAGTTGTCGACGTTGATGGCGAACGACATGTAGATGAGGTCCTTGAAGCCGCGTCTGCGGATCGTATCGGCGATCTCCCGCGTGGGACGGGGGGTGTACTGCCACGAATTTATCATGAGATCCGTGCCCAGCTTTTCCGGCACCTGCTCGATGCTGACGCCCTTGCTGACGACCGGGTTGTCGCTGCCGAAATATTCGTCGTGGTAGATGATGGACTGGATCCCCTTTTCGGCGAGCATCTTCTTGAGCGGGAGGACATGGTTGACGATCAGCTGCGTCGGATCGCCAGCCTTGCAGGTCGGGCACATCGGGTAGCCGGCGAGCAATATCTCGTCGAGCCCGAGGTGGAAGTAACGGGGTTTGAATTCTTCGACGGTCTCGCGGATCATCTTTTCGACGATCGGCAGCATTTCAGGATGGGCGGGGCAGTAGATCGTGGTATGGGACTTCTTGACCGGGCCCTCGTTGAACTTCGGCCAGTCGCGGTGGCTGATCATCCAGCTGGCGTGGCTGATGACCTGAAGCTTCGGGACGATCTCGATATGGTTGCGCTTCGCGGCCTCCTTGATCCGGGCGATATCCCCGCGGGTGTAGGTCTTCTTGCGCTTGGTGAAGGGGGTGTCCTCATACGGGAAGTTGTCGAAGAAGCCGATCAGCAGCATGTTGTACTTCAAACTGCCCAGCACGTCGATCACGTGGCAGACGCGGTCGATCTTGTCCGGCGACACATACGCCAGCTGCAGATAGAGCCCGCGCATCTCCAGGTCG